>Ga0210040_10002049_pt1 | contig 29140 bp, 25 predicted proteins | sample CryGeyCG12114_NA_FD_185462 | JGI IMG/M metagenome (GOLD analysis project Ga0210040, IMG submission 185462) | Groundwater microbial communities from aquifer - Crystal Geyser CG19_WC_8/21/14_NA (SPAdes) (version 2) | ecosystem: Environmental > Aquatic > Deep subsurface > Groundwater | place: USA...
GGCGGCAAGTCGAGGAGGTTGGCGCGCAGATGGCGGCAGGGTCGAAGACCTCGGAGGACTCCTTCGTCCACCTGCACGTGCACTCGGAGTACTCGATGCTCGACGGTGCGGCCCGGGTCAAGGACCTGTTCGCCGGGGCGGCCGAGATGGGCATGCCGGCGGTGGCGATGACCGACCACGGCAACCTGTTCGGCGCGTACGACTTCTACAAGCAGTCCAAGGGCACCGGGGTCAAGCCGATCATCGGCCTGGAGGCCTACGTCACGCCCAAGACCCACCGCAGCGAGCGCAAGCGGGTCCGCTGGGGCGACGGGGGCGGCGACGACGTCTCCGGCGGCGGGGCGTTCACCCACATGACCCTGTGGTCGGAGACGACCGAGGGCATGCACAACCTGTTCCGGCTCGGCTCGCGGTCCTCGCTGGAGGGCTACTTCTACAAGCCGCGCGCCGACCGCGAGCTGCTGCAGACCTACGCGAAGGGCCTGCTGGCCACCACCGGCTGCCCGTCGGGGGAGGTGCAGACCTACCTGCGGCTGGGCCGCTACGACGACGCGCTGGCCAGCGCCGCGGAGTTCAAGGACCTGTTCGGGGCCGACAACTACTTCGTCGAGCTGATGGACCACGGCCTGAGCATCGAGAGCCGGGTGCGCAAGGACCTGCTGCGGATCGCCAAGGACCTGCACCTGCCGCTGGTGGCCACCAACGACCTGCACTACGCCCACCAGGCCGACGCGGCCGCGCACGAGGTGCTGCTCTGCGTGCAGACCGGCGCGACCATGGCCGACGGCAACCGGTTCAAGTTCGACGGCGACAGCTACTACCTGAAGTCCCCCGCCGAGATGCGGGCCCTGTTCGCCGAGCTGCCCGAGGCCTGCGACAACACCCTGGCCATCGCCGAGCGCTGCGACATCGCCTTCACCGAGGGCAACGGCACCTTCATGCCGCGCTACCCCTGCCCGCCGGGGGAGGACGAGTCGTCCTGGTTCGTCAAGGAGGTCGACGCGGGCCTGCACCGCCGCTATCCGGGCGGGGTCCCCGAGGCGTCGCGCCGGCAGGCCGAGTTCGAGACCCAGGTCATCCTCTCGATGGGGTTCGCCGGCTACTTCCTGGTGGTCGCCGACTTCATCAACTGGGCCAAGGAGAACGGCATCCGGGTCGGCCCGGGCCGCGGGTCGGGCGCCGGGTCGATGGCCGCGTACGCGATGCGGATCACCGACCTCGACCCGCTGCGGCACGGCCTGATCTTCGAGCGGTTCCTGAACCCCGACCGCGTCTCGATGCCCGACTTCGACATCGACTTCGACGAGCGCCGCCGCGGTGAGGTGATCCGCTACGTCACCGAGAAGTACGGCGACGACCGGGTCAGCCAGATCGTCACCTACGGCACGATCAAGGCCAAGCAGGCCGTCAAGGACGCCTCCCGGGTGCTCGGCTACCCGTTCGGGGTGGGCGAGCGGATCACCAAGGCCATGCCGGCCCCGGTGATGGGCAAGGACGTGCCGCTGGCCAAGCTGTTCGACCGCGAGCACGCCCGCTACGGCGAGGGCGGGGAGTTCCGCGCCCTCTACGACAACGACCCCGAGGTCGCCAAGGTCGTCGACACGGCCCGCGACCTGGAGGGGCTGAAGCGGCAGTGGGGCGTGCACGCGGCCGGCGTCATCATGTCCAGCAGTCCGCTGATCGACATCATCCCGATCATGCGCCGCGAGCAGGACGGCGCGATCATCACCCAGCTCGACTACCCGACGTGCGAGTCGCTGGGCCTGATCAAGATGGACTTCCTGGGGCTGCGCAACCTCACGGTCCTCGACGACGCGGTGGGCAACATCAGGCTCAACCGTGGCTTCGAGCTGGTGCTGGAGGACCTGGAGCTGGACGACGCACCGAGCTACGCGCTGCTCGGCCGGGGCGACACCCTCGGGGTGTTCCAGCTGGACGGCGGGCCGATGCGCGCGCTGCTGCGGCTGATGCGCCCGGACAACTTCGAGGACATCTCCGCGGTGCTGGCCCTGTACCGGCCCGGCCCGATGGGTGCCGACAGCCACACCAACTACGCGCTGCGCAAGAACGGCCGCCAGGAGATCACCCCGATCCACCCCGAGCTCGAGGAGCCGCTCGCGGAGATCCTGGGCACCACCCACGGCCTGATCGTCTACCAGGAGCAGGTGATGGCGATCGCGCAGAAGGTCGCCGGCTACACCCTCGGCCAGGCCGACCTGCTGCGCCGCGCGATGGGCAAGAAGAAGAAGGAGATCCTCGACGCCGAGTTCGTGCCGTTCTCCGACGGCATGCGGGCCGGCGGCTACTCCGACCCCGCGATCACCGCGCTGTGGGAGATCCTCGTCCCGTTCTCCGACTACGCGTTCAACAAGGCCCACACCGCGGCCTACGGGCTGGTCTCCTACTGGACGGCCTACCTCAAGGCGAACTACCCGGCCGAGTTCATGGCCGCGCTGCTCACCTCGGTGGCCGACGACAAGGACAAGATGGCCATCTACCTCGGCGAGTGCCGGCGGATGGGCATCCAGGTGCTGCCCCCGGACGTGAACGAGTCCGCGGCCAACTTCACCCCCGTCGGGACCGACATCCGGTTCGGCCTGACCGCGGTCCGCAACGTCGGCTCCAACGTGGTCGACGGCATCGTCGCGGCCCGGCAGGAGCACGGCAAGGCGGCGAACTTCCACGGCTTCCTCGACCAGGTGCCGCTGGTGGTGTGCAACAAGCGGGTGGTCGAGTCGCTGGTCAAGGCCGGCGCGTTCGAGTCGATGGGCCACACCCGCCGCGCCCTGATGAGTGTCTACGAGAGCGCCATCGACGGCGTGCTCGACCTGAAGCGGAACGAGGCCCACGGCCAGGACGACCTGTTCGGTGACTGGGGGGACGGCGCCGGCGTCGACCCGGTGCTGACCGGCAGCGTCCCGGACCTGCCCGACTGGGACAAGCGCACCAAGCTCGCCTTCGAGCGCGACATGCTCGGCCTCTACGTCAGCGACCACCCGCTGCAGGGCCTCGAGCACATCCTCACCGCCGAGCGGGACATCGCCATCGCCGAGCTGCTGGCCGACGACGGTCCCCGCGAGGGCATGGTGACCATCGCCGGGATGATCACCAACGTCACCCGCAAGACCACCAAGCGGGGCGACATCTGGGCGGTGGTCACCGTCGAGGACCTGGAGGCATCGGTGGAGGTGCTGCTGTTCCCCAAGGCCTACGACCTGGTCTCGACCGTGCTGGCCACCGACGTGGTGGTCAAGGTGAAGGGCCGGGTGAAGCGGGACGACGACGCCGTCTCGATCAGCGCCCAGGAGCTGACCCTGCCCGACATCAGCGACGCCCCGAGCGGTCCCGTGGTGATCTCGCTGCCCGCGGTGCGCTGCACGGCCCCGGTGGTGCAGCAGCTGCGCTCGGTGCTGTCGGCGCACCCCGGCATGACCGAGGTGCGGCTGCGGCTGCAGTCCTCGGACAAGATCACCGTGATGAAGCTGGACGCCCAGCTGCGGGTCACCCCCTCCCAGCCCCTGATGGCCGACCTCAAGGCCCTGCTGGGCCCTTCGTGCCTGGCCTCGTAGCGGGGGACCCGGCCGGGTCGACCGGCCTGCCGGCCCGAGGTCCGGCGCCCGCCACCGCGCGGCGGCGCCCGGGGCGGCTCGCCGTCGGGGTGGTCGGCTTCGTCGCGCTCGGGCTGGGCCTCGGCGCGCTGGCCGGGGTGGCCTGGTGGCGGCTGACCACCCTGCCGGGCTACCGGCTCGCCCAGGACGGGCAGGCCGCGACCGACGAGCGCGGGCTCACCCAGGTGATCAGCGGTGACGCCTGGTTCGCCGCGGTGGGCGCGGTGGTCGGCCTGGTGCTGGGGCTGGTGGCCTGGCGGCGCTTCCGCGACCTCGGCTGGCCCGTGGTGCTGCTCGGCACCCTCACCGCGCTCGCCGCCGCCCTGGTCTGCTGGGAGGTCGGCCTGCGGCTGGGGCCGCAGCACTTCAGCGAGCGGCTGGCGGCCGCCCGGCCCGGCGACCTCGTCCCGGTCGACCTGGCGCTGCGGGCGCGGGTCTCGCTGGTGGTCTGGCCCTTCCTGGCCGTCACCCCGATCCTGCTCGGCTCCTCGCTCGGCCGCGACGACGAGGAGCCACGGCCCTTCGACGCCGGCTCGGCCCCCGTCGAGCAGGCCTGAGGCCGAGGAGCCCGGCTCAGCTCGAGGCGCGGCGGACGAACGCGGCCAGGTCGGCCGACTGGCGCAGCCGGCTGGGCTCGTGCACGTACATCATGTGGCCGGCCTCGTAGTAGGCCCACTCGACCCGGTCGGCCTCAGCCGGGGGCAGGCCCAGGTGGGCGAAGACGTGCTCGGCGGCGAAGTGCGGGGTGGACCCGTCGTAGAGGCCGCAGGAGACGTGCACCCGCAGGTGCGGGTTGGCCCGCATGGCCGTGCGCAGCGCCCCCGCCACCTCCACCGGCCGCCCCTCGAACTCCGCGTAGGACCAGGGCTGCACCTTGTCGGTGAGGAGCTGGTAGGCCACGTCGGTGCGGTAGCCCAGCTCACCGCGCAGGTAGCCGTTCAGCGCGGCCGCGTAGGGCCCGACCAGCGCCCGGTAGCTCGGGTCGTCCTGGGAGGTCTGGGCCAGCCGGTCCTCCGCCCAGGCCGTGAAGCGCAGGTCCAGCCGACCGAGCTGCAGCCCGCGGTCGCGGAGCAGCTCGGCGGCGAAGGCGAAGAGGTCCACGCGCAGGTCGGCCCGCTCGACGAACTGGGGGCTCAGCCCGGTCAGCGCCGCGTAGCGGGTGACGAGCTCCTGCCGCTCGGCGCCGCTCAGGCGGTCGCCCCGGGCCAGGCCCCAGAGCAGGTCGCGGGACGCGAACTCCTCGGCCTCGGACACCCGCTCGCGCAGGTCGCCGTCGAGCAGCCCGTGGTAGTGCGCGGCCGCGGCGTAGGTGGGCAGGAACATCGCGTAGGGCAGGTCCCGGCCCGGCGCGAAGTCCACCGAGCCGATGTCGAGCACCGAGGAGACCAGCATCAGGCCGTTGAGGTACATCCCGCACCCCTGCGCCAGCTCGTGGGCCAGGGCGGCGGCGCGGGTGGTGCCGTAGGACTCCCCGGCCAGGAACTTCGGGGAGCCCCACCGCTGGTTGCGGGTGGTCCAGAGCCGGATGAACTCCGCCACCGACTCCAGGTCGCGCCGGTAGCCGTGGAAGTCGTCGGCCCGGTGCCCCTCGGCGGTCCGGGAGTAGCCGGTGGTCACGGGGTCGACGAACACCAGGTCGGAGACCTCGAGCAGCGTCTCCAGGTTGTCGGTCACCCCGTAGGGCGGAGGCTCCAGGGCACCTACGTCGCCCATCACGACCCGGCGCGGACCGAGCAGCCCGAGGTGCAGCCAGGCCGAGGACGAGCCGGGACCGCCGTTGAACGCGAAGGTGACCGGTCGGCTGCCCGGCTCGGCCCCTGCCAGCACGTACGCGGTGGAGAAGACCTCGGCGCGCGCCCGTGGGCCGGCGTAGCTGCCCTCCTCGACGACCTCCTCGCGGAGCACGACGCGGCCGGTCGTCGCGGTGTAGGTCAGCCCGGAGCGGCCGCTGCCGAGCTGGTGGGTCGTGGTCACCAGGTCGTCCCGGGCCTCGGGCGGTCCCGCGGTGCCCGACCGGTCGCCGGCGGGGGCGGCAGGGCGCTCAGGAGCGGCGGGGCTGGCGGGTGCGGGGGCGTCGTCGGGCATGCCGCGGACTGTACGAGAGGCCGCCGGCAGTTCCCGCACGGCATCCGCCGGCCGGGGGGCGGGACGGGGCAGCGGACGCCCGGGGAGGTGCGCCGGTCAGGGGCGCTGGCCACCGGTGCGACCGGGCGTGGACACCGCGGCCAGCCGGGCGCTCGTCACGGTGACCAGGTCGGCCGGGGCCAGCTCCACCTGCAGCCCGCGCTTGCCCGCGGACACGAACACGCTCGGCAGGTCGGCGAGCGAGGCGTCGACCACGGTGGGCAGCGGCGTCCGCTGGCCGAACGGGGAGATGCCCCCCAGCACGTAGCCCGTGCTGCGGGTGGCGGCGGCGGGGTCGGCCAGCACCGCCCGCTTCGCGCCCAGGGCGGCGGCCAGCGCCTTGAGGTCGAGCTGGGCGGCGACCGGCACCACCGCCACCACCAGCTCGCCCCCGAGGTCGACGAGCAGGGTCTTGGCGATGCGCGCCGGGTCCAGCCCGAGCGCGGTGGCGGCCTCGTCCCCGTAGTGGGTGCTGCCCGGGTCGTGCTCGTACGGGTGCAGGGTGTGCGGCACCCCCGCCCGGGTCAGCGCCACCGTCGCCGGCGTGCCCCCGGTCCTCGCCCTGGCCACGCGAGCGTCCTAGCCGGTCCTGCGGACGCGGCGGAGCAGCGCCCGCCCCAGCCCGCGCAGCCGGTGGCCCGTCCCGGTCGGCGCCGGCACCTCGGTGGGCACCAGCTCGTCCACCAGCGCCTCCACCCGGACCACCAGGTCCTCCCGGGCCAGGTCCCACTGCTCGTAGCGCGGCCCGGGCAGGTGCGCGACCTCCAGGGCGCCGTCGGCCTCCAGGACGACCACCCGGTCGGCGTGCCGCAGCATGCCCGCGCCCAGCCGGTGCTCCTGCGCGGGGTCGAGCCCCATGGCCACCAGCATCTCGTCGGTCCGGCCACCGGACTGCAGCGGCCGGGTGTCGGCGGTGGCCACCTCGACCTGGTCGCCGGCGACCTGGCGCAGCACCTCGGCGGCGATCTGCGGTGAGCCCCCGTCGTCGCCGACGAACAGCACGCGGGGACGGCGTGGGGGAGCGGTGGGGGGTGCGGGCACGGTCGGCCTCCGGAGGGGTGAGGGGCCAGGCGGCGTCGACGGCAGGCGGTGGTCACCGCCGCGCCCAGCGTACCGATCCATCCGCCCTCAGCGCGGGTCGAGGAACCGCGCCACGTGGTGACGCTGCCACGGGGTCTCGACCGCCCGGCGGTCGTGGTGCCCGCGGACGAAGGCCACCGCCTCGGTCGGGGGGACGCCGTCCAGCACGGCCAGGCAGGCCAGCGCCGTCCCCGTCCGTCCGTGACCGCCGCGGCAGGCGACCTCGACCCGCTCCTCGCCCGCCCGGTCCCACGCCTCCTGCAGGACCTCGCGCGCCCGGTCCCGGTCGAGGGGCAGCCCGAAGTCGGGCCAGCGGACCCAGCGGACCGGCCACGGCAGCGGCGGCGGTGCCCAGAGGGAGAGGTGCACCGCCAGGTCCGGGTGCCGGCCCTCCGGGAGCGGCCGGCGGAGGCTGCGACCACGGACGAGCCGGCCCGAGGGGAGGACCAGGACACCGGGCTGCCCGGCCCGCCAGCTGCTCAGGACGCCGGCCGCCCTGCCGCGCGCTCCAGCCGGTAGGAGCGCCAGGCGAGCCAGAGCGCGAGCGCGGCCTGCCCGGCGGTGCGCTCGCGGTCCAGCTGCTCCAACCACGGGTGGGCGGCGCGCTCGGCCTGCCGCCGGGCCTGCCGCTCGCTCGGCTCCGGGGCGTCGGTCTCGGCCAGGGCGGCGCGTTCCTGGACGCGCCGGGACCGCAGCAGGCTCACCAGGAGGGCGAGGAGGCCGACGCCCAGCTGGTACTCCCAACGGCGGGGCAGGGGCGGCCGCGTGCTCGTCATCGCCCCAGCATGCCGCCCCGGCGGTGGCCCGACCAGAGGTCGCCGCCGGCCGCTCTGCTCATCCGAGCAGTCCGAGCAACAGATGTTGCGAGGCGGGCGGGGGCGGGCTAACGTCAGGGACGACCTCACCGCTCGACCGAAGGAGACCCGTGCCCGACCTCCCCACCACCATGACCGCCGCTGTGATGCACGCCCCCAGCGACATCCGCGTCGAGGAGGTGCCGGTGCCCAGCCCCGGTCCGGGCGAGGTGCTGCTCAAGGTCGCCGCCTGCGGGGTCTGCGGCTCCGACATCCCCCGGATGCTGCGCAACGGCGGCTACGTGATGCCGATCGTCTGCGGCCACGAGTTCTCCGCCCACGTGGAGACCCTGGGGGAGGGCGTCACCGGCTTCGCCCCGGGTGACCTGGTCTCGGTGCCGCCGCTGATCCCCTGCCGCCACTGCGACTTCTGCGTCCGCGGGGACTTCGGCCTCTGCGAGAACTACGACTACTTCGGCAGCCGCAGCGACGGCGCCTACGCCCAGTACGTCGTCTCCCCGGTCGGGAACCTGCTGGCCATGCCGGCCGGCCTCGACCCCCGCGCCGCCGCCATGCTCGACCCCGCCGCGATCGCGCTGCACGCCCTGTGGAAGACCGGCCTGCGGGCGGGTCACCGGGTGCTCGTCGTCGGCGCCGGCCCGATCGGTCTGTTCGCCGTCCAGTGGGCCCGGCTCGCCGGGGCCGGCCAGGTCGTGACCATCGACCTGAGCGAGGAGAAGTCGGCGATGGCCCTGGAGGCCGGGGCCGACCACGCTGTCAAGACCCACGCCGAGGCCAAGGAGCTGGCCGGGCGGGGCTTCGACATCGTGCTGGAGTCCGCCGGGGCCGCCGTCACCGCGGACATGGCGGCCAACCTGGTCGGGCCGAAGGGCCACGCCGTGTTCGTCGGCATCCCGCACGCCCCGGTCGAGCTCTCCAAGGAGACCTGGAACCAGTTCCTGCGCCTCGAGGTCACCCTGCACGGCTCCTGGAACTCGTTCTCGGCGCCGTTCCCCGGCGACGAGTGGCGGGTCGCCGCGGCCAAGATGGCGAGCGGTGAGCTGCGCTGGGAGTTCATGATCACCCACGAGCTGCCGTTGGCCGCCCTGCCGGAGATGATGCAGAAGCTCGGCGCCCGGTCCGAGCACTCCTCGAAGGTGATCTTCGTCCCGAACGCCGGCTGAGCGTGGGCCTGCTGCTGGCCCTCGACCTCGGCACCGAGGGTGCCCGGGTCGGGGCCTTCACCGAGGACGGCACCGCCCTCGGCTCGGTCCACCGGCCCTACGCCACCACCTTCCCCCGCGCCGGCTGGGCCGAGCAGGACCCGGAGGCGTGGTGGGCCGCGGTCGTCGACGCCGCCCGTACGCTGCTGGCCACCGACGCCTGCCGCGCCGCCGGGTCGCTGCTCGCCGTCGCCTCGGCCACCACCGCCTCCACCGTGGCCGTGCTGGACGCCGAGGGCCGCCCGCTGCGGCCCGCGATCCTCTGGATGGACACCCGGGCCTCGGCCCAGGCCGCCCGGACGGCCGGGCTGGCCGAGCGGCACCCCGTGCTGGCCTGGTCCGGCGGCTCGGACGCCTCGGAGTGGCTGCTCCCCAAGGCCGTCTGGCTCAAGGAGAACGAGCCGGCGACGTGGGCCCGGGCCGCGCGCGTCGTCGAGGCCCTGGACTACCTGACCTTCCGGCTCACCGGCCGGTGGGTGGGCTCCCAGATGAACGCCGTCTGCAAGTACAACTACGACGGCCTGCGCGGCGCCTTCCCGGTGGCGCTCTACGCCGACCTCGGGGTCGCCGACCTCGTCGAGCGGCTGCCGGACCAGATCCTGCCCGTCGGGGCGGTCGCCGGCCCGCTGAGCCGGGAGGCGGCGGAGCTCCTCGGCGTCGCGGCCGGGGCCCCGGTCGTCGTCGGCGGGATCGACGCGCACGTCTCGCTGCTGTCCTGCGGGGCGTCGGAGGACGTCGTGTCGCTCGTCTCGGGCACGTCGTCGGCGATCATCGCCGAGGTGGACGAGCCGACCGAGACCACCGAGATCTGGGGCCCGTACCCGCACGCCCTGCGGACGACCCGGTGGCTGGTCGAGGGCGGCCAGGCCACCAGCGGCTCGGTGCTCACCTGGGCCGGGGAGGGGATCATGGGCGTCGCCCGGCAGGACCTGCCCGCCCTGGTCGAGGGCGCGTCGCGGGTCGAGGCCGGGGCGCACGGGCTGCTGGCCCTGGACACCTTCATGGGCAACCGGACGCCCCACCGCGACGCCCGGCTGCGCGGCGCCCTCGTCGGGCTGACGCTGGGCACCACCCGCGAGGAGCTCTACCGGGCGGCCGTCGAGGCGGTGGCCTGCGGCACCCGCGCCGTGGTCGACTCCTTCGAGCGGGCCGGGGTGGCCTGCGGCCGGCTGGTGTTCTCCGGCGGCATCGAGAAGAACCCGCTCTGGCAGCAGGTCAGCGTGGACGTGCTGGGCCGCGAGGCCGAGATCGTCGACGGCGACAACCTGACCCTGCGGGCCTGCGCGGTGATCGGCGCGGCGGGGGCCGGCCTCGTCGCCGACCTGGACGAGGGGGCGGCGGCCTACGCGCCCCGCACCCGGACGCTGACGCCCGACGCCGGCCGGCACGCGCTGTACCGGCAGACCTACGACGACTACGTGGGGCTGATGCAGGCGCTGACCCCGCTGATGCACGACTCCGTCGACCGGCTGGCGAGCCGGTGAGCCCGGTGGCCGGCCCGGCCGACCGGACGGCCCTGCTGCTGCAGGTGGCCCAGCGCTACTGGGAGCAGGGCCGCACCCAGGAGGACATCGGCCACGAGCTGCACCTGACCCGGTGGAAGGTCGGCCGGCTGCTCGAGGAGGCCCGCGCCGAGGGCATCGTGCAGATCACCGTGGTGCACCCGCGGGCCCGGTGCGGCGACCTCGAGGCCGGGCTGCGGGCCCGGTTCGGCCTGGCCGACTGCGTCGTCGTGCCCGGCGCCGCCGCCCGCACCGACGTGGCGCTGGCCGCCGCCGACCTGCTCCGCAGCCGCGGCCGGGCGCTGCGCACCCTCGGCGTGTCCTGGGGCAACACCCTGCAGGAGGTCGCCGCGGTGCTGCCGACCGGCTGGACCAGCGGGATCGAGGTGGTGCAGGTCAACGGCAGCGTCAGCCGGTCGCTGCACCCCACCACCGCCGCCGACGTCGCGCTCAGCATCGCCCGCAGCGGGCACGGCCGGGCCACCCTGCTGCCGCTGCCGGCGATCGTCGAGCACGCGAGCACCCGGCGGGCGCTCTACGCCGAGTCGGCCGTGCAGGCGACCCTGGCGCGGGCCCGCGACGCCGACGCCCTGCTGTTCTCCCTGGGCGCCCTGACCCCGGACTCGGTGCTGGTGCAGAGCGGCGCGGTCAGCGCCGCCGAGCTCGAGCGGCTGCGCGGCGCCGGCGCCTGCGGCGACGTCCTGGGCCACTACGTCACCCCGGACGGCCGGGTCGCCGACGCCGACGTGGAGTCGCGCACCGTCGGCCTCACCCTGGTCGACCTGCGGGCCTCGAGCCAGGCCATCGCCGTGGCCGCCGGCCCGGCCAAGGCCGCCGTGATCAGCGCCGCCCTGACCAGCGGCCTCTGCTCGGTGCTGGTCACCGACGAGGACTCCGCCCGCCGCGCGCTGGCGGCCTGAGCGGTCCGGCCGCCCCGCACTCCTGCACCCCTGATCCCGCACCGACCCCGCTCCACCGACGAGAGGCCAGCCATGACCACCACCCCCTCCAGCCCCGCCGACATCGCCCGGCTGATCGACCACACCCTGCTCAAGCCCGAGGCCACCGACGCCGCCGTCGAGGCCCTGGTGGCCGAGGCCGTCGAGCTGGGCACCTACTCGGTGTGCGTCTCGCCGTCGATGCTGCCGCTGACCGTGCCCGCGGGCAGCGACCTCAAGGTCGCCGTCGTCGCCGGCTTCCCGAGCGGCAAGCACACCTCGGCCGTCAAGGCCGCCGAGGCGGCCGAGTCGGTGGCGCTGGGCGCCCACGAGATCGACATGGTCATCGACGTCGGGGCCGCGAAGGCGCACGCCTTCGACCGCGTCCAGGCCGACATCGCGGCCGTGCGCCGCGCGGTGCCCGCCCCGACCGTCCTCAAGGTCATCATCGAGTCGGCGGCGCTGACCGACGAGGAGGTCGTCGGAGTCTGCCGGGCGGCCGTGGCGGCCGAGGCCGACTTCGTCAAGACCTCGACCGGCTTCCACCCCAGCGGCGGGGCCACCGAGCACGCCGTCGCCCTGATGGCGCAGACCGTCGAGGGCCGGCTGGGCGTCAAGGCCTCCGGCGGGGTCCGCACGCTCGAGGACGCCCGCCGGATGGTCGCCGCCGGCGCCACCCGGCTCGGCGTCTCCGGCTCCCGGGCGCTGCTCGGCGAGTCCGCCGGCCCGGCCGCCGGCGGCTACTGAGGGCTGACCGGGCCGGCGCCCCGGGCGGTGCCGGTCAGGTCAGCAGACGGAGGACGGCGGTCACCACCACCGCGGTCAGGAACACCACCAGGAAGCCGCGGCGCAGCAGCAGCGCCACGACCGCCGCCGCCATCCCGGCCAGCACCCGCCAGTCGAGTGCGTACCGCTGACCGCCGTCGACCAGCTGCACCGCCACCAGCGCGGCCAGCATCGCCACCGGCAGGAAGGCGGCGACCCGCTGCACCCGCGGGTGCTGGAGCACCCGCCCGGGCAGGGACAGCCCGGCCAGCTTGATCAGGTAGCAGCCGAGCGCGGCCACCACGAGCCCCACCCAGAGCGTGCTCACCCGGCCTCCTGGTGGGCAGGGCCGGACCGCAGGCCCGCGAGCACGGCCACCCCGGCGGCGGCCAGCACGGGGACGCCCTGGGGCGCGACCGGGACCAGGGCGACGGCGACGGCCGCCCCGGCCAGGGCCGCCCAGCGCTGCGCCGGCTGGGCCAGCCGGGGCCAGAGCAGGGCCAGGAAGGCGGCGGGGGCGGCTGCGTCCAGGCCGAAGGCCGCCGGGTCGACGGCGCGCCCGACCAGGGCGCCGGTCAGCGTGCCGACCTGCCAGAGGAGGCAGAGCGACAACCCGGTGGCCCAGAAGGCGTAGCGCTGCAGCGCAGGGGTCGGTCGGCCGACCGACATCGCCGTCGTCTCGTCGATCACCAGGTGCGCCGTGCCGAGGCGCCCGAGGCCGTGCGGCCGCAGCACCGGGGCCAGGGGGACGCCGTAGAACGCGTTGCGCACCCCGAGCAGCAGGGCGGCGGCCGCGGCGGCGAACGGCGACCCGCCGGCCGCCACCACCCCGGCGAACGCGAACTGGGAGGCACCGGAGAACATCACCAGGCTGAGCACCATCGTCTGGGCCAGGCTGAGCCCCGAGCCGACCGAGACCGCGCCGAACGAGGCCCCGAAGGCGGCCGCGTACAGCGCGATGCCCGCCGCGGCCCGCAGCACCGGTGCCCGCTCCGCCGCCGGCGGGCGCTCCCGCTCGTCGGTGGCGCTCACCGCAGCGCCCCGACCACGGCCACCAGCAGCGGCGCCACCACCAGGGCCGGCAGCAGGTCGGCGACCGGCACCGCGCGGATCCGCAGCAGCCGCAGCCCGACCCCGAGCAGCAGCAACCCGCCCGTGGCGGTGATCGCGGCCAGGTGCGCGGCGGGCAGGAAGTCGCCCAGCCAGAAGCCGACGAGGGTCAGCGCCCCCTGGACGACGGCGACGGTCAGCGCCGAGGCGAGCACCCCGACCCCGAGCGAGGCGGCGAACGCGACCGAGGCGAACCCGTCCAGCACGGCCTTGAGGACCAGCTGCTCGGGACCGCGCCCGAGCCCGTCGGAGAGCGCGCCGAGGATGGTCAGCGGGCCGACGCAGAAGACCAGCGAGGCGGTGACGAAGCCCTCGATGAACCGCTCCCGCGCGTCCACCGGGGCCCGGCCGGGGCCGGCGGTGCTGGGATCGTCGGGGCCGGGACCGGCAGCCGGGTCGGGGCCGGCGGCCGTGTCCCGGCGGACGGCACCCAGCCGGGTGCGCAGCCAGCCGCCGAGGTCCTCCAGCCGGCGCTCCACGTCCACCAGTGAGCCCGCGATGCCGCCGAGCAGCACCGCCCCCAGCACGACCAGCACCGGGGCGGAGGTGCCGACCACGGCGGAGAGGTCGGTCGAGGACACCGCGGCCGCGGACAGCGCGCCGATCAGCAGGGTGACCAGACCGAGGCCGTCGGTGACGGTGTCCCGGGTGCGCTGCGGCAGCCGGTGCCCCAGCAGCAGCCCGAGCCCCGACCCCACGACCACGGTCACGACGTTGACCGCCGTGCCCAGCCCCGGGACGCTCATCGGCACACCGGGCGGGCCAGGGGGGTGGGCATGGCGGGAGGTCCTCCTGGTCGGGCTCGGGGTCGCGGTCCGGGGCGGACGTCGGTGCCGGGGTCCGCGCCGCAGGAGCCTAACGGCCGTACGCCCGGCGCGGGCAGGGCCTCGACCGGCCCGCTCGCGGCGGAAACCTGTCAGCGCCACTCCGTAGGATGAGCCCCGTGCTCAGAGTGATCGACCTCCGCGGCCGCGCCGCCACCGGCGAGCGGCTGGACTACGCCGCCGTCGTACCCCGGGCCGCCTTCGACGTGGCGGCGGCGGTGGAGGTGGTGCGCCCGATCTGCGACGACGTCGCGGTCCGCGGCGAGGCCGCCCTGCGCGACTACTCCGAGCGCTTCGACCACGTGGTGCCGCCCACGTTCCGGGTGCCGGCGGCGGCCCTGGCCGCGGCGGCGGCGGCGCTGGACCCCGACATCCGCGCCGCCTTCACCGAGTCGATCCGGCGGCGGCGCCTGGTCAGCGAGGCCGAGCTGGGGGAGCGCAGCGTCGACGTCACCGTGGCTCCCGGCGCGCAGGTCACCCAGCGGATGATCCCGGTCCGCCGCGTCGGGCTCTACGTGCCCGGCGGGCTCGCCCCGCTGTCCTCCAGCGTGATCATGAACGTGGTCCCCGCCCAGGTCGCCGGGGTGCCGTCGGTGGCCGTGGCCTCGCCGCCGCAGCGGGAGTTCGGCGGGCTGCCGCACCCCAGCATCCTGGCCCTGTGCCACCTGCTCGGGGTGGACGAGGTCTACGCCGTCGGCGGGGCGCAGGCGGTGGCCATGTTCGCCCACGGGGTGCCCGGTCTCTGCGAGCACGTCGACCTGGTCACCGGGCCGGGCAACATCTACGTCGTCGCGGCCAAGCGGCTGCTCAAGGGCCGGGTGAACATCGACTCCGAGGCCGGTCCCACCGAGATCGGCATCCTCGCCGACTCCTCGGCCGACCCGGTGCACGTGGCGGCAGACCTGGTCTCCCAGGCCGAGCACGACCCGATCGCCGCAGCGGTCCTGGTCACCGACTCGCCGGCGCTGGCCGACGCCGTGCAGGCCGAGCTGCCCGGGCAGGTGGCCGCGACCAAGCACGCCGAGCGGATCCGCACCGCCCTCGGCGGCATCCAGTCGGCCGTGGTGCTGGTCGACGACCTGGAGCAGGGCACGGCCGTGGTGGACGCGTACGCGGCGGAGCACCTGGAGATCCAGACCGTGGACGCGGTCGAGCGCGCGGCGCGGATCACCAACGCCGGGGCGATCTTCGTGGGGCCGTGGTCGCCGGTGAGCCTGGGCGACTACGCCGCGGGCAGCACCCACGTGCTCCCGACGGCCGGCTGCGCCTGCCACTCCTCCGGGCTGAACGTGAAGAGCTTCCTCAAGGCGGTGCACGTGGTCACCTACACCGAGGCGGCCCTGGTCGAGGTCTCCCGGCACGTCGAGGTGTTCGCCGACGCGGAGGACCTGCCCGCCCATGGTGCGGCCGTGAGCCGACGGGTGGGCCGGCTGTGAGCGCGCCCACCACCGGTGCCGGCACCGGTACCGCCGACCCGACGTTGGCCGAGCTGCCGCTGCGGCCCGAGCTGGTCGGCGAGGTCCCCTACGGCGCCCCTCAGCTGGACGTGCCGGTCTGCCTCAACGTCAACGAGAACCCCTACCCGCCGAGCGCCGCGGTGGTGGCGGAGATGGCCGCGGCGGTCGCGGCGGCGGCCGGCTCGGTCAACCGCTACCCCGAGCGCGACGCGCTGGCCCTGCGGGCCGACCTCGCCGCCTACCTCGGGCACGGGCTGGGCGCGGAGCAGGTGTGGGCGGCCAACGGCAGCAACGAGGTGATGACGCACGTGCTGCAGGCCTTCGGCGGGCCGGGTCGCAGCGTGCTCTCCTTCGCGCCGACCTACTCGATGTACCCGGAGTACGCCCGCGGCACGCACACCCGCTGGCTGGCGGCCCCGCGGACCGAGGACTTCCGGGTGGACGCGGACGCGGCGGTGGCCGCCGTGCAGCAGCACCAGCCCGACGTGGTCCTGCTGACCAGCCCGAACAACCCGACCGGCACCGCCGTCGACCGGGCCACCGTGGCCGCGGTCTGCGACGTCGCGCCCGGGGTGGTGGTGGTGGACGAGGCCTACGTGGAGTTCGCCCGCCCCGGCACGCCGAGCGCGCTGGAGCTGCTGCCGCGCTACCCGCGGCTCGCGGTCAGCCGGACCATGTCCAAGGCGTTCGCCTTCGCCGGCGGGCGGCTCGGCTACCTGGCCGCGGCACCGGCCTTCGTGGACGCGCTCCGCGTGGTGCGGCTGCCCTACCACCTCTCGGCCCTCACCCAGGCAGTCGCCCGGGTCGCCCTGGCCCACGCCCCCGAGATGCTGGCCGCGGTGGCCGAGCTGCGGACGGCGCGCGACGACGTGGCCGGCTGGCTCGCCGCGCAGGGTCTGGAGGTGCCCCCCTCCGACGCCAACTTCGTCCTGTTCGGCCGCTTCGCCGACCGGCACGCGGTGTGGCAGGCGCTGCTCGACCGGGGGGTGCTGATCCGCGAGGTCGGGCCGGCGGGCTGGCTGCGGGTCTCCGCAGGGACGCCGGCCGAGATGGCCGCCTTCCGCACCGCCCTGGCCGCGGTGCTGGACTCACCGGTCGCGGAGCGGCTCGACGCCACCCCCGGCGCGCTGGCCGGGAGCGCCCGGTGAGCGGCACCCGCACGGCCAGCCTGGAGCGCTCGACCTCGGAGTCCAGCGTCTCGGTGACCCTCGACCTGGACGGCACGGGGGAGTCGCGGATCTCCACCGGCGTCGGCTTCTACGACCACATGCTGACCGCGCTGGCCCGGCACTCCCTCATCGACCTCGAGGTGGAGGCCACCGGCGACCTCCACATCGACGCCCACCACACCGTGGAGGACACCGCCATCGTGCTCGGTCAGGCGCTGCGCCGGGCCCTCGGCGACAAGCGCGGCATCCGCCGGTTCGGCGACGCCATGGTGCCGCTGGACGAGGCGCTGGCCGCGGCCGTGGTCGACGTCTCCGGCCGGCCGTACTGCGTGCACACCGGCGAGCCGGAGAGCCAGGTCACCGCCCGGATCGGCGGCGGCACGGCCGCCACCGACGGGCAGCGGGAGAGCGTTCCCTACACCGGCTCGCTGACCCGGCACGTGATGGAGAGCATCGCCTTCCACGGGCACCTCTGCCTGCACCTCACGCTGCTGGCCGGGCGCGACCCGCACCACATCGTCGAGGCCCAGTTCAAGGCCTTCGCCCGGGCGCTGCGCGACGCGGTCAGCCCGGACCCCCGGGTGCTCGGCGTGCCCAGCACCAAGGGCGCGCTGTGACGGCCGCGGAGCCGGACGGGCCGGTCACCGGGCCCGGCACCGGGCGCCGGCGCGTGGTAGTCCTGGACTATGGCTCGGGCAACCTCCGCTCGGCCGAGCGGGCGGTGGCCGCCGCCGGTGCCGACGTGGTCGTCAGCGCCGACCTGGAGGAGGGGCTGGCCGCGGACGGCCTGGTCGTCCCCGGGGTCGGCGCCTTCGCCGCCTGCATGGCCGGTCTGGACGCGGTCGGGGGCCGCGCGCTGATCGCGGAGCGGGTCGCCCGGGGGGTGCCCACGCTGGCCATCTGCGTCGGCCACCAGGTGCTGTTCGAGGCGGGGGATGAGCACGGCGAGCGGACGGCCGGCTGCGGCCTGCTGCCCGGGACCGTCGAGCAGCTGCACACCCGGCGGCTGCCGCACATGGGCTGGAACACCGTCGCCCCGCCGGCGGGCAGCGAGCTGTTCGCCGACCTGGCCGACGAGCGGTTCTACTTCGTGCACAGCTACGGCGTCCGCGAGCTGCCCGAGGCGCCGGGCCGCCGCATCACCTGGGCCCAGCACGAGGACGACCGGTTCGTGGCCGCCGTGGAGCAGGGCCCGCTGTGGTCCACCCAGTTCCACCCGGAGAAGTCCGGCGAGGCGGGCACCCGGCTGATCCGCAACTGGGTCGCCACCCTGTGACGTCCCTGCCCCCCGGTGCCCCGGTGCCGGATGCGGTGCTGTTCGACCTCGGCGGGGTGCTGATCGGCTGGGACCCGACCCGGGCGTTCGCGGGGGTGATGGAGCCGGCCCTGGTGCCGGCCTACCTGGAGGCCATCGACTTCGGCACCTGGAACCGCGCCGTCGACGCCGGGCGCACCTTCGCCGAGGTCGAGGCGGACCTCCTCGAGCGGCGCCCCGAGCACGCCGCGGCGGTGCCGGCCTACCGCCGCAACTTCGGTGCCACCCTGACCGGGCTGGTCCCGGGCACCGGCGCCGTCCTCGCCGAGCTCGCCCAGCGCGGCACCCGGCTGGCCGCCCTGACGAACTGGTCGGCCGAGACCTTCCCGGTGGCCCGCGAGCGCTTCGGGCTGCTGCGCCGCTTCGAGGGCGTGCTGGTCTCCGGTGAGGAGGGGCTGGCCAAGCCGGACCCGCGGATCTTCACCCTGGCGCTGTCCCGCTTCGGCCTGGTGGCCGGGCGCACCGTCTTCGTCGACGACTCCTCGGCCAACGTCGAGACCGCCGCCTCGCTGGGGCTGGTGGCCCTGCGGTTCACCGACGCCGACCGGCTGCGCGCCGACCTGGTGGACCTCGGGCTGCTCGGACCCCGGCCGGTGGTCGGGGGTCCGCTGTTCCACCTCACCGGGCGGGACCGGTGGGAGCAGGCCCGGGCAGCGGGCTCCTACCCGTGGTCGACCCGCGACCGCGACCACGAGGCGGACGGGTTCGTCCACCTCAGCGGGGCCGCCCAGCTGGGCGGCACCCGTCGCCGCTTCTTCGGCGACCTCGCCGACGACGAGCTCGTCGTCCTGGAGCTCGACCCCGCCCGGCTCAGCGCGCCGGTGGTCGTTGAGGACCTGGGGGCCGGCGCGTTCCCGCACCTCTACGGCCCGCTGCGCCCCGACGAGGTCGTCCGGGTGCACCCCTACCCGCTGCCCTGACGGGCCGTCCGCTCGAGCCGTCCGCTCGCGGGAGGGCGGCCCGCCGGACGGGGCGGAGCCGACACGACACCCGGAGTTGGAGTCCTGTTCACCCGCCCTGGCTAGCGTCCGGCCTCCCTGCACCCCGACCGGACGGATCCCGATGCGACGCGCGCTCCACGTGGCAGCCTTCGACTCCCAGCTCAAGTGGTGCGGCCGGCTGCGCGACGAGCTGGAGCGCCGCGGCTACCTCACCGACGTCGTGGTGCCCGACGTCCGGTCCGCCCTGTCGCCGGGGCAGATCGCCGACGCCGGCTTCCTCGCCGTCGAGCACGTCAACTGGACCGAGCTGCTGGACCGGGCCGCGGCCGCTGACGTCGTGGTGTGCAGCCTGTCGGGTCCCTTCGTCCGTCGGCTGCTCCTCGACCTCGCCGAGCGGGTCGGCGAGCAGGACGGCCCCGGCCCCGTGGTGGTCACGGGCTGGGTCGGGGTGATCATCGACCGCATCACCGGCGGCTTCCTCGACCGCTGCGGCAGCGACGTGGTCGTCGTCAACTCCGGGCCCGATCTCGACCACTTCCGGCGCACCGCCCGCGCCCTGCAGCTGCCCACCGGCAACCTGCTGCTCGCCGGCCTGCCCTTCCTCGGCGCCGAGCCCGCCGCCCCCCGCACCACCGCGGTGCGCCGGCTGCTGCTGGCCGACCAGCCCACCGTGCCGGCCACGGCGGCCGAGCGCCGCCACCTCTACCTGGGGGCGGTCGAGTACGCCCGGACCCACCCCGACCGCGAGGTCCTGCTGAAGCCGCGGCACCGGCCCGAGGAGGACACCCTGCACCGGATGCGGCACCACCCCGAGGCGCTGCTGGCCGACGTCGACCTGCCGCCCAACTTCCGCATCGAGTACACCTCGATCGTCGAGCTGCTGCCCACCGTCGACCTGCTGGTGACGGTGTCCTCGACCGCCTGCCTGGAGGCCATCGACCACGGCTGCCGCGTGGCGCTGCTGCTGGACCTCGGCGTGCACGAGCGGTTCGGCAACCACGTGTTCCTCGACAGCGGCCTGCTGCGCACCTGGGCCGACATCACCGCCGACCGGCTGGGCGAGGTCGACCCGGACTGGCTGTCCGGCTACTTCTTCCCGCGGGAGCGCACCGCCACCGGGACCGTCGTCGACCGGGTCGACGAGCTGGTGGCCAGTGGGGAGCGCCCCTCCCGGTCGATCTGGCGCTCGGCCTACTTCGAGAGCGCCGCCGCCGCGGACCGGGTGCTCGCACCGCAGCTGGAGGCTGAGCGGCGCCGGCCGGCCCCCCGCACGGCGCTGCTCCGGCGCCGGCAGCAGCACGGCCCCGTCCTGGGCACCGTCGCCCACGTCACCTCGGGTCTGGTGCCCCCGCTGCTGCGCCCGCCGCTGCGGACGCTGGCCCGCACCGCGCGTACCGCCCGCACCGCCCGCACGGCCCGCCGCCGCGTCAGCGTCTGAGCCGCCGCTGCCCCGGTCCGCCCCGACCGCTCAGCCGCCTCCGGGCTGGCGGAGGTAGGCCGAGGTGGCCACCCGGCCGAGGAGCCGGAGCCGGCCGCCGTCGGCGAGGTAGCGGCGTCCGGCCGCCGCCACGCCCGGCCAGCCGGGGTCGCCCCAGTCGTCCATCACGACGACCCCGCCCGGGGCGACGAGGTCCTGCACCCACCAGAGGTCGGCGTAGACCCCGGCCGCCGAGTGGTCCCCGTCGACCACCACCACGGCGTAGTCGCGGTCGGCCACCGTGGCCCGCACCTCGGGGTCAGCGGAGTAGCCGCGCACCACCCGCACCTCGTCCGCGCCCAGTCCGCAGGCGGCGAAGTTGTGCCGGGCGACCTCCTCGGTGACCGGCGTGCCCGTGCGGTCGCGGCTGCCGGCCCGGCCGTCCTGCACCTGGGTCCCCGCGAAGGGGTCCACCACGGTCAGGGTGGGGAAGTCGCCGGCCCGCTGCAGCTGGCGCAGCAGCGCCGCCGAGAACAGCCCGAACAGGGTGCCGATCTCCAGCACCGGGCCGGGCGGCGGGGCCAGCAGCGAGGGCACCACGAGCTTGCCCACGATGTTGCCCGTGGTGCCGGCGATCCGGCCGAGCCCTCGTCCCTCGTCCTCGAGCAGCGTCGCGTACGCGTGCCGCAGCGCCAGGCCTACGTCCGGCACCCCGGTCAGGTCGCGGACCTCGGCGACCAGGCGGTCGTGGCGCTCCCGGCCCAGGGTGCGGTCCCAGGAGCGCCCGGAGCCCAGCAGCACGGCCAGGCTGTGGTCGCGGTCGCGCTGGGCGGCGCCGGTCGCCTCCCGCCGGGCCAGCTCGTCGTCGCGGAGGGCGACCGCGGCCAGCTCCCCGGTCAGCGCGTCCAGCTGTCGGCCCGCGTCGGCGAGGGCGCGCTCGGTCTCGGCCAGCCGCCGCTCCGGGTCGGCCGTCCGGCGGGACACCTCGGCGCGCACCCGTCGCTCGACCGGTCCGGCCAGCACGGCGTCCGCCCTCGACGCCGCCCAGGAGCGCAGCCGCCCGCCCGGACCGGCCACACGTCCGGTCACCGGCGGCGTCGCTCGCGCAGCGCCTGCAGCAGCGGGGTGGGCACCACCCGGAGCGGTCCGGCGTCCCACCGCGGCCGCGGGCGGCGGTCGGCGTGGTCGGGGTCGACCACGTCGAGCGCCCGCAGCAGCGCGCGGGCCGAGGCCAGGTCGCCCGCCTTGGCCGCCTGCCGGACGCGCTGGTCCAGCCAGGCCGGTCCCTCCACCGTGACCGGGGCGCGGCCGTCGTTCCCCGCCTGCCCCGCGTTCCCCGCCTGCTCAGTGCTCTTCGTCTGCTCAGCGCTCTTCGTCTGCTCAGCGGTCAGGGCGCGCACCCGGGCGTCGGCGTTGTCGCGCTGGACACCCTGCAGGAAGGCCTGCGCCGCCAGCCGGCGGGCCAGCGGGGTGTACGGGGTGTGCTCGGGCGGCACGGTGGTGCCGGTGATCCGGGCGTAGATCGCCGCCAGGTTGGCCAGGGTCTGCGCGTAGAACCCGGCGCGCACCCCGGCCAGCTCCTCGCGCAGCTCCACCCGGGCTTCGGCGGCCTCGTTGACGGTGCGGTGCAGGCGGTCGACGAAGTCGGGCCGGCGCGGGTCGACGGTGAGCTCGGGGTGGCCGATGTCGCGGGCGAAGTAGGCCGTCTTGTGGTGCACGTGCAGCGACAGCGGGATCGAGCCCATGCCGAAGGGGACCATCTGCGCGTGCCCGCGGGTGCCCAGGAAGAAGGGCAGCCCGGCGAAGTGCTCGACGCCGCGGTAGAGCCCGTCGGGGTCGTTGAACAGCCGCACCTCGCGGTCCACCAACCCCTCCCGCTCGGCGAGCTCGGCGAAACCGAGGTCCGCGCGGGCGTGCGGCACGCTCTCCACCGTCCAGCCGTCCCGCTTGAGCCGGCGGGTGACCTCCAGCACGTCGCCGTAGATCGCCTCGCGGGAGAAGCCGGCCCGCTCCTGGCGGCGACCGACGATCATCTCCAGCCCGATCCGCCGCTCGTCGGGCAGCTCGGGGCGCCACAGGTCGGGGAACAGGTGGGACGAGATGGTCGTCGGGCACGGCTGGAACTCGACGCGGTGGTGCTGCGACGGCTCCAGGTAGGGCTTGATCGTCTCCATCGAGCCGGTGTTGCGCAGCCCGAAGAACACCGACTTCTCCACCGTCAGGTTGAGGTGCTCCACGAAGGGCGGGGCGAAGTCCTCCTGGTCGATGAACCGGTTGTTGCCCACGCCGAAGACGACCAGGGGCTTCTCGATCCGCCGCAGCAGGTCCACCGAGATGTTCCACTGCCAGCCCGAGCGCTGGTTGGCGTTGGTGTCGCGCAGGAAGAGCCCGCCGCCACCGATGACCACGGCGTCCGCGTGCTCGTTGATGTGGCGCACCAGGGCGGGGCCCACCGGGTCGCGGAGCGGCCGGGAGCCCACGACCTCGAAGTAGCGGCCGTCGCCGAAGCCGTTGAAGACCTGCCGGACGGCCTCGAACAGCAGCGTGTCGCCGTAGTTGCCGAGGGTCTTGATGTCGAAGTGGAACAGCCGGAGCTTGCGCACGGGGTCTCCTCCCGAGACGTCGAGGGGGGTCAGCAGGTCACCGCCGAGGTCAGCCACGGAACGCCCACCGGCTGACCCGCCCCAGCACCTGGACCGCCGCACGGGCGCGCGCGGCCTGCAGCTCCCGGGTGACCACGGTGGAGTCGGGGACCAGCCGGGCGGCGGCCCGCAGGGTGGCCACGGCCTCGACGTGACGGCCCTGCGCCCGCAGCGCCCGGGCCACCTCGCGCAGCTCAGCGGGCGTCGGCTCGCGGGTCAGCCAGGCCTGCCGGAGCACCTGCTCGGCCTGGGCGGGCCGGCGGGCGGCGTTCAGCTGCTGCGCCTGCCGGAACGGCGAGCGGCCGCCCGCTCCGGTGGGGCCGGGGCCGGTGGGGACGGTGCCGGTGAGGACGGGGCCGGTCGGGGCGACCCCGGTGGTGGGGGCGGCCGCGGCCCGCAGGTCGGCGACCAGCTCGCGCAGCTCCCAGGCCTCCAGGTGCTCCAGCCAGTCCTGGTCCAGCTCGGCGTAGCGGACCTCCCCGGCCTCGGGCAGCGGGTCCCAGGGCTTGCGGCCCACGTGGTGGAGCACCTTGACGTCGTGCTCGGCGTAGAGCCCGGGGTGGTGGGCGAACACCCGCTTGGTGGTGTTGTACTCCTGGGCCAGCGGCTGCCACCCGGGCAGGAAGGCGTTGAGGAAGCCCTGGTCGCCGCCGTCGCGGGACGGCGTGGTGGCCACCGCGTCCATCATCTGCGCGAACAGCGCGTGCGAGGGCTCCAGGGCGAGCACGCCGGAGTTGAACTCGTCGGTGTCGGCGCGGTCGAAGCCGGCGTCCGGGGCCGCCGCGAAGCCGTGGCCGGCGAAGAGGTCGTCGATGTTCTTGCGGACCACGGTGTCGCTGTCGAGGTAGACCACCCGGTCCAGGAAGTCGAGCCGGAAGACGTTCAGCTTGGTGTAGGTGTAGGCGAACCGCTGCTGCGAGCGCCGCGCGGTGTGCGGGTTGCGGATCTCGGGCACGTCGATGACGTGGATGTCGCTGGCGGCGAGCGCCGAGCGGTCGGCGTCGTGGGTGGCGAGCGCCAGCAGCGGCACGTCGGTGACCCGGCGCAGCGAGCCGGCCAGGGCCCGGGCACCGTGGTGGTAGTTGCCCGAGACCACGGTCACGTAGGCGCAGCGGCGGCCGTCCACCTCCTTCCAGAGCCGGTCGTCACGGGGAGCGGTGACGGTCACCGCCGCCGCGCCGGGCACCGCGGGCAGGGTGGCCACCACCCGGTCCTTGGGCTGCCCGAGCCGCGGGGTCGAGCCGGCGGCGAGGTCGGGGACCGCCACCCTGTCGGCCGGTCGGGGCAGGTAGACCGAGAGATTGGTGGAGTCGCCGAGGTTGTGCACGCGGGCGTCGGGGAACTCGGCCAGGCACGCGCGCAGGAAGGCCAGGTCGGTGTCGAGGGAGTGCGCGTCCTCGTAGCCCGGGGCCAGGTCCTTCTGGGTGAGGGCCGCGGCCACCCGGTCGGTGACGGTGTAGCCGTAGCGGGCCTGCGCCGACTCGTACAGGTCGATCCCGCACAGGTACACCTCGCGGAAGCCGACGGCCAGGGCGAAGGCGAGCGCCTGCATGCCGGTGGTCGGCAGGCCCGGACGGCTCATGAACCGGCGGGCCAGCCGGGGGTGCCGCGAGACCGCGGCCCAGTGGTCGTACTGCTCCAGCGAGGTCCCCAGCAGCTGGTTGCCCCAGCCGTCGCCGTCGCGGCCCGAGGGCAGGTGCATGGGGGAGAGCAGCCGGTCGACGGTGTAGCGGCCGGACCGGATCTCCTCCCCGAGCGACTCCTCGAGGGTCTGGTGCGGGACGGAGAAGAACCAGCCGTCGACGTGGCTGCCGAAGTGGTAGTGGCTCTCCAGGAAGAACCAGTTCATCCGGAACACCACCGGGTCGGCCGGGATCCGGTGCTGCGGGGGCAGGGCGGCGGAGGGGCCGTTGCCGGCGATGACCAGGGGCCGGGAGACCAGGTCGGCGAACGCCGCGATCTCCCGCTCGCCGGGCAGCTCCGCGAGGGCGGCAGTGCGCATGGGCGGCATGGACGGCTCAGCTTTCGGCAGCAGGGGTGGGAGCCGTGATGCTGCCGTCAGCAGATGAATGGTCGGTGACCAGCAGTCGGGTGTCGGGCCAACAGCAGGTCTCCTCCCACCGCGCCCGGCCGGGCCCGCTGGTGCGGCACCGCTCCGGCCAGCCGGCCGCTGGCCGCGACCCTGCCCGGACGGGCCCCGGCCGACGTCGGTCCGTCGGCGTCCGATGTTCGTCTGCTGTTCAGATGTCGTCGCCCGTCCGGCAAGGATCGACCCCTAGCGTGCCGGACATGACCACTTCTGCTGCCCCCCTGTTCTCGGGACCGACGCGACGCCTCGGCGACCGCGTCGTCGGACCCGGCCAGCCGGTCTACATCACCGGCGAGATCGGCATCAACCACAACGGTGAGCTGTCCAACGCCTTCGCCCTGGTCGACCAGGCCGCCGCGGCCGGCTGCGACGCCGTCAAGTTCCAGAAGCGGACCCCGGAGGTCTGCACCCCGCGCGACCAGTGGGACATCGAGCGCGACACCCCCTGGGGCCGGATGACCTACATCGACTACCGGCACCGCGTCGAGTTCGGTGAGGACGACTACCGCCAGATCGACGCGCACGCCCGGTCCCGGGGCATCGCCTGGTTCGCCTCCCCCTGGGACGTGGAGTCCGTGGACTTCCTCGAGCAGTTCGACGTGCCCGCCCACAAGGTGGCCTCGGCCTCGCTGACCGACGACGAGCTGCTGCGCCGGCTGCGCGCCACCGGCCGCACGGTCATCCTGTCCACCGGGATGTCCACGCCCAAGCAGATCCGGCACGCCGTGGAGGTGCTGGGCAGCGAGAACATCGTGCTCTGCCACGCCACCAGCACCTACCCGGCCAAGCCGACCGAGCTCAACCTGCGGATGATCCACACCCTGCAGTCGGAGTTCCCCAACGTGCCCGTCGGCTACTCCGGCCACGAGACCGGCCTGCAGACCACCCTGGCGGCGGTCGCCCTCGGTGCGGTGTTCGTGGAACGCCACATCACCCTGGACCGCGCCCTGTGGGGCTCCGACCAGGCCGCCTCGGTCGAGCCGCCCGGGCTGCAGCGGCTGGTCCGCGACATCCGGGTGGTGTCGGAGTCCCTCGGCGACGGGGTCAAGAAGATCTACGACGGCGAGCTCGCCGCCATGAAGAAGCTCCGCCGCGTGCAGGCGAGCGAGCCGCAGCTCGTCGGCTCGAGCAGCTGAGGTGCGCACGTCGGGGGTCCTCCGCACGCTGGCGCTGGTCGAGAGCCCGGCCCAGCTGCTCAACGTCGTCGAGTGGGCCGCGCAGGCCGGCGAGGCGGCCGCCGACCTGCGCGTGACGGTGCTGGCCCCCACCAACGAGGCCTCCCGGCGCCAGCTGCGCGCCATGGCGGCGCTGGCCCGGGAGACCGGTCTCGACGTGGCCTGGCACGAGCCGCGGATGGGCGGTGCGGCCACCGCCCGCACCGTCCGCTCCCTGGCCAGCGAGCTGTCCGGGGTCGGCCGGCTGGTGGTCGGGGACCCCTTCTCGGGGGTGCTGCAGGTGGTGATGAGCGTCAGCCGGGCCGCCGAGGTCGTGGTCGTCGACGACGGCACCGCGACCCTGGAGTTCGCGCGCCAGTGGGTCGCCGGCGAGCACCTCTCGCGCTGGCACAGCGTGGCCACCCCCGGCCAGCGCCGCCAGATCAGCGCGTTCGCCCGCGACCAGATCTCCGGCTCGGTCCGCCGCCGGATCGGCCCCGGCTCGGGCTGCCGGCTCAGCCTGTTCTCGAGCCTGGACGTGACGCTGCCGCGGGTGCCGGTGGTGCGCAACACCTTCGGCTGGGTGCGCAGCCGCTTCCCCTCCCCGGAGATCAAGCTGGGCTCGGACCTGATCGGCACCTCGCTGGTGGAGACCGGCGTGGTCGACGCCGACCACTACCTGCGCGGGGTGGCCAGCCTGGTCGAGCAGTACTCGGTCGACCGCTACTTCGCCCACCGCAAGGAGTCGGCCGCCAAGCTCGCCGCGGTCGAGCGGCTCGGCGTGACGGTCGTGCGGCCCGACCTGCCGCTGGAGGTCGCCGCCCGCCAGGGCGTGCTGGCCCGCCGGCTGATCAGCTTCCCCTCCACGGTGGTGCACACCCTGCCCCTGGTGCTGCTCGGGACCCCGGCGGAGCTGCTGGTCTGCGGCATCGACGGGAGCTGGTACACCGCGGCCGCCCCGCCGCGCTCCGACGACTTCCTGGACGAGGTGGGCCGCTCGGCGCGCGACCGCTTCGGCCTCGCCGCGGTCGCCTGCTGAGCCTCCGGGCACCGCGCCGGGGAGGTGCCCGGCCCCGGTCGGCGTGGCCGGGGGCGCAGTCCCGCTCCGGTAGGGTCATCGGGTGAATTCGCCGCAGAACCCTCTGGTCCTGCTCCCCGCCGTCGACGTCTCGCAGGGCCAGGCCGTGCAGCTGGTGCAGGGCGTGGCCGGCTCCGAGAAGCGCTTCGGCGAGCCCCGGGCCGCCGCGGAGCGCTGGCAGGACGCGGGGGCGGAGTGGATCCACCTCGTCGACCTCGACGCCGCCTTCGGCCGCGGCGACAACGCCGACCTGATCGCCGAGATCGTCGACCACCTGCGGGTGGACGTCGAGCTCTCCGGCGGCATCCGCGACGACGCCACGCTGGAGCGCGCGCTGGCCACCGGCTGCCGCCGGGTCAACATCGGCACCGCGGCGCTGGAGCGGCCCGAGTGGTGCGACGAGGTGATCACCACCTACGGCGACCGGGTGGCCATCGGCCTCGACGTCCGCGGGACCCGGCTCGCGGCCCGGGGCTGGACCTCGGAGGGCGGCGACCTGGACGAGACCCTGGCCCGGCTGGACGCGGCGGGGTGCGCGCGCTTCGTGGTCACCGACGTCGCCTCCGACGGGATGCTGAGCGGTCCCAACCTGGACCTGCTGCGGCACGTGTGCGAGCGCACCGACGCACCGGTGGTGGCCAGCGGCGGCATCGCGACCCTGGAGGACCTGCACGCCCTGCGGGCCCTGGTGCCCAGCGGCGTCGAGGGCGCCATCGTCGGCACCGCCCTCTACGTCGGCAGCTTCACGATCGAGGAGGCCCTGCAGGCGGCCTCGACCCCGCTCGTCGAGGACGCCCGATGAGCCCCTCGCCCGCCGACGCCTTCCGCGGGCCCGGCCCCGCCGACGGGCGCGAGGACCAGGGGCTGGCCACCAGCACCGCCACCACCCCCGTCCTGGACGGCCGGCTGCGCGACCTGCTGGCCGGCCAGAAGATCGTCGTCACCGGCGTGACCGGCTTCATCGGCGAGCAGCTGCTGTGGAAGATCCTGACCGAGCTGCCCGACACGGTCCCCGCGGTCCTCGTCCGGCGCAAGGGCTCGGCCAGCGCGCGGGACCGGGTGGTCTCGCTGGTCAAGAGGAAGATCTTCGCCGAGGTCCGGGACGCCGCCGGTGGGGCCGAGGCCCTGGTCGACGCCCGGATCGAGGTGGTCGAGGGCGACCTGCCCAACGTGCCGGCTCTCCCGGCCGACCTGGACGTGGTCGTGCACTGCGCCGGCGACGTCTCCTTCGACCCGCCGATCGACCAGGCGTTCACCACCAACGTGATCGGCACCCAGGCACTGATGGAGCGGATGCTGGAGGCGTGCCGCGACGAGGACGGCACCGCGACCCGCGTCCCGCACTACGTGCACATCTCCACCGCCTACACCGCGGGCCGGCGCCGGGGCGCGATCCCCGAGGCCCCGCAGGAGCACACGGCCGACTACGCCACCGAGACCGCCGCCGGCATCGCCATGCGCGAGCGGGTCGAGGCCGAGTCGCGGATGCCCGAGCGGCTGACCGAGCTGCGCCGACAGGCCGAGCGGCAGCACCGCCAGGCCGGCTACCTGACCACGGCCGCCGACACCGAGCGGCGCCGCAAGGAGTGGGTGCAGGCCGAGCTGGTCGCGGCGGGCACCGAGCGGGCCCGCTCGCTCGGCTGGACCGACGTCTACACCTTCACCAAGGCCCTCGGCGAGCGCGTGGTCACCGACCTCGGCGCGGACATCCACGTCTCGATCGTGCGGCCCGCCATCGTCGAGTCGTCCTGGCTGCACCCGTTCCCGGGCTGGATCGAGGGCTTCAAGATGGCCGAGCCGCTCATCCTGGCCTACGGCCGGGGGGAACTGCCCGAGTTCCCGGCCTCGCCCGACTCGGTGCTCGACATCGTGCCCTGCGACCTCGTGGTCAACGCGAGCGTCGCGGTCTG
>Ga0210040_10002050_pt1 | contig 29138 bp, 26 predicted proteins | sample CryGeyCG12114_NA_FD_185462 | JGI IMG/M metagenome (GOLD analysis project Ga0210040, IMG submission 185462) | Groundwater microbial communities from aquifer - Crystal Geyser CG19_WC_8/21/14_NA (SPAdes) (version 2) | ecosystem: Environmental > Aquatic > Deep subsurface > Groundwater | place: USA...
GTGCCAAGCTGGGTCTCACCGAGGATTTTATTATGAAATACCTCGATGCCATTCACCTGGAATCCATCAATCGCCAGAACAAGGTGATGAGCAAAAAGGCCGAGTAGGGTAGAGAATATAAAGTAAGAACGTCATTCCGACCAGCGGGAGGAATCTCGCGTGCTTCGTTGAACGTCATTCCGAGCTGGTCGAGGAATCTCGCGTGCTGATGGTAGATACTATCTTTTGTCAGCACGCGAGATTCCTCGACCAGCTCGGAATGACGTTCTTTTTTGCCAAGCTACCACCTTTCGTCAGCACGCGAGATTCCTCGACAAGCTCGGAATGACGTTCTTTTTTAGTCAACTGCCACTCTAATTGCCCGTAGCCAAAAAAAACCGTATTTAGGCGCATGCTTTTCTATACCGTCATGAAGCCCGTGGTGCAGGTGGCGCTGCGCGTGTTTTTTCGCAAGCTTGAAATCCGGCGGCACAACCGGCTGCAAACCAACGGGCCGCTGCTGATTGCCAGCAATCACCCCAACACTCTGATGGACCCGCTGGTGGTGGCCGCCAACCGCCGCGAGCCGGTATTCTTCCTGGCGAAAAGCACCTTTTTCAAGAATCCCATTCTGCGGGCTGTGATGGAGTCGGGCAACTGCATTCCGGTGTACCGGCGGCAGGACACGGAGAGCGGAGCCAATGCCCTGACGCCCGAGGAAATAACGGCCCGCAACGAAGCCGCGTTCAGCCGCAGCTACGACCACTTCGACCGGGGCGGCACGCTGATGATTTTCCCCGAGGGAACCAGTATTAGCGAGCGGCGCCTGCGCCCGCTCAAAACCGGTGCGGCCCGCATTGCGCTAGGTGCCGAGGCGAGGCGCGACTTCAAGCTGGGCCTGCACATCCTGCCCGTCGGCATCAACTACTTCGATCCTACCCACTTCCGCTCCGATGTGCTGGTGAACCCGGCCCGCCTGATCAGGGTAGCCGACTACGCCGCTGCCTACCAGCAGGACCCCGAAGCCGCCGCCGATGCGCTGACCGAGGAAATCCGGCAGCGTATGGAAAAGCACTTGGTTATCACCCGCGATGCATCGGAGGATGAGCTGGTGCTGAACATTGAGCGCACGTTTGGCGACCACCTCAACCCCGACGACGACCCCGACACGCTCTACGACAATTTCCAGCTCAGCCGCACCTTGCTGCAAGCTGTGGCCTACTTCGAGCAGCACGACCCCGAGCGTCTGCACGAAGTCCGCGACCGGCTCACGGCTTACCTCGCCCACCTGAACCGCCTGCGCCTCACCGATGAAGCCCTGGAACCGCGGGAACACCGCTCGTCGCGGCTGAGCCGGGCCGTGCGCACGATAGCTAAGCTGGTGCTGGGCTTGCCGGTGTATTTGTATGGCGTGGTCAATAACTACGTGCCCTATATCCTACCCTCAGTGGTAGCCAAAAGGGCCACGAAGGACGTGGAGTTTGTGGCACCGCTGCTGCTGTCGGTGGGTATCATCACCTTCAGCGCAAGCTACGCGGCCCAAACGGCGCTGGTGCATCACTACACCAAAGACTGGCGCTGGACGGCCCTGTACTTCCTCAGCTTACCCTTCACGGGTTTCTACGCGCTCAGCTACTGGAATAATCTGGCCGCTCGACGGCACCGCCTGCGGGCCTCGCAGTTGTTTCGGAAGGAGCCGGAGGTAGGCGAAAACCTGCTCCAGCAGCGGGCCGATATTCTGCGCCTGCTCAGCGAAGCCAGCCAGGAGTATTTGGCGGGTAGGCAAGCGAAATAGAGCCACGGGTACTCCGTTGCTTATTACAAATCCACCTTCGCGCCTACACCCAAGGTCAGAATCTGGCCCAGACTTAGACCTTTATGGTTGGGTAGGTAGCTCACCACGTATAAGTCGTTGGTACCTAGTTCGTAGTAGAGCGAAACCTCGCGCTTGCCGCCGGTGGCGCGGGGTAGGCCCAGGGCTACCCGGCTACCCAAGAAAGCTCCGGCTCGTAGGGTAGGCGTCCACCAATAGTAGCCACGGTAGCCATATTTATCAGCGCTGTTGCGGTTGATTTGGGCGGCGGGCGTATAGTTCACCAGCCCGCCCACCGACAACGGCAGCAGGCGCCAACGCTCCGCCAGCCGCACCGAAAACGGCGAGTACGTGGCTTTGACCGTGAAAATGGCAAAGGCCCGGTGCCCGGTGTAACGCGCCGGCACGTAGCCCACCAGCACATCGGTATCGAAGCGGTGGGGGTGCGAGCCGGGCGAGTAGCCCGCGCCGGCAGTTATCATCCCAATGCCGCCACCGGTTTGCAGCACGGCGTGGTCGGGTACATACCAGGGGTGCGGGGTAGGGGCCTCGGTTGATTGTGCCGTAGCCGACCAGCCGCTCAGTAGCAGCCCCGCGAGAAGAGTAGCCGTGTGCCACATACTAATACGATATGGTTTCAAGCTTGTACTGATGCCGTCCCCAAAGTGTGAGCAGCAGGTAGTTGCGCTGCGCCACGCTATAGCCGCTTATGTAGGTGACGCGCCCCGGCACGGGCTGGCGGACGTAAAACTTATCGTTGTGGCCGGTGAGGTGCAGCACCAGGCGCGGCGCCTGCTCTAGGGCGCTGGTATAGGCGGGCATCACGGACGCGTCGAAGTCGCCATCGTCGGGCGGCACGTGGGCCATTACTACTTGGCGTTGTACGCCTACCGTATCGGCTAACTGCTGTTGCAGCCAGGGCACATCGGGCACATGGCCATTGAACTCGTACTCGCGGCCGTTGGTATTCACCAAAATAAAGCGCGTGCCAGCGTGGGTGAACGTGTAATTCAGCGGGCCGAAGATCTTCTGGTATGCCTCGCGCCCGTTCTGCGTTAGGTCGTGGTTGCCGACTACGGTGAGGTAGGGCACGTTCAGCTTCTTGAATTCATCGTTCACCCAGCGCATTTCCCGGGCCGTGCCGAAGTCGGAAATATCGCCGCCTACCAGCACCATGGCCAGGCCGCGCTGCTGGTTGATGCTGGCTACCAGGGGCGGCACATCATCGTAGTAGCGTTGCGAGTCGGAGGTGAACACAAACCGAAGCGTATCGCCACTGGTAGGCACGGGCCGCTGGGCCAGGGCCGCCAGGTTTTTGCGCGTGAGGTCGCGCTCCGAGGTGGGCGCGCGGGTGTCATTCGGGCTAAATTCGAGCAGGTCGCAGCTTGTGGTGACCATTGTTAGGGCTCCCAGGAGTAGCCCGACGGCCAGCCGAGAAATTGTAAAATCAGCCATGCGAAAAACCATCAACCCCTGTCAACGGGGATTTCTATACCAGCTAAGGTAAGCTTGTGTTTCGGAACGATTATTAACCGATGCGAGCCACAGACAATCGTTTCCTAAAAACCAAGGCTAACGCACTGCCACCGGGCAATCTGACACCTACCCCACTTTCGCGTTTCCTATAGCTTTCGTCAGCCCAAACCGTCATTCCGAGCTTGTCGAGGAATCTCGCGTGCTGATGTTGAGTACTATCTTTCATCAGCACGCGAGATTCCTCGACAAGCTCGGAATGACGGTCTACGCGACAAGTTGATTCCCGCGTTTCCTATCTTACTCGTCCAAGTATTGGTGCACGAACTTGATGGCCATTGAGCCTTCACCCACCGCCGAGGCCACGCGGGCCATGGCACCGGTGCGGGCATCGCCGGCCGCGAAGACGCCGGGCACGCAGGTTTCGAGCAGGTAGGGCTCCCGGGTGTGCTTCCACGCCTGCGGGTAGCGCGGGTCGGCCACCAGGTCGCGGCCGGTGAGCAGGAAGCCTTTGGGGTCGCAAATCACGCTGCCTTGCACCCATTCGGTGCTGGGTTTGGTGCCGATGAAGATGAACAGCGCCTGTGCTTCCCGGGCCTCCACCTGGCCGTTGTTGTTAATGACAACTTCCTCCAAATGCCCTTCCCCGCGCACCTCCTGCACCTGCGTGTAGGGCATGATGGTGATGTTGGGCGTGTTGCTGATCTGCTCGATGAGGTAGGCCGACATGCTGGCCGCCAGCGACTCGCCCCGAATCAGGATGTAGACATGGCGGGCGTAGGTAGCCAGGTACATAGCCGCCTGCCCCGCCGAGTTGCCGCCGCCCACAATGTACACGTCGCGGGCCTCGCAGGAGCGCGCCTCGGTGCGGGCGGCCCCGTAATAGATGCCCGCACCGTTGAGGCGGTCCATGCCGGGCACTTGCAGCTGGCGGTAGCTCACGCCGGTGGTCAGCACCACGGCGCGGGTGCGGATTTCGCTACCGTCGGTCAGGGTCAAAACCTTGTAATAGCCATCCTGCACGCACATTTCCTGCACTTCCTGCGGAGCTAGCAGCTCGGCGCCCAGGCGGGTGGCCTGCATCCAGGCGCGGTGGGTTAGCTCGGCACCGCTCAGGCCCGTTGGGAAGCCCAGGTAGTTCTCAATGCGGGAGCTGGTGCCCGCTTGTCCGCCGGGCGACTGGCGCTCAATCACCAGCGTTTTTAGGCCCTCCGAAGCGCCGTATACGGCGGCGGCCAGGCCGGCTGGGCCGGCCCCTACCACCACCACATCATATAGCTCCTGTGCGGCCTTGGAAGCCAGTCCAATTTTGGTGGCAATGGCTGCCCGCTCGGGCCGGGCCAGGGCGGTGCCGTCTTCAAACACGACCACCGGCAAATCGGTGGCGCTATACTCAGTGCCGGCCAGCAAGCCTTCTGCTTCGACATTGTTCTCGTAATCGAGCCACTGATACGGCACCATGTAGCCAGCCAGAAAGTCCTTCAGCTCGTGCGAGAGCGGCGACCATTGAAACCCAATCAGCCGCAGCCCTTCGAAGCGGGGGCGGTAGGTGGCTTGCCAGGCCGCCAGCAAATCGTGTAGGCTGGGGTAGAGCAGCTCCTCGGGCGGGTCCCAGGGCTTCATGAGGTAGTAGTCGAGGTGGGCGTTGTTGATGGCCCGGATGGCGGCCGTGGTATCGGCGTAGGCCGTGAGCAGCACGCGCTTGGTATCCGGGAAGAGTGCCCGCGCCTGCTCCAGCAACTCCACCCCTTCCAGGCCCGGCATCCGCTGGTCGGCCAGAATGAGGGCCAGCGGCTCCTGGCGCTGGTGCAACTCGCGGATGGTTTCCAGGGCCTCATCGCCGGACGAGGCGCGCAGAATGCGGTAGTCGCGCCGAAACTCCCGGCGCAGGTCGCGGTCCACGGCACTGAGTACCTGCGGGTCATCATCAACGGCAAGAATAATTGGTTTTTTATCGGTAGCCATTAGGGTTGTGGGGTAGGGGCGCGTTGCACGCGCCCGGTGGGTGCTGGGGTCGGCTGGGGGTAGGGGTTATGAAGCTACCAAATGAACCTGGATAAACAACGACGGGTGCGTGCAACGCGCCCCTACGCCGGCAGTAGGGGCAAACTTACCATGATAAACCGCTATTCAACCGGTAAAAAACCCGGATTCGTATGGGCAACAGGGGTTATACGGGCAGCCAGGCGCAGAACTCCGTACGGCCGGGCTCGGAGCTGACTTCCAGCTTGCCGCCATGGTTGGCAATGATGCGCTGGGCAATGTCGAGGCCTAAACCAGAACCCGCGCCGGCCTGCTTGGTAGAGAAGAACGGCTCGAAGATACGCGGCAGCACGTCGGCCGGAATACCGGGGCCATTGTCGATAATGCACACCTGCACAAAGCCGCTTTCCAGCCGCGTGCGCAATATAATTTCACCGCCTTGGTCGGGTAGGGCGTCAATGGCGTTATCGAGCAGGTTGGTCCAGACTTGGTTGAGGCTGCTAACCTGCCCGCGCACTGGAGGGAGATTGGGTGCAAAATCGCGCACCACAGCCACATTTTTATGGCGAAGCGGATAGCTTAGAATGTTGAGCGTGCTGCGCAAACCGGCCGTTACGTCCAGCGGGGCATAGTCGATGCCACGATCCATGTGGGAGTAGGTTTTGACGTCGGTTACCAGCTGGGTGATGCGGCCGCCGGCCTCCTGAATGTCGCGCAGCAGGCGCTGGGTGGTGAGGTGGCTGGCCAGCCAGGCAAAGGCGGCCGGACGGGCGGCTTCGGGTAGCTGATCGGCCAGAGAGGTTAACTCGGGTACGGCCAGCTCTGCTTCCAATAGGCTGGCAGCCAGTGTGTAGCCGTCGGGTACTCCCTGCGCTTCCAGCCAGTCTACCAACTCGTCCTCGCGGTCGGCGCAAGCCAGCGCCGACATGGGCGCGGCGTTGCCGATGGGGGTGGCCGTGGCCAGGGCCGTGAGCTGCACCAGGGCCGCCGGATCGAGGCAATGCTCGCCCAGGGCGCGTAGCAGCGTTGGGGCGGCAGCGGTTTGCTCGGTTAGGTTGGCGGCAGCGCGTGCAATGGCGGCGGCAGGGTTGTTCAGCTCATGCGCTAGCCCCGCCGACAGCTTGCCTAAGGCTCGCAGTTTGTCGTCGCGCTCCAGCGAGCGGGCTTCGTCGCGCACCCGGTCGCTCATCATGCCTACCAGGCGCTGCACCAGCTCGGGGCTCACACTTTCCAGTGCCGCAAACTGGTCGCGGTGCAGGCGGTAAATAGTGGTGTTGCCTACCGTCACGCTGTAGCCTTTGCTGGCTTGCAGGCGCGAGTAGGGTAGCAACCCGGTTATCTGGCCGGCCGTAGCGCGAAACTTGGGTTCGCGCTGCCCGTTCTGCACCGAAAAATACTGAACACTGCCGCGTAGTACCGCCAGCAGGTAATCAATGGGCGCACCGGGCGTCATCGTTTCGGCGCCATCTGGGTAATCCCGAATGTCGCCGTGCGCGTGCAGCCAGTCGAGTACTTCGGCAGACAAGTCGGCGAAGGCCGCAACAGTCGTGAGGTCGGGAGTAGACAAAGCAGCGGACATAGGGTAGGGAAAGAGCGCCTGAGCTCCCCAGCGTGGGCAGCTTTCTCGTTGCTATAACCGCCGGAACGAGGTAGGGTTTAGGTTGACTAAAAAGCCGTTTCTTGCCAAACTTTTTAGCTGCTTCTACCAGTTGTAGTAGTTCACATTCAGTACTCAATGGCCAAGATCAAAACCCTTTATTTCTGCCAAAATTGCGGGGCGCAATCCGTGAAATGGATTGGGCGCTGCCCTAGCTGCGGCGAGTGGAATACTTACGTGGAGGAAGTGGTGCAGAAGGAAGACACCAAAGTGGCCGGCTCTTGGAAGCCGCCTACCGCGGCCCCTACCCTCAGCAAAGTGGCCAAGCCCCGGCCTGTGAGCGAGATTCACTACGAGGAGGAAGCCCGCATTGCCACTCAGGACGGCGAGCTGAACCGGGTGCTGGGCGGCGGCATTGTGCCCGGCTCGCTGGTGCTCATTGGCGGAGAGCCGGGCATCGGCAAAAGCACGCTCATGTTACAGATTGCCATGTCGTTGCGCGGGCTGAAGGTGCTCTACGTGTCGGGCGAGGAAAGCGAGCAGCAGATCAAGATGCGCGCCGAGCGGTTGGGCGACCAGCACCCCGGCTGCTACATTCTTACGGAGACGAACACCCAGAACATCTTCAAGCAGATTGATCAGCTTCAGCCCAACATCCTCATCATCGACTCCATTCAAACCCTGCACTCGGGGTTGGTGGAGTCGGGGGCGGGGTCGGTGAGCCAGGTGCGCGAGTGCACCGCCGAGCTGCTGAAGTACGCCAAGGAAACCGGCGTGCCGGTACTGCTCATCGGCCACATCACCAAAGATGGCAGCATAGCCGGTCCCAAAATCCTGGAGCACATGGTGGATACCGTGTTGCAGTTTGAGGGCGACCGGCACCTGAGCTACCGCATCCTGCGCACCACCAAAAACCGCTTTGGCTCTACCTCCGAGCTGGGCATCTACGAGATGCAGGGTGCCGGGCTGCGGCAGGTGAGCAACCCCTCGGAAATCCTGCTCTCCCAGCGCCACGGCGAGGAGCTGAGCGGTATGGCCATTGGGGCTACCTTGGAGGGCAACCGTCCGCTGCTGGTAGAAGTGCAGGCCCTCGTGACGCCCGCTACCTACGGTACGCCCCAGCGCTCGGCCACGGGCTTCGACAGCAAGCGCCTGCAAATGCTGCTGGCGGTGCTGGAAAAACGCTCCGGCCTGCGCCTGGGTCAGCACGATGTGTTCCTGAACATAGCTGGCGGCCTGCGCCTCGACGACCCCGCTCTGGACCTGGCCGTGTGTGCCGCCGTGGTCAGCTCCCTCAACGACATTCCGATTCGGGGCGAGGTGTGCTTGGCGGCGGAGGTAGGGCTGAGCGGCGAAATCCGGGCTGTGAGCCGGCTCGACCAGCGTCTGGGCGAGGCCGAAAAGCTGGGTTTTGCCGAAATGTACATTTCCCAGTTCAACGCCCGCGGTCTGGATCTGGCCCGCTACGGCATTCGGGTGCAGCCTGCCGGCCGCCTCGATGAGGTGCTGAGCGGTTTGTTTGGCTAAACAAAATTGCGTGCTACCTATGAAGTAATGCCACGGCGTAGCAGCCGTGGCATTACTATTGTTGACGCATGGAAGCTGCGGTATCCACAAAACCTATTCGCAGCGCCAGGGTTACGAAAAAAGACTTTGTTCGGATTGGATATACTACGTATAAGTCTAGTATCTTCGATCTAATAATTGTCTTTTACCGAGAAAATCATTATATAAATGATATAATTCGTGATTCGGTAGGATAAAATTATGATTTGATTTTTTGGTCTCCCGTCAGACTTTTCTGCCCGATGCGCTCCTTCCGCCTTTCCTCCTTTCTGGCCCTGTTAACAGGGTGTCTAGCATCATTATCCGGGTACGCCCAGGGTACAGTCGTCATTACAGGCAAAGTCAGCGGACGTACGGCCGACTCCGTGGCTGTGTCCTTCCGCGAAAATCCGCTTGATCCCAAAGAGCAGATTACCTATGCGCCGGTCAGCGACAAAGGTGAGTTCCGACTAGCCATGAAGGTGAACGGCCCTACCCGTGCCGACTTGGTGTATAACGATGACGTGGCTGACCTGTACCTGGAGCCAGGCTACGCGCTGGACGTGCGCTTCAAAGGCAACGACCTGGCTTCCTCGGTCAAGTACAAAGGCAAAGGCGCCGAGGCCAACAGTTATTTGTCGGAAGTGGATGCATCCTTCGTAGAAAACGACGGCTTTCAGGTATTGCCTGAAAATATTATGCTTTACGAGGCGCCATTCCTGTCATTCCTCGACTACCGGCGCAAGCAGGAAGAGAAATTTATGGAGCGTAGTACCGAGGGCGTGGATATGTCGAAGGGATTCCGCGACTATGCCAAGGCGACCATCACTTATAGCTACGCCAACGACCGGCTGACCTTTCCCGACTTGCGCGAGCAGGTAGTGAGCACCGAGGCCCGCCTGAAAATGTCGCCCACGTACTATGATTTTCTGAATGATAAAGCACTGATTGACAACCCAGCCGCAACGCAAAATGAGCTGTATCAGGAGTTTCTGCTCAATTACGTGCATTATCTGGCCACTAACGATAAGCACCAGCGCACCGATCCTGATTTCTATTTAGTGTGCTACGACCTAGCCAAGCAGAAGCTGAGCGGCCCCGTAAAGCCCATTATCCTGGGGCGGGTATTGCAGGAGTCGTTCCGGTTCGGACACGTGAAGCAGTCGGCCGCCATGTTGGAAGACTTTCGGAAAATAGACAAAGACAATCAGTACTACCCCATTCTTGTGCAGGACTTCAACTTGCACAAAACGTTCGCCATTGGTTCGCCGGCCCCCGATTTCCGCCTGCGCACCGCCCAGGGCGATTCTATTTCGCTGCGCGATTTTGCGGGCAAGCTGGTATACGTCAACTTCTGGCGCACCACTAGCGGCCTGAGCCTGCGCGACCTGCCTTATGCCGTGGAACTGGCCAAAAAGTTTGAGGGTAAGGATATCGTGTTCCTGAACGTAGCGCTGGACGAAAACGACGGCGCCTGGAAGCAGTTAGTTATCAGCCGCAAGCTGCCGGGTGTGCACGTACGCGCCAACGGCGGCATGAAGGCTGCTATAGCCCGCGCCTACGGCGTGCAGGACGTGCCCACGTATATTCTGCTGGCTGAGGATGGTACCTTTCTCAACACCAAGCCCAAGCGCCTGAGTAGCCGCGCGGCCATTGATGAGATCAAGGAGTCGTTTGGAAAGGCCAGTACCTATTCCGGCATCATGCCAACGGGCTCGGCGGGCAAGTAACCTGCAAAACCGTGTGGCCTTGCGCGGTTCGCGCAACGTTATCAAAACTAACAGTGCCTTCTCGGGTTGAGAAGGCACTGTTCATTTCTATCCCTACCTGCCGGTTGTGGCGCAGGCTGCTTTCAGCCGCTTTCCCCACCTTTACTCTGCTTATGGCTTCACTGGTGCGCGATGCGCTCAACCTACTCTCCAAAACTACTCCGCGCCGCGTCCTGAACACGGGCCAGGTGGTAGGGGGCTACGTGCTGAGCAAGCTAACAGGCAAGGCCCGGCACTGGGGGTTGCCCATGGCGCTGTCATTTGAGCCTACCACCAGCTGCAACCTGCGCTGCCCGGAGTGTCCCAGCGGCCTGCGTTCCTTCACGCGCCCTACCGGCATGATGCCCGCCGAGCTGTTCCGCCGCACTATTGATGAGGTAGCCAGCCGGCTGTGGTATCTGATTTTTTACTTTCAGGGTGAGCCCTACCTGCACCCCGAATTTCTGGATTTGGTGCAGTACGCTGCTGCCAAAGGCGTATACACGGCCACCAGCACCAACGCCCACTACCTCAACGACAAAAACGCCCGCCGCACAGTGGAGTCGGGCCTCGACCGCCTCATTATTTCCCTCGACGGTACCACCCAGGAGGTGTACCAGCAATACCGGGTAGGCGGCAAGCTGGATAAGGTGCTGGAAGGCACCCGCAACGTGGTGCGCTGGCGTAAGGAGCTGAAGTCGAGCACGCCGCGCATTGTATTCCAGTTCCTGGTAGTACGCCCCAACGAGCACCAGATTGAGGATGCCAAACGCATGGCCCACGAATTGGGCGTAGATGACGTGTGGTTCAAAACCGCCCAGATCTACGACTACCACAACGGCTCCCCCCTCATTCCTACCATCGACTACTACTCGCGTTACCAGAACAACGGCAATGGTACGTTCAGCCTCAAGAACCGCCTGCTGAACCATTGCTGGAAGATGTGGCACTCCTGCGTCATCACCTGGGATGGCCTAGTAGTGCCCTGCTGCTTTGATAAGGATGCCGAATACCGCCTCGGCGACCTGAAAACACAGTCTTTTCACCAGCTGTGGCAGGGCGAAAAATACCGTCGCTTCCGCGCTGCCCTGCTCAAAGGCCGCGACCAGATCGAAATGTGCCGCAACTGCACCGAGGGCACCAAGGTGTGGGGGTAGGGTAGGCGTTCAGCCCAGCCACTTAGATTAGCCGAGTAGGAAAAGCAGTAGTGCGGAAAATGGGTTGATATGCTCTGTGGCCGGCTTGGGCAGCGCGCTGGTTTAGTAGTGGCTGTGCCTGCCACGTAGTGTCGGGCTTGGTGCGCACAAAAGTATTTATCTTACCACCCGTGGCCGTGGCAGTATGTTTGTGAGGCAAAGTACCGCCGCAAGGAAAAAGGTGCACTTCTGTGCATTTTCTCCCGGCATATCTGCATATATTGTACTCGTTTTGCCAACTTTTTCGTTATGTCTGCTGCCCTCGAAACAGTTAAACAGTATTTACAACTAGCCGAAGCCTGCGTGACCGACCACGCAGCCTATGCTCCGGTGCTGCACCCAGAAGTGGAGCAAATCGAATTTCCGAACCTGCACAACAAAAACGGCCAGCGCCGCTCTTTTGGAGGAGTAATCGACGGTATTCGCGAGGGTCGGGAGATGCTGACCCGACAGGAGCTGGCGGGCTGGAACTTCATAACCAGCAACGACAACACGGTGGTAGCCGAAATTCGCTGGCGTGGGGAAATGAGCATCCGCAACCAGCGCATAGTGCCGGGCCAGGTTCTGACCGGCCACTTTTGCCGTGTTTTTGAATTGAAGGACGGCCTGATTTTCCGTCTTCGCGATTATTTCTGCTACGAGATGTTCTAAATCACTACGCTGTAGATAGGAGAGTTGGTAGGGTAGGGCTATAGTGAAAGCCTGCCCAACGCAGCCTGTGACCAACTACTGGGGTCATTGGGACATTCTGCGTATACTGCTCCCATGATGACCAAACTTCTACTGCCCGGCCTGGCAGTGGCTGCCGTAGTGGCCGGTTGCGCCAGCAGCCACTCCACAGCTCCCACTACGTCTGCCTCGCCTACCTCTCCTGCTACTACCGCGGCGGCTGGCCCTGTGCTACCCGGCGTGGGCCTCGACGTGGCCGATCTGGACACGACCGTATCGCCTTGCGAGGATTTCTTTCACTACTCTGGTGGCAATTGGCTGCGTAACAACCCTATCCCGGGGTATGCTTCCAGCTGGGGGCCACGCAACCTGCTCGGCGACCGAACCCAGGCCCTGCTGAAGCAGATTCTGGAGGAGGCTGCCGCCAACACCCGCGCCCCTAAGGGCTCGAACCCGCAAAAGGTAGGCGACTATTACGCTTCCGGTATGGACTCGGTAGGGCTGAACCGCGCCGGACTGAAGTACTTACAGCCTGAGCTACGCCGCATTGCCACCATTATCAGCCGCGACGCGCTACGCCGGGAACTGGCTCATCAGCAAACGTTGGGCACGGGCGCTTACTTCCGGGCCGGCGTTAGCCCCGACCGCAAGAACAGTTCGGTGTATGCCGTGAACCTAGGCCAGGGCGGTCTGAGTATGCCCGACCGCGACTACTACCTCAAAGACGATGCCCGCTCTACCACTGTGCGCGCTGCCTACGTGGAGTACCTAACGACGGTGTTTCAGTTGCTGGGCGACGCACCCGTCACGGCTCAGCAGAAAGCCGCCAACGTGCTGACGCTGGAAACCCGTTTGGCCCGCGCCAGCAAGAGCCGCGTGGAGCTGCGCGACCCCTACGCGAACTACAACAAGATGACGGTAGCCGAGTTCGACCGTGCCTACCCCGCCGTGGGGCTTGGTGCTATGTTGAAGCAAAATGGGCTAGGCGCCGCGCAGGAGGTAATTGTGGGGCAGCCGGCATTTTTTCAGGAGCTGAACACGGTGCTGCAAAGCACGCCGCTCATAGAGCAGAAAACCTACCTCACCTGGCAGCTGGTATCGTCCGTTACGTCGGCGCTGCCACAGGCGTATTCCGATGCGGCATTCCGCTTTCAGCAGGTACAGAGTGGCGCTAAGCAGCAGCCCACCCGCTGGAAACGTATGTTGGCAGCCACCGATGGCACGCTGGGCGAAGCGTTTGGCCAGTTGTACGTGGACAAAGCCTTTTCGCCAGAAGCCAAGCAGAAGGCATTGGATATGGTAGGCAACATCAAGGCATCAATGGCCGAGCACATTCGCACCAACACCTGGATGAGCAGTGCTACCAAAACCGAAGCCCTGAAAAAGCTGAATGCTCTGCGTGTAAAAATCGGCTACCCCGATAAGTGGAAGGACTACTCCACCCTGAACATCACCCGCGAGTCCTACCTGCAAAACGTGCTGGCGGCCCGGCAGTGGAACTACGCCCGCAACGTGGAAAAGTACGGGCAGCCCATCGACCGCACCGAGTGGGGCATGACCCCGCCTACCATTAACGCGTACTACAGTCCGGCCATGAACGAAATCGTGTTCCCGGCCGGCTACCTCCAGCCACCGTTCTTCGACCCCAAGGCCGACGATGCCGTGAACTACGGCGCCATTGGCGGCGTAATGGGCCACGAAATGACCCACGCCTTCGACGACCAGGGCCGGCAGTACGACTCCGAAGGCAACCTGCGCGACTGGTGGACCAAAGCCGACGGTGAGGAGTTTACCCGGCGTGCCGCTGTGGTAGGCAATCAGTATTCGGCCTTTTCACCTCTAGACTCGGTGTACGTGAATGGCAAGCTGACCATGGGTGAGAACTTAGCCGATTTCTCGGGCCTCACCATCGTGTATGACGCCCTGCAACAGCAGCTCCGGCAGAAGTACGGCAACAAGCCCCGCCCGCGCTACGACGGGTTCACGCCCGAGCAGCGCTTCTTCCTGAGCTGGGCGCAGCTGCGACGCACCAACATTCGCCCCGAGGCCCTGCGTCAGCAAATCCTCACTGATCCGCACTCGCCGGGGCAGTACCGCACCATTGGTCCGCTTATGAACATGCCGCAGTTCTACGATGCCTTTGGCTGCCAGCCTGGCCAGAAGATGGTGCGCGCCACCGAGGACCGGGCTAAGATCTGGTAGGTAATAGAAAGAATTCCGAATGTGCGGAACGCCCAATGCAGCTTTGCATTGGGCGTTTTTGCTGGCAGCTAATAATTTTTTTGGTAGCACATATCTTTATTTACGAAATAGTCGTAGAATTACGAATAAATCGTATTTACTGATATGGAACGACTTACCCAATCCGAAGAAGAGGCCATGCAGGTGCTATGGCAACTAGATGGTGGCTTTGTGAAAGAGGTACTGGAGCGTTTGCCCGAGCCTTCGCCACCTTACACTACCCTTGCCTCTACCATCCGCAACCTAGAGCGCAAAGGCTACGTGCGTGCCGAAAAGCTAGGCAACTCCTACCGCTACGCGCCCTTGGTGCGCGACGAGGACTACCGCCGCCGCTTCATGAGCAACTTCGTGAGCGACTATTTCCGCAACTCCTACAAAGACGTGGTATCGTTTTTTGCCAAAGAGCAAAAGATCAGCGCCGATGAGTTGCAGGAGATTATCCGCATGATTGAGGACGGTAAACACGACTAGCCATGCCCGCGCTACTCCTCTATCTGCTGCAAGTGAATGGGGCGCTGCTGCTGTTCTATGCTGGCTACTGGCTGGTGCTGCGCCGCCTCACGTTCTACACGCTCAACCGCTGGTATTTGCTGTTCGCGGTGGGTTTTGCTGCTGCCTACCCGTTGGTAGACGTAAGCGCGTGGCTGGCCCGGCCAGTGGCCGCTACCACGCTGGTGCTGGGCGAAACCTGGACCTATCTGCCCACCGCTGCCGTGCCTGCTTTAACGTACTGGACGGCCATCGTCTGGCTTTACTGGGCAGGGGTAGGGGCATTGTTTCTACGGTTGCTAATGCAGCTGCTAGCGCTGTACCGCATCCGGCTGGCCGCGCGGCCGGCGCAGTGGCACGGACAGCCATATCGCAGGGTAGGGACGACCTTGAATCCGTTTTCGTTTGGGCGCACCATCTACCTCAACCCCGATCAGCACGCCCCCGCCGAACTACCAGCCATCCTGCGCCACGAGCAGGTGCACGTGCAGCAGTGGCACACCCTGGATGTATTGGTGGCCCAACTCACGCAAGCGCTCTGCTGGTTCAACCCTGGCGCGTGGTTGCTACGCCGGGCTGTGCAGGAAAACCTGGAGTTCATCACCGACCGCGCCGTACTACGCGCCGGCCTGCTCGATGCCAAAGCCTACCAGTATAGTTTGCTGAAGCTCAGTACGCTGGCGCCCAGTGCGGTTCTGGCAAATCATTTCACTTTCCTCACCCTCAAAAACCGCATCGCCATGATGAATAAGAAGCGCTCTGCTACTGCTTACCTAGGCTTGTATCCGCTGCTGATACCAGGGTTGGCTCTCGTAGCGCTGGCCTGTGCGCCGCAAGGTGAGCCTGCGGGTTATGAGATGGAGGTGCGAACAAATTCATCGGCTAGGTCTTACCTGCGAGACAGCACGCTATTCTTTTTAGACGGTGAGCCGAGTGATGAGGCTACTGTTTTTGCTACTAAGAATATCGAATTCATGGAGTTTAAAAAGGATAAAGCCTTTCAAAAGGAGTTTGGGCCAGGTATTCACACTATCGCGCTATGGACTACAGAAGCAGGTGAGAACTCAACCGCGGCGAAAGCCTTTCGGCAGAAGTATGACTTTCGAACGCGTGCTGAGTTTGAGAAAGAACAAGCAGAAAGACCTGCCAAGGAGGCCCGCGAAAGAGAGGAAATGCGTCAGCGAGACGAAAGATTTAAGCGACAACCCAGACCGCTTTATATACTAGATGGCGAGCCAATAGAGGAGGAAAAAATCAGTCAACTGAATGTTGACGCTATTGAGAGTATTAGTGTACTGAAAGATAAACAAGCCACTAATAAGTATGGCGCAGAAGGACGTAACGGAGTAATTCTTGTCATCACTAAAAAACGTTCACAATCACCTAACTAACTGCGTAGGCAGTCCATTATCATGAAAACTACCAAAATCATTACCGCAGTAATCGTAACGCTGTTTCTGGCCGTGACTGGCCTGAGTAGCCAGCAGATTCAAGCCCAATCTCTTAAAGTAAACTCAACTCAGAAAGGCACACCTGCCTATTATGTAGATGGCGTGCTCACCTCAAATGAGGCACTGAACAACACCAAGCCGGATGATATAGAAAACATTAACGTGGTGAAGGACAAGAAGGCAGTAGCATCGTTCGGACCAGAGGCAATGAACGGTGCTGTCATCGTCACCACCAAGAAAAACAAAGACTCGGAGGCAGTAAAAGCTTTTAATAAGAAGCACAACATCACCTACACGCCCCCTAGCCCGGAGGTGAAGAAGATAACCGACGCGGTAGTAAACGGCGCTGGGTTATCGGCCGACGACCTGGGCGGCCGGCTGCTGCTGGTAAATGATAAGGAGGCGACGCCAGAGCAATCGAAAATAGCACACGGCCAACTGTCGGGCGTGTTTGTGATGGATGCGGAGAAGGCTACCAAGCGCTACGGCGAAAAGGGCAAGAACGGCGCGGTTGTTATCACCACGAAATAGCCGCTCTCACAACGCAAAAAAGCGCGGAGCCTTGGCTCCGCGCTTTTTTGCGTTACTATAAGAAGTAGGAAAGGCTACTTCACTTTCACTTCGCCGTCGTCGGCATCGCGTTTCACTTTGTTGCCGTCAGCATCCTTGATCTTGATGTCGCCATCTTCCTGTTTTTTGATTTTGCTGCCATCACTGCCTTTGATGGTAGTACCGGCGGGCATGTCTTCGGCGCGTTCCATGGCCGTTTTGTCCTGCGAGCAGGAGGCGAGAGAAAGCGTAGCGCCGACGATAAAGAGGGGGAGAATCTTCATATAGTAGGGAGAAAAGCAAGTGTAAAAACTTGTATACGCAGAGTAGGGCCGGAAGATGAACGAAGCGGTAGCGAGCGGCGCTTCGGTACTTTCCCTGATCTGAATGAGTAAGTTGGCTGTGCGCGTGCGGCGGGAAAAAGATGGAGATAGTATCTTCGCCGGTCATGAGACTGGTTCATTCCCCTACCCTTTATTTCGAAAATATTGCCGGACAGTTGCTGACTGAGCCAACGGGGTTTTTACGTGCTGTTTGGTCGGAGCAGCCGCGCCGCCTGGAAGACACGCAGGCCATGTTTCATTCTATGCACCGCGCCTTGCAGCAATTTGGCTGGAGCCGGATATTGATCAACCAGGTGCGGATGCGCCCTTTTTCGCCGCAGGAGCAAGCGTGGGTCGCCAAAGAATGGTTATTGGAAGCTGTACGGGAGGGAGGCTACCGCTACGGCGCCGTGGTAGTGTCGCCGGATGTGATGACGCGTCTGGCTACGGCCTATATCACAACTCAAGTACAGGGCCTACCCCTGGTCTATCACTCCTTCGACGAGGAAACGAAGGCCGTGGAGTGGCTGCTACGACAGCCGGCGTAGAAGGCTTGTTGCGATTTCAGATTCTTGGTACGGGTGCTGCTGTATAGCCTGAGGCTATATCGGTAGGGCGAGTAGAAGCAGTACAGTTGAGGATAGCAGGCTTCGGTTATCTTGCGCACTGTTTCACCCGTATCGATACGCCATGCATAGCGAACTACTACTCGTCATTCAGCAATATTTTGATCTGGTTCAGGCGTTCAGCATTGACCCCGCTGCCTACGCTACCGTGCTGCACCCGCAAGTAGAGCAACTGGAATATGCCAACGATTTGAATAGAAAGCCGACAAGCCGTTCGTTTGAAGAGATTCTGATGAATCTGCGGGTAGGCAGAGAGTTGCTCCGCGACCCCGCTTTTACCGTGCGCCATACCCACGTTGGCCCTCAGGGTACGGTGATAGTAGAGGGCCGGTGGGAAGCCACGGCCCTCAGCGACGTGGGGCCAGTAGTGCGGGGGCAGCGCGTTGCCTCGGAGCTTTGCTTGGTATTTGAATTCAAAGACGGCAAAATCTACCGGCAGCGGCGCTACCCCTGCTACGAACCGTTGTAGCGGGCTACTTTCCTAGCTCGCGTATCCAGATGTTGCGGAAGCTCAGCGGCTCACTTTTGTCGCCGTGAGACTGGAGTTTGATGGGAGCCGCGCCGTGCGCCTTGCCCTCGTAGTTGGGCTTGCCAATGTACTGGGTAGGGCCATCCAACGCCACGTTGTTCTGCACCACTACCCCATTAAACAGCACCGTCACGCGGGCGGGAGTTTCCAGCGTACCGTCTGCTTTGAAGGTAGGCGCCATCCATACCACGTCGTAGGTTTGCCACTCGCCGGCTTTGCGGGCCGGGTTGGCCAGCGGGATCTTTTGCTTGTAGATGCTGCCTGCCATACCGTTCACGTAGGTCTTGTTGTCATACGAATCCAGAATCTGTAATTCGTAACCCGCGTCGCCCTTGCCGATGGAGGCCAGAAACAGGCCGCTGTTGCCACGGGCTTGTCCTTCGCCGGAAATATTAGCCGGCACGCGCCACTCCAGGTGTAGCTGGTAGTTGGTGAAAGTACGCTTGGTTTCGATGTTGCCCTTGGTCTTGTCCACGGTCAGGATGCCGCTTGCTACTTTCCAGTCGGCGGGTTTCGTGCGGTCATCAACCTTCACCCACTCCTGTAGGTTCTTGCCATCAAACAGCACAATAGCATCCGAGGGAGCAGCAACCATGGTAGTGGCCGCGCCGGGCGTTACCTTCTTCGGTACCGGCTCATACACCTCGGTGTCTTCGGGCTTGGCGTTTTGCTGGGCGTGGGCCGACATAGAAAGACCGAACAGGGAAATAGCGAGCAGTGGAAACTTCATGAGCAAGAGGGGTGGAAATGAGAAAATAAAAGAGGTGCTTATACGTCGCAGAGTTGCACGGCTTGGCGTAGGGAGGCCAGTTTATCGGCCTTTTGCGGAATAAACTCCTGAGCTACGTAGCCCTTAAAACCCGTGGCCAGGATGGCGCGCATGATGGCTGGGTAATACAGCTCCTGCTGCTCGTCCAGCTCGTGGCGGCCGGGCACACCAGCGGTATGGTAGTGCGCTATGTACGGATGATACTCGTTGATGGTGCGAATCACGTCGCCCTCGTTGATTTGCATGTGGTAGATGTCGTAGAGCAGCTTGAAGTGCTCAGAGCCCAGCTTTTTGGCCAGCGCCGCGCCCCAGGCAGTGTGGTCGCACTGGTAGTCCTTGTGGTCAATTTTGCTGTTGAGCAGCTCCATTACCAGCACCACCTTGTGCTTTTCGGCCAGCGCCATCAGCGGTTGCATGCCCTTCACGCAATTTGCCAGCCCTACCTCATCCGACTGCCCCCGGCGGCTACCGCTGAAGCAAATGAGGTTGGTGTAGCCTGCCGCGGCCACCTTCGGAATCATCTCGCTGTACTGCTTGTGCAGGCGGGCGTGGTACTGCGGGTCGTTGAAACCCTCCGTCAGGCTGATTTCGGCGCCGTTGCACATGGGCGAATCCAGACCGTATTTTTTCAGGGTAGGCCAATCCTGAGGCCCTACCAAGTCGATGCCCTGGATACCCATAGCCTTGGCCTCTTTGCACAGCTGCTCTACCGATAAGTCGTTGAAGCACCAGCGGCAGACCGACTGCCGGATATTGTTCTTGAGCGGCATGGTAGCGGAAGTCTGTTGTTCGTTTGGGGCGCACGCGCTAGCTACTCCGGCGGCTCCCACGGCAGCCGTGCTGGCTAATAGGCCCTTTAAAGCAGCACGTCGGTTCCAGAGGGTAGGCATGAGAAACGGTGAAAGGGTTATTTGTATGCTGAAATCGATGGTCATCTTTGGTCCTTGTCATCCTGCGTCGCCGCTTGATACGCGGAATGCTCAGGATGACAAGGACGCAGGACGGCGGATGCGCTGAATTACTTGGCCTGTGCCATTGAGGGCGCCGAGCCCAGCGCAACTTCCGGCTCGGTGGTAGCAGCCTGGCGCCGCTCCCGGAACATCAGCAAGAACAGGAGCAATACCACGCCCGCAATACCGGCCGGAATCAGCCAGATCATGCGCCAGTCGTGGGCCTCTGGGGAGAGCTGGTACGCATCGAAGATGCGGCCCGAGAGCAGGGTGCCAATCAGCATCCCTACCCCATAAGTAGCCAGGGTGATGAAACCCTGAGCCGAGCTTTTGAACTGCTCGCCAGCCAGATTATCAGTGTAGATCTGGCCTGTCACGAAGAAGAAATCATAGCAGACGCCGTGGAGCACAATGCCCGCAATCAGCATCCAGTAATTGGCGTCGGCGTTGCCGTAGGCAAAAAACACGTAGCGCAGTACCCACGCTGCCATCCCAATAGCCAGCATCTTCTTGACGCCCAGCTTGCTGAAAAACAGCGGAATAGCCAGCATAAACAACAGCTCCGATACCTGCCCCAGGCTCTGCACCCCGGCTGCCGACTTCATTCCTACCTCGTTGAGGAAGGGATTGGTGAAACCGTAGTAGAACGCCAGCGGAATACAGATAGCAATAGAAGCCAGGAAGAAGATGAGGTAGGAGCGGTTTTTCAGCATCCCAATGGCGTCCAGGCCCAGCAGGTCGCCCAGGGAGCTGGACTGCCCCTTCTTCACGGGCGGCGTGGCGGGTAGCGTAAAGCTGAAAACGCCCAGGATGGCCGAGGCAACGGCGGCCATAGTAAAGGTAGCTTGCAAGCTGCCGTTCTGCTCCCAGTTCAGCCAGCCAATTGTGAGCCCAGCCACAATCCAGCCCAGCGTACCCAACACCCGAATAGGAGCAAACTCCTTCTGCGGGTCCTGCATCTGCCGGAAGCTGATGGAGTTCACCAAAGCCAGGGTAGGCATATACAAAATCATGTAGGTGAGGATGCTGGGGTAGAAACTACCAAAGTCGGGGGCCAGCGAGGCCCGCCACAGCAATACTGCACCTGCTAGGTGTAACACGCCCAAAATCTTCTGGGCCGAGAAAAACCGGTCGGCAATTAACCCAATGATGAACGGGGCCACAATGGCACCAACGGACTGCGTTAAAAAAGCGGTGCCCACCTGCAAGCCCGTGGCGTTGAGATTCTTGAGCAAGTACGTGCCCAACGTCACAAACCACGCTCCCCAGATGAAAAACTCCAGGAACATCATGGTGGACAGCTTCACGCGAATGGCAGTCGTCATAGGGGGTAGGTGGTTGGGGTAGGAAATAGAATGTTGTTTCGACCAACGGGAGAACTCTCGTGTGGTGGTAGCATCCAGCCAAGCATACCGAAGCAGTAGAGATGCTTCGGTATGCTTGGCTGAACGTTCTGGCGTCTGCCTATTTCAGGCTCAAGATGTAGCGCACCATTGTCTCAGAGTCTTTCTCCGACAAATTGGGGTGAGGCGTCATGGCAATTTGGCCCCAGTTGCCCGCGCCGCCGCTGATGACCTTCTTGGCCAGCATGGTTACGTTGGCGTCTGTATCGGGGTATTTTTCGGCCACGGCTGCATAAGCAGGACCAATCAGCTTCTCGTCGAGCCGGTGGCAGGCGGTGCAGTCGCTGTTTTCGATGAGCTTAGCCCCAGCCGCTACAGCTCCACCCGTAGGGGTTGTACCAATCTTATTGACATCGGTATCTACTTGGGGCTGACGGGCTTCGGCACTGACGTCGGCGCCTTCTGTGCTGTCGGTGTCCAGAGCCGGCGTATCGTCGGCGAGTGTGTACTCGGGTTTCTCTTTGGCGGTGTCAGAACCGGAGTTGCAGGCCAGTAGCGTAGTCCCGCAGAGGAGGAAAAGAAAGACGTTTTTCATTGGTAAGCAGCGCAGAGTGTGGTGTTTATAGTCCTAGTATGGTTTTGTTGAGGTGTTGGTCGATGCCAGAAGCGGCAAAATCGTCGAAGGCTTTGTTGGTAACGCGGATAATGTGGTCCTGGATGAAGGGAGCACCTTCGCGGGCACCGTCTTCGGGGTGTTTCAGAGCGCACTCCCACTCCAGTACGGCCCAACCGGGGAAGTCATACTGCGTCAGTTTGCTGAAAATAGCGGTGAAATCAACTTGCCCGTCGCCCAGGGAGCGGAACCTACCCGCCCGATCTACCCAGCCTTGGTAACCACCATACACGCCCTGACGGCCGCTGGGGTTGAACTCGGCATCCTTCACATGGAACATCTTAATACGCTCGTGGTAGATGTCGATAAATTCCAGGTAGTCCAGGCATTGCAGAATGAAGTGCGAGGGGTCGTAGAGCAGGCAAGCGCGCGGGTGGTTGTTTACCTGCTTCAAAAACATCTCGAAGCTGATGCCATCGTGCAGGTCTTCGCCAGCGTGGGTTTCGTAGCATAAGTCTACCCCACACTCGTCGAACGTGTCCAGAATGGGGCGCCAGCGGCGGCCTAGCTCCTCAAAGCCTGTTTCTACCAATCCGGCTGGCCGTTGGGGCCACGGGTACACAAAGGGCCACAGCAGCGCCCCACTAAAGGTAGCGTGCGCCGTGAGGCCAAGGTTGCGGGAGGCTTGGGCGGCATATTTCAGCTGCTGCACGGCCCATTGCTGGCGGGCAGCGGGGTTGCCACGCACTTCGGCCGGCGCAAAGCCGTCAAACAACTGGTCATATACCGGGTTCACGGCCACCAGCTGGCCCTGCAAGTGCGTCGACAGCTCTGTGATTTCCAAACCAGCGGCGGCTACTTTGCCTTTCAGCTCATCGGCGTAGGTCTGGCTTTCGGCAGCCAGCTTCAGGTCGATAAAGCGGCTATCGAGGGTAGGCAGCTGTATGCCTTTATAACCCAACTCACTGGCCCAGGCACAAATGCTTTCCAGGCTGTTGAAGGGGGCCTGGTCGCTGATGAATTGTGCCAGGAAGATGGCGGGGCCTTTGATGGTTTTCATAGGTGTTAGCTAGTAGCTTTTGGCAGTTGTCAGAACGTCATTTCAACCAGCGGGAGAAATGACGTTCTGATGTGTTCATACGCATGACGTTCTTTTACACCGTAAACTCTGTCCATTTCTGCTCCGACTTGCCGGAAGCAATAACCGACTCGATGAAAGCCATGCCGCGTACGCCATCTTCCACACTAGGGTAGTCGGCGGCCTCCGGAGGGGCAGCAGGGCCACCCAAGTCGGCCAGGAGGGTAAGCGCAAAGTTGCGGTAGAGGTTGGCAAAGGCTTCGAGGTACCCCTCGGGATGGCCCGCCGGAATGCGACTGTTGTGGCGAGCTGCGGCGCTGAGGTAGGGCGCACCCGTCCGGCGAATCTCCGTGGGCTTATCCAGCCACTTCACCAGCAGGGTGTTGTTATCGGCCTGCTGCCAGTCGAGGCCGCCTTTTTCGCCGTAGAGACGCACGCGCAGGTTGTTTTCCTCACCGGCGGCTACCTGAGTAGCCACCAGCACACCGCTGGCGCCGTTGGCTAGTTTCAGCAGCACGGCGCCATCATCGTCGAGCTGCCGGCCCTGCACTACCACGTTGATATCGGCGCATAGCTGCGTGACTTCCAAGCCGCTCACGTACTCCAGCAGGTTGAAGGCATGGGTGCCAATGTCGCCCATGGCGCCGGCCGCGCCACTGCGGGCAGGGTCGGTGCGCCAGGCTGCTTGCTTGTTGTCGCCACCTTCTTCGTAGGTGCTCAGCCAGCCCTGCGGATACTCGATGTATACCTTGCGGATGGTACCCAATAGGCCATCGGCTACCAGCTGCCTTGCTTCCTTCAGCATGGGGTAGCCGGTATAGGTATGCGTGAGGCACAGGCGTCGGCCAGAGGTTTCTACCACTGTGCGCAGCTCCTTGGCCTCGGCCAGCGAAAACGTCATGGGTTTATCCAAAATCACGTCGAAGCCGTGCTCCAGAGCCATTTTGGCGGGCGCAAAGTGCAGGTGGTTCGGCGTTACGATGCTGATGACCTGTACCCGCTCTGCCTCGGGGCGCTGGGCTTCCTGCTCCAATAGCTCCTGATAGGAGCCATATACGCGGTCGGGGGCAAGGCCCAGTTCCTGGCCGGTGGCGCGGGAGGTGTCGGGGTTACTGCTGAACGCGCCGGCTACCAGCTCATATAATCCATCGAGGGAAGCGGCCATGCGGTGTACGCCCCCAATAAAGGAGCCTTGGCCGCCGCCAATCATGCCCAGTCGTAATTTCATGCGGTGTGGTTGTGGTTGATAGGTCGAGTTGTCAGTTTTACCAATTGCCAGTGAAAAAGCGGGTGTCATTCTAGGCATGTGGCTTGATGCGCCACATGCTCAGATTGACAGCCGTATGTTCGCTAATATCTGACAACCAGTAACTCAGGTTAGGTTGCCCAGGCCCGGTCGCCTTTTTTGTAGGGTACGTTGCCATCGTACTTGCCTGGTATGGGTAGGTAGCGCAAGGCTTGCGTAGCGCCGGGTTCAGAGGTGAAGAAACCCAGCAGGGTCAGCTCTTTCATCATGCGGAAGTAGTGGTTGGGCTGTTCCAGGGTCTTGGTTTGCGCATACTGCTTCTGCTCAGCGTCGAGGGCCGTCAGGAACTCCTTGCGCTGGCCAGCGTCGAGGCCCATAAAGTCCTTGCTGTACTTCTGCTTACTAGCGTCGTTGAGCTTCGTAATGCCTTCCAGGAAGATCTTTTGGTCCTCAGGCTTGTAGCAGTCGCGCACCATCACGGCCATGAAGCCGCCCACGTTGGCCGCTTTGGCCCCCGGTGTTTTGGTGGCAGGCAAAATGGTTTCGCCTACCTCGTTCAGCAGGGCTACCTGGTTGGCGTCCAAGGTTTCTTCTACCTTCTGCTTAGCCTTGGCGGTTTTCTTGGAGTTGTCGGTGGAGCAACCGCTCAGGAACAGGTCGCCGCCAATCACGGCGCCGCCCATTAGAAGGGCCACCCGGCCCAGTGCATCTCTTCTGTTCATTGCCGGTAGGAGTTAAATGTTCTGCTTTTTCAGTTCGCTCACGGCGTGGTCTACGGCGCGGGCCGTCATGGCCAGGTAGGTGAGGGAAGGGTTCACGCAGGCGGCCGAAGTCATAGCGGCGCCGTCGGTCACGTATACGTTGGGGGCGTCCCACACTTGGTTGTGCTTATTGAGCACCGAGGTTTTGGGGTCGAGGCCCATGCGGGCAGTGCCCATCTCGTGAATGCCGCCGCCCAGGGTGTAGCCGTTGTTGTAGGTATTCACGTTTTTGAGGCCAGCTTTTTCCAGCATCTCCTTGGCGTCCTCCATCATATCCACGCGCATTTTCTGCTCGTTGTCACGGATGGTAGCGTCCATTACTAGCACGGGTAGGCCCCACGCATCCTTCTCGGTTTTGGAGAGGTAGGTGCGGTTGTCGTGGTAGGGAAGGGTTTCGCCGAAGCCCGTGATGCCCATGGTCCACTTGCCGGGCTCGGTGAGGGCATCTTTGTAGTCGCCGCCGATGCTCATTTCGGCTACCTCGCGGCTCCAGCCCTCGCGGCTAGCGCTGCCTTGGTAACCAAAGCCCCGTATGTAGTCGCGCTTATCGCCAAACAGGTTGCGGTAGCGGGGCACGTAGATGCCGTTGGCACGGCGGCCAAACACATATTTATCCTCGTAGCCTTCCGCGTCGCCGTGGGCACCGGCCCGGAAGTGGTGGTCCATCAGGTTGTGGCCCAGCTCACCGCTGCTGCTACCCAGGCCCTCGGGCCACACGTCGGTAGCCGAGTTCATCAATACCCAGGCTGAGTTCAGGGCCGAGGCGTTCACGAAAATGACCTTGGCAAAGTACTCGTAGGTCTTGTTGGTTTCGGCGTCCAGCACCTCTACTCCTTTAGCCCGCTTGGTGTCCTTGTCGTAGAGAATTTTGGTGACGATGGAAAACGGCCGCAGCGTGAGGTTGCCGGTAGCCATGGCCATCGGCAGGGTAGCCGACTGCGTACTGAAATACGCCCCAAACTGACAGCCCAACCAGCATTTGTTGCGGTACTGGCAGTTTACGCGGTTGTTGTGGGGCTTGGTGATGTTGGCCGTGCGGCCAATAATCATGTCGCGGTTCTTGAAGTGCTTCTTGATGCGGGCCGCCACGTCTTTCTCCACCACGTTCATCTCCATGGCGGGCATAAAGTCGCCGTCGGGGAGCTGGGCCAGGCCGTCGCGGTTGCCGCTGATGCCGGCAAACTTCTCAGCGTGGCTGTACCATGGCGCCATATCCTTGTAGCGAATGGGCCAGTCGACGGCAATACCGTCCTTGGCATTGGCTTCAAAATCGAAATCGCTCAGGCGGTAGCTCTGGCGGCCCCACATCAGCGAGCGGCCCCCTACCTGATAGCCCCGGAACCAGTCGAAGGGCTTGGCCTCCACGTAGGGGCTTTTCTGCTCGTTGGTCCAGAAGTCCAGGTTGGTTTCGTTCAGCGTATAGTCCCGGCTGAGCACGGGGTAGTCCTTGATCATCTGCTGGGTTTTACCGCCGCGGTGCGGAAATTCCCAGGGTGCCTTGTTGGCGTTCACGTAGTCTTTGATGTGCTCTACGTTGCGGCCACGCTCCAGCATTATGGTTTTCAGACCCTTCTCGGTCAGCTCCTTGGCGGCCATGCCCCCCGATATACCGGAGCCAATTACAATTGCATCATAGGTATTCTGTGCCATACAAAGGATGGGGATAGTTTGGTGGGTTTGTCAGGAAAAGCGTCCTTCTAATTCGGCGGGAGGAAGAACGAGCTAACGTAGGGCGTTATACCAGCGTGCGCTTGATGTAGGACACACTTTGTTTGATGCTATCGAAGGGAGAACCGGGCGTTTGGTCCTGCTCCACAAAGAAGTACTGCATGCCGGCCAGCTTGGCTTGCGCAAAAATGCGCTTGAAGTCGATGCTGCCGTTGCCTACCTCCGTGAAGTTGCGCTGGGGCGTTTTGTCCATGTCCTTCACGTGCCACAGCGGGAAACGGCCGGGGTGCTCCTTGAACAGTGCTACCGGATCTTTGCCCGCCTTGGTAGCCCAGTACAGGTCTAGCTCCATCTTCACCAGGTTCTTATCGGTGGCCAGTAGCATATCATAGGGCTGCTTGCCGTCCTGGGCTTGGAACTCGAAGTCGTGGTTGTGGTAGCAAAGCTGGATGCCCGCCTTCTTGCACCGCTCACCGGCTGTATTCAAGTAGTCGGCTACCTTCTTATAATGATCGAGGCTACCCCGCTCACTGTCCATCAGGTAGGCACACACCATGTATTTCACGCCTATCTGCGCGGCGTCGTCCACGGCCTTGTCCCAGCCATGCAGCAGTGTACCCTGGGTAGGCTGGCCATTGTTCATGGCCTCGCCCAAGATGTAGTGGCTGCTGGGCATGATCAGGCCATTCTGCTTCAGCACCTTCGCAAACGCCGTGGGCTCCATACCGTAGAACTTTTGCGTGCCGGTGTAGGTGGCGCCTTCCACCGAGTTGTAGCCCAGGGCTGCCACTTTGGCCAAGGTGCCGGTGGGGTCTTGCTGCATGGCCTCGCGCACGGTATACAGCTGCAAGCCGATGTAGGAGGTAGGGGCGGCCATCAGGGAAGAAGGCGCTACGCAGGCCCCGGCCGATAGCAGGACGGTAGATTTCAGGAACGTTCGTCTGGAGAACATAAGCAGGTGGGTAGGGTAAGATAACAGCAGCGCTGGTACGCTGCCGGAGCGGGGTAGTTCGGAGGCTGCTTATGCTGTCGAAAGCTGTATTAGAGCCTTGCAAGAAGCTATACCTTTCCCAAGGTATTCTTCTTTGAAGCAGGAAGCCAAGCTTTTTGCCAGGCTATTTTATTAAAGAAAGCAGCAGTTTTTGTGGGTATATACACTTACTGCACACTCTAAACGGGGAGTAAGATAAGGTTTTCGCAAACTACCGCAAACGATTTCTCCCATAAGACACACGCAAAAAAGAAGGGCTGCATTGTACGCTACCCAGGTGCCCAACTAAACAATTGCCTTCATAGTAGCAGAAAGTTCGGTTGTGCAGTAGATGCGTGAGATACTACCAGTATAGAGGCGCTACAGGCGCTATGCAGCAGTTTTTCTCAAATGCCAGCGCTGTTCTGGTCGACTGCTAGTAGTTCAGGCCTTTCAGGTACGCAATGTTGCGCCTCATGCTTTCCAGCGGAGCGCCTTCGTACTCTTCCTGTTCTACAAAGAAATATTTCATGCCCGACTGCTTGGCGCTACGCAGCAGCTTGGTCACATCGAGGCGGCCAGTGCCCAGTACGGTGCTTTGGGCTTTCTCCTTTTTCATGTCTTTGAGGTGCCACAGCGGAAAGCGGTTGGGGTAGCGCTCGAAGTATCGGAAGGGGTCTTGGCCGGCAACTACCACCCAACCCAGGTCCATTTCCATGGCAACCAGGCGTGGGTCTGTTTTTTCCAGGAGCACATCGTAGAGCACTTTGCCGTTGTCTTTGGCAAACTCGGCGTCGTGGTTGTGGTAGGCGAACTGCACACCGGCTTTGCGGCAGGTTTCGGCAGCTTTATTGAAGGTGTCGGCGCACCGCTCGTAGTTGCTCACCGTTTGGCCTTGGGTGGGTAGGGAGGGGCATACTAGGTAGGGCTGTCCGGCCTCGGCAGCGGCATCCACAGCTTTCTGCCAATTAGCATCAATGCCCACGTGGCCGCTGCGTAGCGTCATACCCAAATCACCCATCAGCTGCTTCATCTCCTTGGGGCTGAAGCCATAATAATAGCCCTTCGCACTGTTCGCCGATTCAATTTCCTTGTAGCCCATCTTCGCCAAGCTCGTCAGGGTGCCCTTCGCATCACGCATCATATCATCGCGCACACTGTAGAGTTGAAGGCCAATGTTCTGCACGCGGGCGGCATGTGCCAAGGTAGGCAACGCCAGTACGCCGGTGGCCAAGGCACCTACGGAAGTCAGAAAATCTCTGCGAGTAGTCATAAAGGGAGTGAGCTGGAAAGTGAAGCGCGATAGTACTAATGCTCACCAAGATAGGAATATTGCCCGCCCTGAATCCCAATAATGCTTAGAAAAGGTAAAAAAATGCTAAAAAAGTACTAGATCCCTATTGCTCTTAGAAACTGTTTACGTCAATTCTTGAAGCCTATTCAACGGTGTAAGGGCGCAAGGATTTCGCGTCTCGCCGTTGCTGCCATTGACTTTGCAAGCGTGAATTATTCACCGGCGTGGAGGCGCA
>Ga0210040_10002051_pt1 | contig 29125 bp, 17 predicted proteins | sample CryGeyCG12114_NA_FD_185462 | JGI IMG/M metagenome (GOLD analysis project Ga0210040, IMG submission 185462) | Groundwater microbial communities from aquifer - Crystal Geyser CG19_WC_8/21/14_NA (SPAdes) (version 2) | ecosystem: Environmental > Aquatic > Deep subsurface > Groundwater | place: USA...
CTGAGTTCAATATTCACATTGATAGGACTACTATTAGTAGAACGATTAAAAAATTTAGAGAAGATGGCAATCTTACTACTCGTTGTGCAACTCAACGATCTAAACTGAGCACCGATGTCACAAACCAGATTGTTCGTTTTTTTATCCGGAATCCAAGAATGAGTTTACGGAAAGCTGCGGCCGTGTTACCTCTATCACGAGAAACAATCCGAAAAACTCTGAAAAAGTTAAAATTCAAACCGTACAAACGACGAAACGTGCAATATTTATCTGCAACAGATCAGGAATCCAGGTATTTTTATGAGGACCGAAATAGAAGCCATCTCTACTGACACCATGGTAGCGACCTGTCGTTCTGTCATTAGTCGTTTGAGGGCTTGTCAGAAGTTTGATGGTGGCCATATTTTATCGTCATCCGGATGAAAAAAATACTTGTTAAATTTTCTTCAAGTTGATATAATCTATGTTTAAGTTTGTTTAATAGTTTTTATGTCGTTAGAGTTAATAAAGATGCATTCTTAAGTTGTCACCCTGTACATAGAACTAATTTCACACTTCACATGCTGCCATGCTGAATGCCTTGTAGAATCTTGCTTTCTTTAACATAGTCAGTAGAAAGTCAGATAACATAGGGCAAGAATTGGACCTGTAATGTGTTTATGTATCCCTGAACTAATTTAAACAACACGACATTTGATAATAGGATAGGAACAAAAGTCGTTAAATGGTTCATTGGATTAGTTAGCTAGAACTTTGGAATAGACCTTTCCCTATATCTTCCATGTTTCGTTGCATTTTTATGATCCACTTTTTCAAACTCCTGTTTTTGTTTGTAGGAGGTCGTGTTATATGTGTTTTGGGAATGGCAGCATTGCGTTTTATATTTCATTTCATGATGAAGTGTGGACCAGGCGGGGAAACCAGAGCACACACATAATTAGTTCATTGCCAAATTCAACAACTTGTGCTCAATCGAAAAAAGTTCTATTTACTTTTAAGATGTACTTGTTCTTTTAGTGGTTCATATTTACATTTTCTTTTGGACCAACTCTATTTATGATACACTACAATTTCAAGTTGGGCTGCACAATGCCAACTTAGCCAAATCATGAATAGCTAGTATATATTTTTAAGGAATCTACAATTGAAAAAAAATTCTAGGATGCTAGCATTTTTTCCAAAATAACTATGCTTTTAGTAAAAATTTAACTAACTTTAGAGCAATCTCGTATTGCGATTAGCTTTAAAAAATATGTCCTACAATAGGAAACACGAATTTTTTGGCACAAAACGGTTTAACCACATTGTTTACACAATAAACAACAAACTCCCCTGACAAGTATTACAATCAAGCGTAGGTGGGAACACATAAGTAACTTCCTATCGTGTTTCTTTATACGGATACTCATCCCACGTAGTAACACAGGTAAAAATTTTCACTCACACAAAGAACTAACAAACAAACTAACTCCTACTTGAAACCTATCATATAATATTTATAGATAGCTGTCACTTGATGACCATAGCTAGCTAGTTCGTTACTAACTAACTATGACTATAACTACCCAAGAAAACTAGTCAATCAATTAACATGGATATTAATTGCTGGCAAAAAGGTCGTTGTACACATGAACATGGGAAAGATAATCATCCGCTATTTATTTATCTAAAATCTTAAGAGTCCCACACATTTGGATTTAAAGATAGACATGAGTCATCATATACTGTGATAGTAAGTTAGTTAGATAGCGCATTTAAAAGCACAGCAAATTCTCTCCCTTTTCTCACATGGTTTAGCTAGTTAGTTATTATAGCGTACACTTTGCAGTAAGTGAGCAACTTAAACTAACTAAACTGCAGAAACTAGACAATACGGAATTTGCAAGGTAAAGTTCATGGGCTCAGTACTATGTAGCATGATTTCAGTTAGTTAGTACATTGTGCCATAAAATGGTTGAAACAAAGATGAACAAGAAAATTGAGTAGAAAAACCTGTAAAATTATATCATGGATAGATTTATTCCATATTCCATTGTTTTTACACAAGAATGAAATATGAGATTCATGAGGTACTAAAACTACCACTACTGTTATTAAATGGTCATGTTTTCATTTTGTACTGTAATCTGTTTAGCGTCTATAAATGAAGCTTATGTCATAAGTTCACACTTTATAACGAACCATAGTAAAAAAATTGTTTTATCCACTTTAATCATCACGTTTTTGTTGAATTCACAGTTTGAACAACAGTGCACATGCTATTTGCTTTTCCCAGCTTCACATCGGTTCGACAACCTGCAGTGCTTATTTTTCCCACTTTCAATTATTGCTAATGGAACTTGAGTTAATTATCCAATTAATTAACTATGTAAGTGCGCATTAGCTATCGCACAAAAAAACGAACATTTGCATGGACAATGCAAGTATTTTATGAATTTGGGTACTTAATTATTCAAATTATTCAATGGAAGGAGTGTTTGTTTATTGATTATCTAATTATTATGCATTAATTTCCTTAGTTAGTTTAGCAAAAAAAGACATGCGTTAAATTCTAAACAAAATACCCTCAAAACTAAAAAAACCTACACTTCAAACACTATTTAAACAAGACGCTTTAAAACCTCGGGAAATGCACTCGGGTAAAATTGAATACAAAATGCAGTTTGTAAGACGGAGATAAAGATGTGAACGGATGAATGAATCTTAACTTGAGAAAAACAACCTGCATTGCCAGATTTCATGATGACTTAAACGTTAAAAGATAAAACTAACTAGCCTATACTTAATACATGTGGAGAACAAAGATAAATTTAGTAATGAACTAATCCATGCATTCTGTGACTCGCCTTTTTCTCCATACCGTATTATTAACATTAATGAATGATGACTTCACTTTTAATTTTGCAGTTGCTCACTTGTACACACATTGTGTAATTATATCATCATTACAAAGTTACACGACACACAAAGTTTAATTTGTATATGCATTATGAATGTGAACGAAAACAAAACATTGCACACTACCTGCTGTGATAATAGATTTTTGTCCACTACTATGACTAAAGAATTATAATTCACTTTCAGTAATAAAAATTGGAGCACAAATCCAATGTAATTTCAATAGACTTGAGTGTATGGAGTCAAGACGTGAACTGAACAATATGTGCGAGAGTGAGTTTGGGAAAAGGTGAGTGCCTTCAGTTAGTTTGTCAGTTAGTTGGTTGCAAAAATCCGTTTTCTGTGGTAAGTAGACTCAAGACGTTGCAAAAAGTACATGTGTGCAGTAGTGTGTAGGATCCTCACATGTTGAGCACAATCTTGTTATCATATGAGTTTGTGATAGTTAGTTAGTTAGTGTGAATAAGCATAGTTGTTTTTGTTGGGGGTTGATGTTATCGTCTTCATATTTGCATTCACTATATATTTTATTTGTATGGGATGGCAAGAAATTTTTACACCCTCGGGTAGCAATAGTAAAGTGAGATTTCAGGTGAGTGATGCTTTATCAAAAGGGCGAAAAATTAACACTGAAGCGGTCGTGTATTTTTTTAAAGATTGACACAGGTTTTTTCATGTTTTTCAATAGAAATGTAACGTTTATATAGTTAATGATTTTGCTATACGATGTATATAGAATGCACAATTTTTTTAGGGAGCGTATACACACCTTTGCACGCCAATATGCACCACATTGTCTTCTTTTTTTCTTAAGGTGTTAAATGTTTACAAAAAATGGATGAAACGCCTCCAGAGAGGAAGTACAATTTTTTCATCACGTTGCTAACTCATGTTCTCTTCTAAGTCTATAACTGTCAATATGGTACACAAACTTCCTTATTTACAGACTGCAGACTGGCCATCTTGGCGTGCGTAAAATAAATATCTGGAACAATAGTTATGGCTCATAACTAACTATCTAACAAACTGCATGTACATAATAAATTCAACTGTATTTGGAAGTCTCAATGGCACAACTGTTAAGCTGACACTTTGGCAATACAACATGTCAGTTCGACTCATTAACTTAATGTTTCAGACACTCGTCATGTGAGTTCTAGCGAACTAACTAACTTGTAAGACTTTCATAATACTAGTGAAACCACGAGACGAAAGAATTAATGAATTCAATATTTCAAGAAAAGGTTTACAGCCGACAAGGTGATCCGCTTTGCATGCATCATGCATGTATATAATATGCAAATGATAGATTAACCAATCCATTTTGTGTGAGATATTGGATTGCTAGCTGTAGATACGGGTTGAATGAGCAATATAAATTATTGTATATTATACACCTGAAGATGTGTCAGTGCATTTAGTTGGAAACTAGAAAATTCAGTGACTCAAGCTATCCGAAGGTAAGGGCACTAACAATAAGTAAAGTAAGTGGGCTCCTGGGTGTCCAGAGACGGTAAAAATGAATCCTTTAAAAACTGACATGAACATTTGTTAACTATGTCATCCGGCAAGGTTTATGATAAAATCCTGGAGATTAGCTACACAAACAAATTTCAATTATCTGTGGCAGTTGCAATAATCAAGATAATGAAAACATGACTGGTACCTACATATCAAACCACGTTGTAATCATATTCAAACAACAGCCAGTTACATGAGCTAACAAAAGAAAACAGAAATACCCCTTACATCATCATAAAGTTAGTTAGTTCAATGGTCAAGACAAAAAAAGTTGGCTTCCATTGCCCTTAAAGACTGTCCCAAACCCAACAAAAAACTTTGTTATTGCAACCAAATAAGATTTGCATAAGACATGACGAAAATATTTCCAGCTTCTAATTCTCTGTAAAACGTATGTATTTACGCATCCAATTTGATTTATAATTCGTGTGTGCGTGAATTTTAATTCCTTGGGGAGTAAAAAAGCTGTAATTGATATACTTGGCTCACTAGCTAACTAACAAACTAGGGATTCAAGAGTTGTACAGGGTGTGTAAAGTATGTGTGTGGGTTTCCCTAAAATTGTGTGTAGGCAGACTGAAAAAGGGACACCCACACAAGAATATTTGAACAGGTAGAAAGAAAAGATGATTAGGTCAGCTCAAGAAGAATCCATGTGTGGGAAAAATGCAACTTAACTGCTATTCCTGTTGGAAACAAATTTTTCATCCCACACGAAATTCTTGAAAGTACGACCATCATCATTATTCAAATGAATGCCCATTTGATAAATTGTTAATGAGTTGGCAATCCCCATAACTCACTTACTCACTGCTTTGTGCATCAACTAGAGGTAAAAAAAGGGAATTCTGTACAAAAAGTCTTCTCCAGGTGGAATACACCACTTTATCAAGGAAAATGTCAAAGAAAGATGGTTGTTGTTGCATTGAAAAAACAAAAAGTTGAAAACTTGTGAAAAATTACTTCTGTCTAGCTAACTATTTAACTAGCTAAACAATGATATTTATGTATCTACAACTCACAGTAAAATGTGACATTAAACATCAATTTCATATTCCAGGCTAAAATTTCAGACGTTCAATTAGACGCCATAAACTAATATCTCAACCGGTTCCAGCTGATCAACTTTGAGCAATGCAAGCAAATCATACGAGCATAAACACACAGCAATTTACAATGTCAGCAATCACGCTGAGAAATAAGTAATTTTCTGTACACTTCAATAAATCCACGTTATGCAAATTAAAAAGTCAAACTGTACAAAAAATACAGTACTAACGATTGTACACTTGACTGGAAATTTATTACACCCTATAATCTTGTAGTTAGTTGAAAAAAATAAGAGTAGCAACTACCAGTACGAGTGGATTAAAACAGCAATGTCAATTTCTTCTGTACACACTTACACTATGCAATTTTCAATGCCATGAGAGATTTTGATTTTGAGCACGACTTGTTCACTTGTTGAAACTAACAAAGTGTCATTCAATTCATGCATAGCATAATATTAGTTAGTTCATTATCGATAAGCTTAAGCTATTCGTATTCACTATTTATATTAGTGTTGTCGCAAGTCATAAATACAATGCTACTTGTCTAACTAATGTGAGTACAAAACAAGGCTACAGTTTTATTGACAAGGATGCCCATTGAATTCATTCAATTACATTGGTAAATTTCATTTTTGTTCCTCATTTTTACACTTTAGTTAGTTAGTATTGTGTAGCTGTAGCAAGTGGTGCACATGGGAATTCAAAGGATTCTTAAGTTTGTAGAATATGTTAAACACCCATTGGTTGCAGTTGCTAGCCTTAAGAAAGGTTGATGACAGAATGTCTATTTTTAGGAGTGAATATGAGCGACTCTTTTCTCACTCTAACCATTCCTATCGCATAGAATACACTCATTTTTAATATACACTGGTGTCTAACTAACCCACCAACAAAATATATTTATGTGTGGGAGGGAGTGGAAGCAACCAATGCAAATGAATAAATGACAGCATTTATTGAGCGTTGACCTGTATTCACTGATTAGAGAAATATAATACAACAGTTTCAACTTAATACTATTATCAATCAAGCAAGGTATGATCTCATCATCATCGATTGATTTTGCTTTCCATTTCCACATTATACAGAGATTCTATAACCACGAGTTATCAAGCAGTGATGAAAAGTATGAGAATGGGACAAAATCTAACTTGCTTTAACTCCAGGTAGGGAGGTGCATACTACTGGTAATATAATGTCTTCATTGAAATCCAATTGTTTTTTGATATAGCAGACAAAAGATATCCTACTGTGCTACTTTCAATATAAACTGTATCAACAGTGAAATGAGTGCAAAAAATTGGTGCACCAAAAGTTGCCAATTGGTTCATCTGGAGCGAACTAACTGACTTACTAAAAGTTCTAGGCTACAATCCACACACGCAAACACAGAGAGTACAAATTCCCGGTACGTGCTTTGATAGAGTATACCTGTGCGATTATCATAACAATACGTTGTTACACTGACCTTGTTGACTGGAATACGAAATTAGTAGTCACAAGTTAAAAACGCACTTACTCAGCTGTTTTCAGTTTTCACACCTCATAATAACAATAGGAGACTGTTTTGTTGTCCACTTTAATTGTTGGTTTGTTTAACCTGACCACTAACTCACTGAATAATTTTTACAATCACACACTTTTGGTTAATCGTATGAAATCCTTTGGGCACTAACACTGCTATTATGTATTTATGTATGTTATTATGTATTATGTATTATTGTGGTATACTGTTTTTTTTTGGGGGGGGGGGTGATGGAGTAATGTGCACAATAATAGTTAGTTAGTTCAGTGTAAATATACGGATTTAACGTTTGCACAAATAAGTAACCAGTAGTTCGTGTTGCAAATTGCAAACTAACTCACTTGAATGACTGCTGGAAGATAGTTAGTTAACTTAATGTTTGAGTGAGCTACAGAAAATATACAAGATGATCAGATGGATTTCTGTGATAAATATTGAGCCTGTGTGTGTACCGACTGACTTGACTCTGAAGTTTTAGTTGCTTAGTTGTAAGGTTGCTGTAGTGTAAACGCAGTATCTGCTCTGATGTCATCGACTAAAGTAGAATTCGTTTTCTATCTCTGTCGCTCGTTCCATGCTTTTCTGTTTGCCGTAGTTAGTTAGTAGAGTGAGTGAAGTGTGCACGATTCCAGTAGGGTGGTTCAGAAATGTTTATCTTCTGGTTAGTTAGTTAGAGAAAATGAGAAAAAAATGAAGTTTTACGCATGCATTACTATATAATTTAAGATGGAAGCTCTTCAGTATTTACAATATGGAAAAATTATTAGTTTCTTCAAAGCCTAATAACTTAGTGGTTAGTTTTAAAATTGTATGGGAGAAAACGGAAATTTTTGTGCATCAATCAAAACAAGTGATAGAAGTATTTGATTTAAATTTTAGTTAATTAAATTATATTAATATGCATTGAAATTAAGATAATCACTTCTTGTATTGGAAGAATTTCTTATTCAGTATATCATACAAAAAAATTCACAAAATGCAGTTTGCAATAATTGCTAGGAAATTAATGTCCGCAGCAGTGACTGAACAGAAGCTTTTGAGATTTGATTGATTGAGAGAGTTGAATCAATACAGAATTTATCCTATAATATTGTTGCATGGAAATATAACGGGGGAGGTAATGATTACGGACAATAAATTACTATACTTACACACTGACTGCATTTGTGTCTGCTAAAATGTTAACTTAGTTAGTGTATTCCGTTTATAAAGAAGCGGATTTCGATTCATTCATATGTACAGTTAGTTAGCCAGCTAATTTTTTTCCCGTGAGGATAAAAAACTAATTTGTTATAGATTGCAGTGTTGTGGACCATATTAATTTGGTAATTAAATCAGTTTGAGTGATATAAATTTGAGTCTAGCTTCAACGCCGTGCAAATATAATTTGAACAGTGTGAATCAAAGATCAAGATTAGCTACGGGCCACACAGTCCTAGCTTGAGAATCAGTCATTGTAGGAAACAAACTGTAAATAGCTGATGTTTCATCAATAACATTTTTTAATCCAAATCATATTCTCATGTGTAATACAAAACGGGATGCAAATAATTTGCTCTGGACCCTCCAGGCGTATTACTATTGCCTAAAAGGCGATAAAATATTGGCTGCGTTGGTGTTTTGTTGAGAACATGTCCATCACAAACTTGCCCTTGTTGAATAAAATAGCTTTAAAACTTCCTACGTACGAATTCACACATTTACACACACACAGAAGCTTCCTTTTTTGTGCAACTAACTAATTAAACAGAAGCTCGATAAGGAATGTTTTCATGCATTTGAAATAAACAACAACTATTAACTTCAATAATTAAATAATAATCTTTACTCATTAATTTAGTATCATGTTTCCAGTTTTTTTCAAACTTACCAATTACGGAATCAATTGGGAAATATCGTCTTTTGACAGCTTCATAAAATCTTTCTGTTTACTCAATATGACGTGAGCCCCAGCATAAATCTTTCCTGTCGCACTGTAGTTAGGTTAGTAGGCGAACTAATATAAGCAAACATGGCAAAAATTACAGAAAACAACCAGCTATTGTTTCCGACCTCCCAGGGTTTTTAGTTCCTTACAAGCATTTATACCAAAGCAGAATGTTGTTCCGGCTTTTTTGCGCGCTTATTGAAAGTTTTTGTCTTAAAATCTGTGCATGGTGCGAAATCTTTCAATCTTTGCAAAAAACTACCAATAAATTGGATAATACATACCATTTAACGTGCCAGCCATGGCAAAGAGCTTACAATTCGTACACAAAAATAAAAAAGATGCAAACTGGTAAAATAACTATACTATATAACTACACTGTTTCTTTCTTGACATTCCAACCAAAATTGCGGAAAACAGTTGTTAGCAAATAAAATGGACAAGTATTATTGCTGCAGACAATGCTCCTACCAGAACATAATTTGTGCTCTTTACCTTATGAATGGTTTAGTTAGTTACGACGAAATTGAGTTGTCACAGTTTAACAAGGGAAGCACACCATTTATGTCACACCCTTATAACAATGTTTTCTCACACAATGCCACCCAATACACAATACTAATTGCACCATTTTATTGATGGGTGACTACAATGCAAACTGAAATCAGTCACTTTAGTACTTCATGCGATTTTGAATAAATGGGTTCTTAGATTTGATCTGTTGGTTAGTTCCTAACAATAAAAGTCACTGTCTCTTTTGCACCGATTTCCGTACTAAGAATTGTAAACTGCTCGCTGACTGACTTGAGGCAATTATTCCCTCACTTTACAGTTAGTTAGTTACTTTTAGTTACAGCTACTGCTTGTAAAAATTGCACGCAAGATGATGCAAGAGCAAGTTTAGTTGTAGTTAGAGATGCAGGAAACGTGCGGGAAACGGTCCAATGATTTACCTGCACCTCATTGTTGCAAAAAACTGTATATAGTGAGCTTGCAATAATACTGTTTGCCTATAGTTAGATAGTAGTAAGTCAGTATAGAAGTTTGCAAAAAACAGTCTTTTATTGTACCTTTTCGTCCCTGTCCCAGAATTTTTTCCACAGTTAGTTACTACGTGGTTGCTTAGTTAGAAGCGATTCATCAAATTTGTCGTACACAGTAGTCATTCATTCTGTGCGTTTGATATTGGTTAGTGAAATAAAGAAACTCACATAGATAGCTAGTTTCGAAAAAAAATTGAACTTACAAATTCATCATAAATAATTTGCGTTCATTTTGTTAAACATTGTTTCAAGATGACTCGTTTTGACTCAAAATGCATCAGTTTAGCTGTTATGTTGGTTTTTGTGAGTTTTGTTTCAGCTTCTCAACTTTACCAGACTCATTCAGGTAGCGGATTTTGATTTCATGTATTTTGCTGTTAGAATACTTTCGTTATGAGTAGACTATCTTCCTTTTTTTGAGCAATCGACAATAGGAATAACCTGGGTTTATCTGTTACTACCATAATCCCCATTTATTTACCCTAAAAACAACTGTAAGGGGAGGTTTTAAGAAACCTTTCGTAAATATTTTCAAGCACCGTTAAAATCATACACTATAGATATATTGCAAAATGTATCTTTAACAAACAACGCCATGTTTTTCCAACAGGCAAAAACTATAAGCTATTTAGTATAATCAAAACGATGCATCAACGACCAAAAAATTTAAAAGCGTTATTTATGAATATGTTTTTACAGTTGTTCAAGAAACTCCTAAAGTGATCACGGTGCCCCAAAGCACAGGTTGCCTAAAAAAGAGATTTGAGAACTACATCTTAAAAACTGGAGCAATGTGCATCAATCATAAGCCCATCAAGCCCGTCAAAGTGTTTGGGATGAGCAAACAACTTTGTGAGCCAGGCTGGACCATGTGCTCATTTGAAGACAAGTTTGTGCAACGACTTTCTTGGAAGCCACAAAAGATGCCTCATGGCTGTTTCGCCATTCAATATGGGTTTGTTCTTATTGTGTTATGCATTATGCATCATTTATGATGGGCACCAATTGGTCATCCCTATATTGGGATTCCTGACACAACATTCTGGCATAATTTCTTAAGCTCGAATTACGTACTGCGATTTATTAATTTTTACTCTTACGAGAACGAATACAAAAATATTACCATCAAAATTGAGAGATTTAAAAAAATCTTTTTTAAAACTATAGAAGTTGAAAATTAGATACAAAAACTTGGTAAAACCGAAAAGTCCTATGGATGGGATTTAATGCGGCCGAAAAAATATTAAGCAAGATATTTATTAACAATGGTAGGTAATTAATATTTTAAAGCAGTAAAACATAAAAATAGAAGTTTAAAAATAACAACGGAAGAAAACTTAGGCACCATTTTATTTTTAAAAGTGGTTCTCAAAATTACCAGTACAAGTTTATACTCACCACCCAACAAATCATTGAAAACTTTCAATACAAATTTTGCAGACAAATAAATAATAATTGCAGCATTGCAATATTCGCAATGTTAATTTTCATAAGGAATTGCATCGTTTTTTTCTCTGGTTATTTTTTTATTCAGTGTGACTCAAACTAAACTTTTAAACATACAATATTTCAAGCTTTTCTTTCATTTGTGGCTGCAAACTAACTATAGGGATTTAGGGTGTATTTTTGAGCATTTTTAGGGGAAAAATTATTTTCACATCAAGATAAAATACTTCGTTCAGTTACGTAGAGGTTAGCACTAGTCATAATGTATACGTACATTCTATACGAAAATTCACGGGCTTGAGCTCCATGATCACCATAAATAAGTAGAAACAAAGCGATGAGGCAATAACAATAATGAATTCGAAAAGTGTTTGCGTAGGAGTATGAATAATGTCTGCCTGCCTGGTTAGTTACATAGCGAGTCAAATTCCAATTCATTGGTGAGAAATAAATGCAACCTTTTGTGAGTTGAGTAGGAGTAAATGATAGGGTGAAAAAAACACACAGGGTGGTTTAGTAGTCATGAGGAGTGCCGCTGAAGTATTTGTCCCATGGTGTAATGTTAAAAGTGAGTAGTTAATGGCATAAAAGTGATGATGATGATGATGATTTAAAATGTACACAGGGATACAAAATGGAAGGCGGCTGGTTATGGGAAAACTTGTCGCAAGAATTTGTACTTTGATGGAATCCTTTGCTGCCCAAAAAAAGATAGGAAGTTGAGTCCCAAAACCAAGAAGAATAAATCAAGTTTGTTCGATAAGAAGAAACTTTATTTGACTACTAATCAAATTCATTAACTTACAATGGGGCTTATGGAGCTGGAGGAGAAGGACAAAGTTTATATAATTTGAATTGTTCGTGAATAATGAATTTGTTTATGAGCCGTACCCGTCGGTGTGCAGCTTCAATTGAAATACTGAAAAATCGTTTATTAACTTTGCACTACCAATACTGTAAGTAAAAGCTTTGTAACAAAATATCAAACTAATCCAATAAAAGATCAATTTTTTTATTTATTTGCAAGCTACATGTGTTATCGATTACAACGCTTATACTTAATTTCGGAGTTACTCAATAGAACTTCATTGTGGTTTTGCGTTAACATTAAGAATTTATGATTCGGAATTTCAATGTGTTTAAAAATTCTTAAACTTTTGAAAAAAATCGATACTTGCTACTATATGGTAACAACACTTCTGTTTTTTCCTTTTTGTGTCATCATCAAAAAACAATGTTTAGGTAGCGGAAATTGAACCGGGCATACCAAGCTAATGACAGCAGAACAAGTTCATTCATGACGACAATATTATTATTAACGCTTTAGGTTAGTTAGTTAACCAATAATCTCACCTCATTAACTTTTTGAACAAATATGATATATCTGAAACAACGTTCTGCTTGGTCAGTAAATAAAAAAGCATAACACTGCGCCATCTATGGTGTTCCTAATTTATTTCACAGGTGAGTTTGTGACAAATGTTTTTGTAGGATACGTTGATACGTTTCATTTAACCTTAATGTTCTTCATATGAGAATTTCTGCAAACAAACTGCCTAATTTGCTGTATGAATATAATTTTTCGCATAAAAGATGACATAATTTGCAATGATTGTACTTACCTGGATTTCTACTTATGCTTATCATTTTTTTTGGAACGCGATTGTTCCGGTCCATGACTCACTTTGTATAAGTAAATTGTAAACAAAGATTGGCTTGTTGACATCTCTGAGTCCTGAGTGATGAAAATTTTCCGATAAAAGCTCAAAAGCTCACTAATCAACTGCGACCAACTGCATTCAAATTGATTTTTACAATTCCTGTGTTCCGATAGTTCCGAATCATTACTCTTACAGTAACATATCACCGTAAATGGAGACGTAATCCCTCCGATCGGACCATTCGGGAATCAAAATGCATGAATTTTGTCATTTTTTTTTGGAATGTGCACTATTTTATCAATGTGAATCTAATATTGAATAAATCAAAATACTCGGTTCATGAAAACTGTATATTATGAGTTCTGAAAAGCTATAACTGATGAAGTCATTTCGTATTCTTATCACCAAAAGGTGATAAAGTGCCTTAGAGATAAAGTGCCATTGTAAACACACAGTGCTATTATTATGCGATATCATTACCATGTAAAAGCAATTACCTGTCCTTATTTATGTTCTTACTAATGATTCATGCAATCATTATAACGTGTAAGCCAAAAATGTAAGTCCGTGTACTAACTAACTAACTACGTCTCTAGCTTTATAACTTAACGCATTATTCTCCATCCTGTTAACTTGCAGTTCGACTTTTCTAATTATCACACTTTCATCTATCTCCGTATACTGTAAATTCGGTTCGTCCTCGACCTGCTCTCATTTAGTTTTATCCATTTGGTCTTATTTGGTGCCCCAGATTGGGGAAAACCCTGGCCAGTTTAGTTTAGTTTTGCTGCTGTCTAGCATCAGTAGGTAGTTGATAGGCAAAATTTAGGATAGATTGCTATCGACCGTGATTTGTGAAAAGTGTGTATTTTTTCAAAATGGCTCCTATCATATCATCTGCCCTGTTTTCTTCATCTACAAGCCTTCGTGACCAGGGAAGAGATTTGAAATATTATCAGAATCTTTTGCTTCGCTTTTTATATAGTCCGGAGAGTGAAAGAGGTATGGATTTTATGCAAGTGGTGAACTAAAAACATACAATTTTAAATACTTTTTATAATGCTCACGGTAAACTTTAGGTGTTGGATCACTGAATATCCCTTTGGCAAGATTCGGATGCACAACTGTACCAGAATTTATTAATAAAATACCCAAAGAAGTTTACCAGCCTTATCGCGATGCCGGTATACTGAATAACAATAGTTGATTGGGAGCACAAAAGATTTGGCTAGTTAAATACAATTTTTGTCTTTTACATAGGTGAGCCGAATTCAGGCATACTTAAAAACTACAAAGTGTTTTGGGAACGGGACGCTTTAGCCGAGCCGGCCATTTTCAGATGGCAAGGAAATATTGACGGCACACATTGCATTGGATTGCAATTGGTACTTACTTGCTATATGCTATATTACGTGATCGTGCATAATCGTCTGAACTTAATGTACCATAATTTCATGATCGGGCATCCCATAAATCGTAGGATCGTAAAAGATGCGTCCCATTTGAAACACATGATGGTCGCGGTTTATTTTCTTGCAAACCGGGTCACAGGGCTTTGGTTCCAGCAAAAGAAGTTATTCCATATAAAGCATTTTTGCGCTCTTATTTGGGCATGCCTATTTCACAAGATCCTGGGGCCCCAATTCCAGCACCTCCTCAAGGTATGATTACAAACTCCGCAGGATTTAAAAAAATGTAGTCTACAAATCCAAGTTTACTTGCAGAAACTATTACTGCAACTGACGATTCACCTAATACAATCAAGTATAAAAAAGGGGACCGAGTTTTCTTGAAATCGGAACAAAAATGGGTACACATTCAGTGGACCGGCCGGATTGGGGATAAAAGTGTTGTAGATATAATTTACGTGAGGATTTTTTTTTCGTGCATTCTAAATAATATAATTTAAATTCCTGTTGTATGTTTATGCTAACTGAAATGTGTCTCCTTAGGAGGAAAAACGATCCGCAGATTCACTTGAGCCTGTTCGATCCATGAAAGCTGAAGATTTTTTGATTGCAGTAAATGAGCCCCCAACAGACATCAAGCGATTAGAAGGGTCACCCAAACAGCCAGGAAAACAAGAACAAAAACCGAAAGAAGCAAAGAATGTCGCACAAAAAACGGTTGACTCTGGGTCTGACGAGGAATCTGAAGAATGGGAATCAAGCGAAGAGGAAGAAGATTCAGATGATGATTCTTCCCAACATTCTGTACCCAAACCGAAATTATTGGAACCACAAGAAAGAAAATCCAGCATCGGTCGAAATAAGGATGGATCTTCAGCATCATTTACAGAAGCGGAAGCAGCAGCTGAGAGGAAAAAACCGAAAGCTTTTGTGAATTTGGCTCACAATAAGAACATAAGTCGATCTTTTCAAGCCAAAGGAAAAGGCGATGAAGAAATTGAGAAACCGAGTCCTTTGAAACGTGCGGCTTTGCAACCGGTTTTCACACCGACAAAAAATCTCAACAGTGAAGAGCCAGAACAGCCAGGGCTACCTAAAGATAGTAAATCGGTGCCGGTGGAGGAAGAGGTCAAAAAGACTGAAAGCATTGCAACAGACCAGACAGTTGCAAAAATGGAAGAAGATGTGGATCCTGTTTTTGAAGATCGTCCTAAAACACCTGTGGTCATGGATAAATTCTTTACTGATGAACGTGTAGCTGAAGAACCGGTAAAAATAATGCTATTTTAACAAATAATTTGCTTTTTCAACTTTTCATGCAAAACGAGGAAAATTGAGCGAGAAAGATTTTAAGCAAATTACTTCCTGAAGATTTGAAGATTTGCATTCATTTTTACTGCAAAAAAAGTGGATTGATGATTGCAACGCTGGTGATATAGCATCTTTTTTCAAATGCGCGCGCAAAATCTCTTTGTTCTCCTTTGAGAGTAGTAATCATACATAGGCATAGAAAGAACTCTACTTGGATAAGTTTTCTATCCTTATCTGACTGACTAAACTACTCAATTATGAAAAAGATTAAATGCGACTGGAATTTTTTTATTCTTTTCCAAATAGCCAAGACAGCAAGGAAGGAGACAACTTATGAGTGACTCGCTTCTAAAATTCAAAGAATCCAGTCCTGACCTAAAAACTGATCAGCCTGCAAACAAAGGTGTGAAAGGCAGTGGCTTTTCATTTTCCTTAAGTTCTTTGCTACCCGGGCTACGAAATAGAAAATATAAAGTAAAGTCTAAAAAATATCAGCAACCGGCAGCACCTTCATCTCCACCGGACTACAAAGGAATTGCTACAAGTATTGTTGAAAATGAGGAAAAACTGGAACGACAACGGGGCCGTAAGTTGAAGTCGGCATCTGTTGAGGTGCTTTCGAGTACTACCAGGGAGGAAATTCAGTACGAAAGTCCAGTGGCTCCAGAAAAGAGTCCAGAGGAGACCAGTCCAGTTTTGTCTCAGAAAAAGAGTCCACCAGTGAAAAAAGAGAGGATAGTTACAGGCACACCAAAAAAATCGGAAGCTCTACCCCCAAAGGTACATTTTATTAAATAAATGGCTATTATATATTGTTTTGCATTGTTGAAAAAACCCTTCCCTTCCAAAAATATGAGTTCCAATAAACCTGAAGAATAAGTATTGTAATGGTGATTTGGTTTCCTGAATAACTTGTACACAGCGTGAAAGCTCACCATTGCCTGAAAGAAGAGCCCCAGACGGGTCAGAATTGGAAGATGAATCCGATGCTGATGATTTGAGTTCCGAATTATCCAGTGAGTCGGAGATATACACCCCTGCTCCAACCGTGGTTCCAGTCCCAACCCCAACCCCAGCTGCAAGGTCATCGCCTAAAAAGATATACAAGAGGCAAAATAGTTTTGGGAAATCTATCGCTTTGGCAAAAGCTTATGCTTTTGGCAATCTGAGTAACAGCAGTAAAAAAGAGAGCTCCAAAAAGGAGCCTGTGGTTTATTCCCAACCTGAAAGTCAGCAAGGTCACAAAAATGATGACGAACAAGTCATTTATAAGCAGCCTAGACCTCAAGGAGTTGAAAATATGGAGCAAGTTGCACAGACTTCACAACCTGAGGATGATGGCATAGCATTTGATTACTTGGAAGTTGAAGTATGGTTTTCATTTTCATGTACTTTTAGTATACTGTACATTTTTAAAACATTTGGGAATGATTCGGTAAAATGTATTTTGGAATTTTAGGAAGACCAAACGACTATTAACAGCCCACCACCTATCCCAGAGAAGAAGAAGCGAAAAATCAGTACAGGGGAAAAAGTCAAAACTCTGTTTAACTTCCCCACGTATAGTAAACAATCAAAAAAATCCTTCAGTGATTCCTCCTTGAAAACTCAGAAACCAGAAAAAATTATTGTGACACCACAAACACCTCCAGCAATAAATTATCCCGAGAAACCTGCTGCTGAAGAAGATTTTTCTGCAGAAATGGAAAACAGGCGCAGCAAGTCTCCATTTTCGTCATTCCGAAGCAGTTTCTCACGGAAGCTCTCTTTGAGGAAGAAGAAACCCAAAGCTGCTACCCCAGTCGTGGATATTCAGCCGTGGAATGAAAGGCGAGGGAATTCTCGGGATGACCCTTTTGAAAGTAGTTCTCCAAAGTCCCCCCGATCCCCAAAATCCCCTCCCCCTGCATTAATGCCAAAACGAAATTTTGAAGAAGAAGCCATTCCAAAACATAGGATGTTTACTACTCCAGGGATTTTTCGAGGTTCTAAAGGGGAGCTAGCTGATGATCACATAAAAGTGTCCAAAGCGAGCAAATATGATTTGCTTTATAGCACTGCAACTGTTAAGCCTAACAATGTGGTGAATACTACACAGAGTTTGCCGTCTACTACTGTCAGCTCTACGGAGCAAAAAAAAGAGATCATTTGCGCAGGTAAAGAGTGGAAATAATAATAATTATTGTTATTCGTAAGAAGCAATTGTATTCTTTGTATGTTAAAAATGTTATGTGTAACTCATTGTAGCTACTAGGCCAATATTAGACTTACCAGATCCCCCAGATATTGATTCATTTGAAGAATATGACTCATTTAGTGAAGAAGATGAGCCAGAGAACGAAACTGAACATGTAGCGAAGAAAGAGCCTGAAAAAATGGAGCAGCAGGAGCAAATTCTAGAATTTGAAGAGGAACCACAAGGTTCTCGAGAAACTAGAGCTCCTGCATCACCTATCATTGCAGAACCTGTCAAATCAAAAGGATTTCTCCATTCCACATTCAAGTCAATGTTCAATCCAAACGAAAAGAAAAAAGAGGATAGCGCTCCGGTCATTGCAAAAGATATGTCTGGCCCAGAAAAGAAACTGAGATTGAGTTCCGGTAGTGGTGGGAGCTGGAAAGACGAAAATGAAGTCCCTGTTAAAGCCGACACCAAAATGTCCCCAAAACAAGTACGGATTTCACAAGAGGTTGTTCCGCCAAGTTTTTCCGAATGTGTTGAAAATCTACATCAGCATCCGTACAATTTAACAGAATCAGGATTCCCAGAAAAACGCAGTCCAAGTGGACGAAGATTGAAATCCGCTTTAAAACAAAGACAACAAATTGGTAAGATTTTGCACACACTATTCTCATTTAACCCCAAAATAATGTAATGATTTCGTTTTCTGAATCAGTGGAGATACCCAACGGCCTAAAAATCAAAGATCGGGTTGTCTGGTACAGCAATGAAAATGAAGAGATTCTCGGAACAGTTTTGCGACTATATAGAGATTCTACAGATAAATACACAGCTATTGTGAAATTCGTGAGCTATACACATATTTCAATATTGAGTGAGTTAGACGGGTTATAGGATGTAGACATTGTTTTATTGTCAAGCTTTCGACTACTTTCTGTAGCCTTCGTCAGGAAAAACGAGAAAAAAAAAATTCTCAAAACACAGAGTGGAGATAGTGGTTCACAGTATTTAGTGATGATCAGTACATATTTCAATGCTCGTGTCTGACTATATGCTTAAAATTCATTCCTGATTATTTTTTTACTATACGGAATAGCAGGATCGGGATGATTTCCAAAAGCCATTACATTTGGTTCGAGAAGGGGACGGCTATCTAATCACTGTGGAAGAACTTATGGTCTCAGATGTATTTGATCCCACGCTTGAAGATTCGAATTCGGTACATGATAAAATTGAACCTCAGGTTCCTAACACCAGTCAAAATGAATATTATCCAGAGACCGACACTCCAATTTTAATTCGACCTAGTGCTAGTAGTAGTACTCAAAATGACAGCAGTAGTTCACAACCTGATTTGCCACCTCCATTTATGGAGCATGAAGTGAAACTGGCTTGTGGTCAGTTTAACTATTTTAATTTATTTCACTTTTCAGAGGACATTGTAACCTAATAAGTATGAATTGCGCAAACTTTAGGAATTCATAGAGGGATCCCATGTGAAGACAGATGCGGGTGTCTAGAAAACATACTGTTTTCATTGTATTTCACTACTAACGTGTTTGATATCTCTACTCTGTATGAAAACCAATATGAAGATGACGAGTTGACAAAAGCTTTCAAACGGACTTTACGAGATGATCTTGTGAAACCTTTGAGGGAAACAGGGTCTTGTGAGAAATCCGTTATGGACAAATTGAAAGAAATCATGACCCCGTACACAGAAAATCTTGGATCTCTCAATTCTGGTGAGCTCCGGGTTTCAAAATTCTAGAGGTACACCCGAAGCCGTGTAAAGTCGTACATTTCTACGTGCGTAAACCTCCCAGCCAATCAGATCAGTAAGGAGAAGTTGTAAGTCTGCTCTGATTGGCTGGGGGATTTACGCACGTAGAAATGTACGAGTTTACACGGCTTCGGGTGTACCCTTTCTATGTATGCAACTTCAGCTTACATTATTAGAGTGTTTATTTTTGAATGCATTTGTATTTGATTATGCAGAAGTGGAAGTCATGATAGGAATCCTTATGGACAAAACTTTGAGGCTTGGAAACTTCATTTTGTACTCGGACGACTCATCCGATTTCTTTCATCAACTTGAAATCAACCAAAGGGATTTGAGCAGATCTACAACTGTGCAAAACATGTTTGAAATGAGCTTGGAGATGATGGATGACATGAAGTTGAAAACGATTCCGACACCGGGACTTATAATTGAGATTCCTCGGGATAAGAACAAATTGGTTCATTATGAAGCTGTTATTCCAACCTTGACTTTGAATTTGGCCCCTTTGATCCAGAATGGTGAGTACAATGTTTAAAACAACGTTGTGTATTACATACATTGCATATTTTAAAACTGTTTACCAATACTACGCTGGTCTGTGTACAGGTCCAAAAGTGTGTCTTTGTGGTCAAGTGGCCAAATATGAGTGCTTTAATTGCGTGAAAAAAGTAGGAGGGAAAGCCATTGTATTCTGTGACAATTGCCGTTCGGTTGCCAACCAAATTCATTTCCAGTTAGATCATGAGATTGAGCTCGTTAATGTGGAGCAGAGTGGGGCAACTTTGGATTTAGTGGCACTAATTTGCAAAAGGGGAGATCAATACTTTTCATTCGTCAAATGTAGTACTGAACGAATGGGACCCTGGCTTTACTATGATACAATGGAACCGGGCAAATCTAAGGTAACTACCTATCGATTTGGTGCGTAAAAAACTCAGCATTAGATTGTCGAGTTGGGCATTAATGTTTTAACGTAACTTTCAGGTATCTGTGGAACAAAATTTGGGAATGTGGCTCGACAGATTAGAAAGATATCCAGGAAAATACACAGAAGCGATCCCACATCCCCTTTTGGCTACTGTTTTGTTGAATCCACATATTTGCATTTATGTACCACGCGAAAAAAGCTCCTTGGTTTGAGTGAAAACAGTCCAGACGTTTCATTTGTAAAAGTAGAAAGGCACAACTCTTTATTTATATTTTTACTGAATAAAATTATGATCATATTTTACTTGATACATCATGTTTTCGTTCCATGAAAATTTCTTCGAATTATTAGTGACAATATTTAAAAACTGTAAAAAAGTGGAACACACGAACACACTTGTTTTATTGGCTGTTATTTATATACACTTATTTACTACTAATTGACTTATATATTCATTGTTGCATTGCATGAACATACTTAATCATTTGAGTGTAACAAGACGAAAATTCCGAATAAGAAAGAAAAAACTTACATAAAACTACTATCCTCACATATTTTAGTTTATTGACAGTCGGAAATTGAAACATTTACGCAGGTTGTGCGGTAAGATGAATATATGTAGCTGGGAAAATACGAGAAATCCCATCAGTGATGAATAATAATAAATAAGTTTGACGACAATGATTGACGTAAAATGAAAGCTTGTTGATTGCATTATTGAATCTACTCAATAAGTAGAGTGATGTCCATCAATGACACAAACAAAACCATGTGGATTACACTACACAAGTTTTGTACCAGCTCCTTCATATCTGACACCTGAGATCAGTATAAATTCCTGCATGCTAAATGTCAAGCACGAAGATATTTGATAGGTTGTCCATCTATACAAGGAAAATTTCCGACTGTGTCAGCTCGAACATTCCTGAAACACAATGACAATAGTACAAAATGTTTATTTTTTCTGTTCTTTTTATGACATAAAAAAAGAAAGATTGTTATTACGAGCAAACTTACCAACGAAGTTTCATATGTTTGTCTTCCCCTGGAATTTTCATCGAATTCCAATAGTTTTTGTAATAATTGTAGAGTAGTACAGGATCTCTTTGAACTTTTTTCGATGGGCCGTTTCGAAGTCGACTTGTAGCTAGAAAAATAGCATTAACGTTAGTTTATCATCAACTGTTCGAAATTTTTAGTTTGCAATTGAATATATTCAATATTACCATTGCTTGCAGCATCTTCATCTACTTTGGTTTCAATCAAATCATCCAAAATTCCAATGAGCTCAGCACAGTCTAAATTTTTTGATTTCAGTTTCTCTTCTGCTCGCTGAATTTTGGCTCCTACCGAATCTAACTGACGTGCTGAGGATGCAATAGGATGAGTCAGAATATTTGCATTTCCATTATCTACAAAAAACATAGACATACAAAACGAAATCATGACACAATAGACAATAGTACGCAATTTTATCGAAATATTTTAGCTAGTTCATTGCATACCGTGGCTTTGAGATTTTTTGGCACTATTGGCGGCTTTAATTCCTTTGCTGTTTAATTTCTTACTTTGTTCCGAATCTTTGATGACAATTATTCCATCACTTGTAGCCCGTTTAACATTTTTCGGTTTATCCTGCCGTTTTACAGCTTTTACAGGCACAGGCAACTCTTTATTTTCTTTGTTAGCATGACTATTTGTTTCAAGGTTTTCACCACCCGTATCCTTTCCAGCATGTTTCTCCTTGGATTTGGATTTCTTTCTTTTCGATTTCCTTTCCTTTTGTTCTCCTACATTACTTGTGTCTGGGATATTATCTTTTTTTAATCCACCGTCGTCCGTCACATCTTTCTCTCGGGATTTCGACGTTTTCGGCATCATGTTGTTCAGCTGACGAAGAATATTTTCTTGAATATTAGTCGCAGGAGACTTTTCCGAGCCGAGAGTTCCCGGTGCTGTGACTCCTGTTAAATTCGTGTCATCTTCTTCATGACCCAATCGCATTCGCCTTCTTTTCTGGACATCGTGCTTTATCAGCTTCTTTAAATCTAGTTGAGATGATATTTCGAATTCGGATCAACAATTATGAATATGTCGCCTCAATGAGAAAGTCGAATGCAAAATACTTACCATGAATAAATCTATCCAAATACTTATCTTCAATTTCGTATCCTAAATCTCGTAAACAGTCCTTAACTTGATCAGCTGTAAAGACCATTCGCGGCATCTTATCCGCCGCTTGCAGCTAGTTTTGGTTGTAAATGGAAGCTAAAGGTAGCTATAACCCGTGATTACAATACAAAACGTACTTGCAATTGCAATTAATTAAATGTAATATTTCTTTGGAGAGCGTGGAGTAGATTATATTGATGAAAAATAAACAACAGAAAATAGAAAACCAGAACACAATAAACAACAATAAACAAAATCAAAACTAAAAATAATTTAAGCTGATAAAATTACAACGAGTACAACATAATAAACAAATTAAGAAACCAGTAAAGTTTGCTTACCGCGCAAAGTTCTCAATGTCAGATACCAACGTAAACTAATAATGAAAGGAAAAAAACAAGCTATTTTTCTTACCACACCTCTAATGGCGTATAGTGGGAATATTTGAACGAGTTTGTCTCGATACTCGAAACTCGATTGTCAAACTCCAGCATTACCAAAGTTTTTGAATGCAAATTTTGTTAATTTACGAAGGCAACGAAGAAACTTTGATATTCTACTAACTTGCAAATTTCCTTACTACAAGTACAGTCAATATAGTCAATGCCGGTAAGATTACTCGAGAAAAGTTAAACTTTAAAAAAGCGTGTAAATTTTGAGGTCAAAAAAAGTTTAAGAATGTCTATCGTTATCGTTGCGTCTGAAAATAGAATTTTCCAACATATACATGAAATGCATGTAACTAAAAATGGTCCTAAAAATGTAACCCTAAATCTTATAAAACTATGAGTAAGTATGGATTCTGACTCTGACTTGCTTTGAATTACTTATTTTACGATTGTAGTCGTAGTCGTAGTCTATCTTTGATCAATACATTCAGTTCAAGTGTATATTTTCTTAATGTCATGTCACATGTAATTGTATTAGCAAACACATTTGACGGATTGACATATATGACACAATAATAATATGGCACAGCCAGTGGGCCCGGCTATAATCTTTATCAATCCAGCTGTAGTGGTAAAATCAATGGCTAAAAACAAAAAATATCTTTTTTGCCGAATATATAAAATTCTTACAACATGAAAATATTTTTCAGTATCAATGAAATTATTGCAGGGATTACATGCTTGTTGAATTTCGTTTCTGAAATGTTGATATCTAAGACCAATATTTCCATCAATCCTATTACTTTACCTCTTTGGTTGACAATAATATGTTTTGTGCATGGAAAATCTATGCCATTTCCACAAGACGATCATCGGTTTCTAACATTTCTAAACTGTTTCAAAAACTGCCTTTTTCGAATTTCTGTCAATACGAAACATGTAGAGAATATGTGGAAACTTGAATCTATTATCCAGCATTATAAACAAGACTCCTCATCGTCATTCATTCTGGTAAATGAACTTTTGGAACTAAAACCAAAAAATGAGTCTAGAGGACCAATCACAGTAAAGTTTTCCTTTTGTTTGGCTCATGTTCAAATTCAACTGACATTTGCGTCCACTACGTTTGACACAGCATTAATTCAAGATGATCCTTTGTACACATTTTTTATTTTAGATCAAAACGCCTTTTCAAGATCGGATCAGGTAGTTTAAAATTAATTTCCGTGATATTTGCTACTTTTGGGACGAGAGTAATTGATTATATGTATAGAGACAAATGGGAAACCTGCGAAAACTTCCAGTTACTGGGATCCACTTTGTAATTACTTCATCATATGAGCCGTTTCTCATTTGCCAAATCTGTACGAATAAAAAAACGATTGAAATAACTGATTTTGAACTGAACTTTATACATAAACTGTGGTGGAATCTACATAAAAATCTGATGCAAAATAGAGTGTTCGTATACCCAAGAATCTCATCCAAATTCAATATAAAGGATTGTGATTCAGTTTACATAGAACAAACCACTGAATGTATTAATGGTATCTTAAGTGCTCACTTTAATTATTCTCTTTTGGAAGGATTTGTAAGTAACTTCTTCAAAATTTTGTCCAAATATAAAATAATTTTTTCAGCCTCAAATTATTCTTACAATTCTACAGGACGATGAAGAAGTAGCCAGAGTTTTGAGCAACCGCATTATCACCAAAAGTTTTTACAAAAAATATTTCATTCTGAAGTTCAACAAACTGCTTTACTGTTGGGTATTTGGAATGGAAATTTTTAGCCCATTTTCAACATTGATAGTTACAAACAAACCTACTTTGGATACTTTTAAAGGATTAATAGACACTTTTGATTGGTACGCTTGGACCTTCATAATCCTGTCACTTGTGATTTTGAATCTGTTTCTTAGTTTAAGCTTTTTCAAATCTAGCATGAGTAGATTTGCCATAATGAGTATTTTGGTTGCGCAAGATGAAACTTCCGTATCACATTTGGCAAGATTACAACCTAAAGCCTTTGTGTTTGTCATTTTTGCTTGGATTTGGTATTGCTTCATTTTATCAAATTGGTATACAGGGCAATTATTTTCTTCAATGACATTTATTCCACCTCTGAAGATTCCAGATTCTATTGAAAAAATTGTGGGTCAAAAACTCAAAATTATCACTTTGAATTATTATTATAGCCAAACAACTGAGAAATTTAAAACACAATTAACAAATATTATTTTGCCCCAGATGATGAAAGGGACGGCAGGTGTGGACTATCCAATGTATTATCAGACTTTGGAAAAGTCTGTGATTAGCCCAAGATATTCAGCCGCAAACAAAGATTTTGTAACTGGCTGGCTAAATGAAAGAAAAATATACACAAATGTAAAAGACATGCTATTCCCTGAAACATTTTGTATTCTTAGCACATTGGATAAGCTAACTTTGTTGAGATCTCAGTTTCAATCTATTTCTAACAAAGCTTTGGTGTTTGGTCCCACAGCGAATGTTTTCATGACTCGTGAAGCGTATTTTGTTACTCGGAATTACTTCTCAAAAATTTTTCAGTTTGGCATGTTTTCTTTGAGTCAAAGTGGGATTGGAGACAAAGTAATGGAGAAAATGAGTACTCGACGTTTAGTTGGGTCTTTAAAAAAAGTAGATGAGTTGACCAAAAATATTACAGCAGGTTATGGGAATATTATTCGGTCCAGGTTTTTTCAATTTTTGGAATCCCAGAAGCATGTGCATGAACCTCAAGTTGAAACTCCTATAGATTTGGAAATAATTTATGTAGTTTTAGCATTGTACGGGATCGGAATTATTGCTAGCTTTTTAGCATTCTGTTTTGAAATTGCTAGACTCAAAACCCGTACGACGTATTGAACCAGCCTGTTAACAAAAGTAAACGCAAACAACATTGTCATCGAAAATATTTTCTTTAAAAACAGAGTTTTTGCTCTTGAAAAATTCACAGGTGATATGTATTTTAAGAATATTTGTTGTTTCGCGTCAAACAAATAAATATTTGAACGACCGTCATGTTTTCGAGAAAATAAAGGACAAGTGAGAAATTTGAAGTGCTTGAGTATTTGCATACTTCTTTTTTCAAAAGTGAAACCAATACAAAAAAGTTAGTTTGCTTATGACAAACATTTCATTGTCTTTGTTTGGCAGCAAAACCTGATTGATAGACAAAAAATTATTGTAACTGTCATTTAAAAATATGAAGAGAATAATTCGAACCCGCTTTGTGCTAATCCTCGTAGTACTAACCAAAGCGATTACACAATCAACAATAGATCCAAATTTTGATGAAATTTTGGAAAATTTCCATGGATGTGTGATCAAATTAGTCTCATTCAATAATAAGTTTGAAATAAAGTTTCAAAATTTACTAGAAGATTACCCACTCGGGTCTACATTCACAGTGTTAACAAGTACAAAGCAGGGATTGTTTAACAAATTCGGACCAAGAACTTTTATTAATTACTACCGTTTTTCCAAGTGCAAAGCTCACATTTATTTTCAAAAGACACCGAATCTGAACAGAATCATGTTGACAAGTACTGATGTACATTTGACGCTAATAATGGACAATCCAGATTTTGTATTAATTATTACCAATATTGGAAATGAAGCTTTGTTTTCATTCAATGTTCAGAAAGTTTTCAGAGAACTGAGAGAACTGCCGGTAACAAGTATTTTTCTTGTTGCTACTGCTTCGTACGAATCATACATGGTTTGTGCAATATGTGATAACGGCTATCGCACGATCCCGATTCATAAGAAATGTCAAATAGAAAACCTTCGAACATTATGGACAACTTTCCATAAAAATTCTCGTCAACATTATATGTCATTTCAGAAAGAAAACGATCCAAGTTTTGATAAACGAAAATGCGGTATCCATCTAGACTTTAGGAACGAAAGACCGCGAGAATGTGTTAATTGGATTTTGAGTCAAGCGTTAAACTATTCCCTTCGGTGTGAAATGGATGAGGTAAACTTTCTGATTGAAATAATAATAATTAATTTTAATTTCAAATTTTAAAGTATTGAAATCGACTTTTTTCACAGTGTTTACCTATTGGGACTATTTTAACACATCGATTAGTAACAGCAGACCTGGCAAAAAACATGCAACCCCGATACGGCGCAACCTTGAACGGCTGGTTTCATAACACAGAATACTTCAGTCCTTATTCCACATTGATTGTAACCGAAAAAACAACATCTATTAGCCCCTCTGCACTAACAGATCCATTTGATGGGTTAGTTTGGCTACTTTTAGGTCTATTCACGCTAATATCTTTAGCAATACTCTTTTACTTGCATTCAAAGAAGAAATTTCGCATACAAGTTTTGTCAATCTTGGCAATTTTCATTGAGCAAAGTCAACCCTTGCTTCAAAGATTTTGTACCGAGCATAGGAAAGTGCTCCCGCTACTTTTATGTCTTTGGCTCCTACTTAGCAGTACCCTAACGAACTTCTACAAAGCGGATCTTTCGTCGGCAATGACGACTGTCTTACCTTTCAAGGTGCCGGGCTCTATAGAAGAAATGGTGCAAAATGACATGTTTATAACTACATTTACCTATTATTATAAAAATTCCGTTTTGGACTCGAGTGAATTGCAAACATTTCCCCAATTAACGGATCAGCTACTACCATCTTTAATGATCGGCGAGGCTGGAATAGACTATCCACAGTATTATGATGAGCTACATTCGAAAGTATTTTTTGCTAAACAAGCTTCATCTAGTTACAGATTTTTGAAGGAATTGCACGGGGGCATTGTAGAGACGGACAAAGGAAATCGGTCGTTTCCTTCAACATTTATTGTGCTAAGCGATAAGAGCAAATTGGATGATATACAATGGTTGATAAAATCGTTCAGCAGGAAACAAATCCTGAAAGGGCCTGATGCAATGAATTTCATGTTTAGGTCCACATGGATTGGATTGAGAAACTATTTCTTCTACTTTTCTGAAGATGCTCTGTACAGACTTAAGGAGAGTGGAATCATGGATTTGCTTCAGGATAAGTACGACATGGGGAGGAGGATTTTTAATCTTAATGGGGTTGGTAAGGATTTTCAGTTTGACAATGGGATGGATATTAAATCTATAAATTATGTTCAGTTTTGTTTAACCAGTCATTATTCGGATGGCCAAAGGCAACTAGTTGTTCCATTGCCTATGAAAATATTTATTGTCGTTTTGTTTGCATACTTTGTATGCATTGGCATTAGTTTGACAGCATTTGTGGTGGAAAATTTCCACAAGCGTTGTCTGGCTGGTAAATTCAAAAAATTTGAAGAGCATGCACGAATTTATACATAGCGTTATGAAATGATGACAAAGTTTGAGTTTCGAGTATGGACAATGAGGGGCTTTGGAAAAATTTTAAATAGCATGTCAATATTTCAAGCGGTAGTTTACTTTACTTTCTAAATGTGTGAATATGTGTCAATGTCAATCAGTGTTCCATTGAACAAACAATGCGTGTCAACTAGCTGTTTTTAACGAACAATAAAAAACTGCGAAATGATGATTTATGAATAAAATATGAAAATATGAAATGCCGTTATACAATATAAACGGAAACATGAATTTTGTATTAATGATGACTTGCCTCGGAATATTCCAATTTTACACTGCTTGTCTACCCTACTGGATTTTCAGGAATATTTTTTCGCAAAATGTACTAAAGGATAAAAGGCAATTTATGTCTGCACAGTTACATAATATTACATTTCAATACTTGTGAGAAGAAAAATTTTTATTTCCAATAAGCTGTCCAAAAAGTTGAGGAATTTTTAAGGGCTTGTTAACGTCACTAAATTTAAAAAATACAAAAAAAAAACATTTTA
>Ga0210040_10002053_pt1 | contig 29116 bp, 25 predicted proteins | sample CryGeyCG12114_NA_FD_185462 | JGI IMG/M metagenome (GOLD analysis project Ga0210040, IMG submission 185462) | Groundwater microbial communities from aquifer - Crystal Geyser CG19_WC_8/21/14_NA (SPAdes) (version 2) | ecosystem: Environmental > Aquatic > Deep subsurface > Groundwater | place: USA...
GATAAAGTTGAGTTTGAAACGCAGGAAGGTAAAAAAGGCATTAATGCAGTTAACGTGAAGAAAGTATAGATAAGCCCATATTTACACATTATTTTAAAAGCTCCTGCCAGGGAGCTTTTTTATTTCACGGGTAATTAACTTAGCTTTGTTAAGGGGTACTTATACCCGCTGCCACGCCTACTATTTTGTTTTTTGGAAAAAGTTTTCAACCTGATTCGGTTACCTAATTTGCTGCTTATTGCTTTGTGCCAGGTTTTGGTACAAACCTGTTTGCTGCAGCCCGGAAAACCGGTGCGGGTTATTCTGGTGCAGGAATCCTTTTATTTGTTGCTGCTTTCTACCTTCTGTGTGGCCGCTGCTGGCTATATCATCAACGATTATTATGATATAAAAATTGATGCCATTAACAAGCCTGGCCGTTTGGTAATTGGTAAAACTATTAATCGCCGGCAAGCTATTTTGGCGCATTTGCTTTTAACCGGTATTGGTGTTATTGTAGGTGCGGTGCTAAACTGGCGCGTAGGGCTCATTAACCTGGGCGCCGCGCTGTTGTTGTGGGGGTATTCGGCCCGGTTCAAAAAAAAGCTGCTTATCGGCAATATCCTTATTGCAATTTTATCGGCGGTTATGCTATTAGTGGTGGCCGTTAATGTAGGAAGCGATAATAAAGCCGTATGGGCTTACGCTTTATTTTCCTTTGTTATTTCGCTTATCCGGGAAATAATAAAAGACATGGAAGATATAAAAGGCGATGCCTCTTTTAATTGCCAGACGTTGCCTATTGTGGTGGGCATACCGCGGGCTAAATGGGTGTTGTATGCCCTACTGATTATTTTTTTTGTGACCATTCTGGCGGCTATTGCCTACCGCCGGGAAGATCCGTTTTTTGGTTTTTACATGCTCTTCTTTATTTTAATGCCGGGTGCTTTTTTAGTAAATGCGCTTCTTAAAGCCGACCGGAGAAGAGATTTCAGTAGGTTGAGCCGCTGGTGCAAGAGTATTATGTTTCTGGGTATTCTTTCCATGCTATTGTTCCGCTGATACCGGATATAAACTTTTAAGCAGAATAAATGCCTAAGGCGCATTTTTAAAGAAAACCGGCGAATTGCCGTAAAGCGGCGTGCGGCCGTCCCATTTTTCGATAAATTGTTGCTGTACCAGTAAAGTTGTTAAGGTAGCCTGGCGCAATTGGTTGGCTTTGGCTTCGGCTTCCGCCTCAATTATTTTTTTGCGGGCTTGCATTTCGGCTACTTTCAATTCGTTTTCTACCTGCATGGCTTGCTGCACCGCTTTGTTTTTCAAATCTATGGCTTCAGTAATGGTGCGGGGATACTGCAGTCCGGAAGTAAGTTGTTCCAGTTTAAAGCCGTCTTTTATCAGGGTAGAATCTAGTTGGTGTTGCACAGCTGCTTCAAAGGTTTGCCGGTTCGAGATAATACCTTCGGTTGTATAGTTATTAAACTGAATCCGGAAGGCATCGCGCACATAGTTAAATAAAGTAGTACGGGTAATTTCTTCGATGTTTTTGCGGTATTTCGAGAAAATGTGGGGGCTTTTACCGTTTTCTACTTTAAAAGAAATAGTAGGATCAACACTAAAAACCGAGCCGTCTTTAGCGTTTACCGTAAACGGATCGTAATCTACCGTCTGAACGAAGATTGGGAACTGGAATACATCTTCGGTTAAGGGATTATACCAGACGCGGCCCGTTACCAGCGAAACATCCTGCACGCCTTTTTCGGTACCGTATTGTTTTACCAAAATACCTTCGTAACCGGCATCAATGCGGGTGCATCCCGTAAACATGGCTATTCCGGCAAATAGGATGGCCACAACTGTAAAGAAAATAATATTTCTCATTAGTTTATCAAGGTAAGATAAAAGGAATTTAATCGTTAATATTAATCATAATAAATATATATTAATAAGCATAAATATTAAATAATTTGCTAATTCTACTGTAACTCAAGAGAATGTAAGAAACGGGAAGATCATTTGAGCTTTTTATGGGCAAGTCCTAATTTTTTAAATTAAAATAAAACGTATGCTGCCGGTCATACTCCCTGTAAACCCAGGATCCTTCGCGTCGGACCTTTAGTAAAACCAGCCTAAAACATTTTTTTGCTGAATAGGGGCAGGAAAAGCAAAATTTAATCTTCTATATTTGCGCTTCCATTTTTTAGGTATATGGCGGCTTCCTCGTTTAAGCATATAGTAATTTTTGCTTCCGGCTCCGGTAGTAACGCGCAGCGCCTAATGGAATATTTCCGCGATCATCCTACTATTAGGATTGTAGCCTTGTTTTCGAATAATCCCGAAGCGTATGCTTTGGAAAGAGCCCGGCAATTTCAGGTGCCCGCCCATTTTTTTAACCGGGAAGCTTTTCGGGATGGTACGGTCCTGCAGCAGGTGCAGGCATATCAACCAAATTTAATTGTGTTGGCCGGTTTTTTATGGCTGATGCCCGCTGCTTTTGTTCAGGCATTCCCGCACCAGATTATTAATATCCATCCGGCGTTGTTGCCCAAATTTGGCGGCAAAGGCATGCACGGGCAACACGTACATACGGCGGTTATCGCTAACCAGGAAAAAGAATCGGGCATTACCATTCATTATGTAAACGAGCAATACGACCAGGGCGCGGCTATTTACCAGCACACGTGCCCGGTAGAAAGCCAGGATACGCCCGAAATACTAGCTCAAAGAGTACTCGCCCTGGAACACGAATATTTTCCCAAAATAATCGAAACATTGTTAAATCAGACAAATTGAGTAGTTATTTGGCCCGGAGGTAAATGCTGGAAATAATATTGAGTGAGCAGTAAAAACAGATCTATATAAAGGAACGCACCTGGCTAAGGAAATAAGGGTGCCATCATGCAAAAAGAACGAAACATGGATACGATCAAAATAAAGTCGGCTTTAATTTCGGTTTATTACAAAGACCAACTGGAGCCCCTAGTAGAAATATTAAAGGAACAAGGCGCTACTATTTATTCGACGGGTGGTACCCAAACCTTTTTAGAAGAACAAGGCGCCACCGTTACGGCGGTAGAAGATTTAACGCAATATCCGGCTATTTTTGGCGGGCGCGTTAAAACCTTGCATCCCAAAATATTCGGCGGTATTTTGCACCGCCGGGGCCATGCTGCCGACCAGACCGAAGTGCAAACCTATGCTATTCCTACCATTGATTTAGTAGTAGTGGATTTATATCCTTTCGAAGAAACCGTAAAATCGGGCGCCGGCGAAGCGGAGGTAATCGAGAAAATAGATATTGGCGGTATTTCTTTAATCCGGGCGGCGGCTAAAAATTTTCAGGATGTTTTAGTAGTATCCTCGCGCGAGCAATATACCGAAGTAGTGGAGTTGCTCCGCCAAAACAAGGGCGGCACCACCTTGGCCGACCGCAAACGGTTTGCGGCCAAAGCCTTCGATGTTTCGTCGCACTACGATACTCATATATTTAATTACCTGAACCAGGAGGAGGTGCCGGTATTTAAACAAAGCTTGCGCCAGGCTACTCCGTTGCGGTACGGCGAAAACCCGCACCAAAAAGGTACTTTCTACGGAAACCTGGACGAACTCTTCGATGTGTTACACGGGAAACAGTTATCCTATAATAACTTAGTGGATGTAGATGCGGCGGTGGCCCTGATCGATGAATTTCAGGATGAACCGGCCGTAGCTATTTTAAAACACACCAACGCCTGCGGCGTGGCGCTGGCCTCTACCATCCACGAGGCGTATCTTAAAGCTTTGGCCTGTGACCCGGTTTCGGCATTTGGCGGCGTTATTATCGCGAATAAACCCATTGATAAAGCTACCGCTGAGGAACTAAGCAAATTGTTTTTTGAAGTGCTGATTGCTCCGGATTTTGCCGAAGATGCTTTACCTGTTTTGCAAGCCAAAAAGAACCGTATTTTGCTGCGGCGCAAACCAGTTGCCTTACCGCAAAAGCTTTTTAAAACTTTATTAAACGGCGTAATTGAACAGGATAAAGATATAAAAATCGAAACGGAAGCGGATTTTAGAGTAGTTACCGAGCGGGCCACCACGCCGGAGCAAAACAAAGCCTTGGTTTTTGCGGCCAAGGTTTGCAAGCATACCAAATCCAACACCATTGTTTTCGCTACCGCCGACCGCTTAATTTCGAGTGGCGTGGGGCAAACTTCCCGCGTGGATGCCTTGAACCAAGCCATAGAAAAAGCCCAACATTTTGGTTTTACGTTGCAAGGCGCCGTAATGGCTTCTGATGCATTTTTTCCATTCCCAGATTGCGTAGAGATTGCGAATCAGGTGGGCATTGAAGCGGTGGTGCAGCCCGGCGGTTCGGTAAAAGATCAGGATTCTATTGATTTTTGTAACGCGCACAACATGGCCATGGTATTTACCGGTATTCGTCATTTTAAACACTAAATTTTCTTAGTCCCCAATAATTAAAAATGCTTCTTCTGATTGCCAGGAGAAGCATTTTTAATTATCTCCAGTGCTTACTTATTTGCTTTCTCCTGAAAATAGGCTTGCTTGCATAGATTACAAGTTCTAGACCTGTCCCGTTATATTGGCTTTTTTGTTTCCGCTTTAAGTTGCAATTTTAGGCTTCCGGTAACTGATAAACCTATTGTTACTAGATTTTAATTATTAGCAGATGTCCAAGATTTCCGTAATTTTAGGGCGCTAATTTGCCGGATGGCAGCAGGTTCCGGTGCAAAATTGAACCCGGATTATTTTAATATTTAAATACCCGGGCTAATAACTTAACCACTACTGCTGCTAGTCGTACTAATGCCGATAGCTTACCACATAAAATAGCGCGCAAAATGCTTTACATAGATCCTCACGTTCATATGACCTCCCGCACTACCGACGATTACGAAGCCATGCGGAATGCCGGAGTAGTAGCCATGATTGAACCTGCTTTCTGGATGGGGCAACCCCGCACGGAAGTGGGTACCTTTAAAGATTATTACAGCCATTTAATTGGTTTCGAACGATTCCGGGCCAGCCAATTCGGGATTAAACATTACTGTACCATTGGATTAAACTCGAAAGAAGCCAACAACGAAGCTTTGGCGGAAGAAGTAATGGAGCTATTGCCGCTATTTGTGTGCAAAGAAGGCGTAGTGGGCGTTGGCGAAATCGGGTACGATGACCAAACCGCTGCCGAAGATAAATATTATCGCCTGCAGCTGGACTTAGCCAAAGAAGTAAGTTTGCCCGTGCAAATTCATACGCCGCACCGCGATAAAAATAAAGGTACCATTAAAAGCATGGAAGTAGCCCTGGAACACGGCCTGGACCCCAGCATGGTAATTGTGGATCATAACAACGAAGAAACGGTGCAGGATGTATTGGACCGGGGCTTTTGGGCGGCCTTTACTATTTACCCGCACACCAAAATGGGTAATGAGCGCATGACCGAAATTGTACGGCGCTACGGCCACGAACGTATTATGATTAACAGCGCGGCTGATTGGGGGATTAGCGATCCGTTGGCGGTTCCTAAAACGGCCCACTTAATGCTAGAGCGAGGCATTGCGGAAGAATCGGTGCGTATGGTTACGTACCAAAATGCGCTGGCGGCTTTCGGACAAAGCGGGCAAATGCAGGAATCGGATTGGTTAGGTGCTAATCCCGTTGATCAGAGTTTAAAATTTTCCGGTAATTCCATCTTACGCGGCGGCCAAACGCCCCGGATAGAAACCGGTGAAAATGAAAAAGACGCCCGTATAATCCGCTAAGCATGAATCCAGTTTTTGCCCACCTAGTATTAATGCGGCCTGCTAATATTATAACTGCCATTGCCGATATTATGCTGGGTTTCGCCGCTTCCGGTTCCGTTATTATGGTGCTGCAAGACGAGCAGGTAAGTGCCAGTGAACCCCAGTTACGCTTTTTATTTTGGTTGATATTGGCTACTATTGGTTTATACGGCGGGGGCGTGGTTTTTAACGATGTATTTGATGCAGATTTAGACCGGGTGGAACGACCCGAACGGCCCATTCCGAGTGGTGCCGCCAGCCGGATGAGTGCTACTTTACTGGGTTCCTTGCTGCTGATAGGCGGTATTGCGGCTGCTTTCCAGGTTTCGATAGTAAGTGGTATGTTAGCGGTTTCTATAGCCGTTGTGGCCTTGGTGTACGATGCCTTGGGTAAACATTTCGCCGTTCTCGGACCCATAAATATGGGTATTTGCCGGGGACTTAATCTTTTATTAGGCATTAGTGCGGTGCCCTGGGCAGTGGAAGTTTACTGGTACCTGGCTCTGATTCCTATTGTGTATATTGCGGCTATTACGGCTATCAGCCAAGGCGAAGTGCACGGTGGCGATAAGCGGATTTTAGCCGGGGCCGGGATGCTTTACTTATTAGTAATTGGCGGTATTGTTTTTTTAATGCGCCTGCCGCATTACACAATACTGTATACTTTGCCTTTTTTGGCCTTGTTTATTTATCTTATATTTCCGCCTTTACTAAAAGCTACAAAAACCCTGGAACCCCTGCATATCCGGCTGGCGGTAAAAGCCGGGGTAATTGCGCTTATTATGATGGATGCTACCATTGCAGCGGGTTTTGCCGGATGGTGGTACGGATTACTGGTTTTGGCATTATTCCCCATTTCTCGCTTTTTGGCCCGGCAGTTTGCTGTTACCTAACCAGTGGCAAATCAATTTAAGTTTATCTGCTTTCGATAAAAAAAACAAAGCATAAATGCACGTTCTTTGCCCCTAAATTTGTTCATAAATAGAAAGTGACTTTAGTCATTTAGTTAGTTTTTAGCTTAAGTTATAAATGCACATAACCTCCATAGAACAGAAATTTCAGGTTTCTTTTAACTATACCGTTCATTTTACCCAAGGGTTATTTAACCCGGAAAATACTTTATTCCGGGATGTATTAAGCCAAGATGAGGCGGAAAATGCTCGTAAGGTGTTTTTTGTTATTGATAGCGGGGTAGCTAATGCGCACCCGGATTTACTTACAGCTATCCAAACTTATTTTAGAACCCATGCCACGGATTTAACCTTAACGGGAGAAATAACGGTTATTCCGGGCGGCGAACAATGTAAAAACCAACCCGAACTGGTACAGCAGTTACTCGAAGCAGTTAATACCTACGGTATCGACCGCCATTCGTATCTGGCTGCTATTGGGGGCGGTGCCGTGTTGGATATGGTGGGTTACGTAGCGTCGGTGGCGCACCGGGGTATCCGGCACATTCGTATCCCTACTACTGTTTTATCCCAGGACGATTCGGGCATTGGAGTTAAGAACAGCGTCAATTTATTTAATAAGAAAAACTTCCTGGGCAATTTTGCCCCTCCCTTTGTGGTTTTAAACGATTTTGATTTCTTAACCACCTTGGAAGACCGGGATTGGCGGGCTGGTATTTCCGAAGCTATTAAGGTGGCGTTAATTAAAGACGAAAGATTCTTCGGGTTTATTCAGGAGAACGCCGAAAAGCTGGCGCAGCGCGATATGGCCGCCATGCAGTATCTTATTTACCGGTGTGCCCAGATGCACATGCAACACATTGCCGGCGGCGATCCTTTTGAACAAGGGTCTTCGCGTCCTTTGGATTTCGGGCACTGGTCGGCGCATAAACTGGAACAACTAAGTAATTACCAGATCCGGCACGGCGAGGCCGTAGCCATGGGCATTGCGCTAGATTCGATTTACTCGCATTTGAAAGGAATGATAAGTGCCGGCGAATTAAAAGAAATCTTAACGGTTATCCAGACTTTAGGCTTTGCTTTATACGCGCCCGAAATGGCTCATCACTTAGAAGAAGTGACCCATCCGGATAGTTTGCTCCACGGCATGCAGGAGTTTCGGGAACATTTAGGCGGTAAATTAACCATCATGCTTTTAGCCGGCATTGGCCAAGGCGTAGAAACTAACACCATGGACAATGCCTTGGTGATAGAAGCGGTTCAGTACTTACAAAAGCAAGTTGTGGCGGATTAGTTCCTGTACCTAAGTGGAAAGAGGAAGACGCTCCTCTTTCATGTAAGAATAAGTGGTGAATAGTGTCATTTTTAATTAACGCACCAAAAGATTCCTAGTGGCCTTTCAAAAAATTATAATTAGATTTTTGGTTAAGTACAAAATTCGTTTTATAGTTGTTTTTCCGTCTGATTGAGCTAGAAAGCTTTTAAGTTAATTTGCTGCAAACAGTTAGTATATGCAAATCCTGTAGCGTAGCAAGGTTTTTGTATATGCATTGTTAGCTGCTGCCATTTTTATTTTAATTGTAGTTTCATCATTATGTCTGTCTGCTCATCATTCCCCAGTTTGAAAATGTGTTTATCAAATTCCACGAAACCATTTTTCTCATAAAAACGAAGAGCTCTTGGATTTTCTTCCCAAACCCCTAACCAAACATAATCCACTCCGTTTTGTCTGGAGATCTCCATTGCCTTTTCGTAGAGGATTTGTCCAACTTTTTTTCCGTGGAATTCTTTTAAAACATAAATTCGTTCGATTTCGAGGGTATTTTCGTCCTTTATTTCAGTTTGTGATTGTCCAAAGTTTACTTTCAAATAGCCAATTACTTTATTTTCAAATAGAGCAAAATAGAATTCAGAGTTCTTGTTGGCCAATTCTGCTTCTAGTTTTTCTGTTGAAAACCCTTTTTCCAAATACACTTTCATGTTCTTCTCACTATTTCCAGAAGAAAACGTTTCGGAAAATGTCTGTCTGCCGATTCTCTGTAATTGGTCTAGTTCGTTTACCGTTACTCTTATTATTTCAACATTTTCCATTCTCGCTAAATTATTCTTTCTGGTTCTTGGTTACAGCTAACTTGTAGCTAAACGGAGTTCGTTCCGGTTATTATACCTTTGGCTAGAGTAGTTGCTGTCTTAGTTTAATGTATCTGTCTGATTTTAGGTTAGTGACTACTATCCATTGCTAATATATTAGAATTTTATAATTAGCAAAATAGCTAGTTGTTTTCACCCATCCAACAGTAACAGTAGGAAATTTAAAAGCCCAAATTTGCATTTGAAACCGCAATACCTTTATTATATAAAATGAGTAAGCTTTAAAAGCAGCTTAAGTTTATTTAGTTAAAACGATTATTTCGAGATATCCTAACTTTGTCCTTAATGGCGGAACTTTTAAAGATAGATCAGCAGAGACCCAAACGGATGGTTAGGTATTCGGTTTGCACGCTGGTAAGCCACCAGGATGTAGAGATAATTTATGATACGGGGCCGTAGCTCCAGCAACGCCTACAAGGAATAAACGAGCTGGATGCAGATTAGGCCAAGCTTTCTTTAAATAACCGGTGAATTTTTTTTACATCACTTTTCTTTAAAACAAAATATAGATCCGCACGGTGTTGGTAAAGAATTGACAATAGATTTAGATCAAGACCCCAAGTACGGCGGTGAGTGAAACAAGTAATGAGTTTATTTAAGAGCGGGTTTGCAATGCCTTGCCGATCGTTGAAAAGTTTAAATTGCTTTAAGATGGCCAATTGCCGGTTTCTGCGTACTTGTTTTGAGTCCCACTTGCCGGCTTTTTTATGATGACTAAAATTGGTGACATTAGCCGGGTGTTGCCGGTACTGAACCATGGTAAAAGGCAGGTAACCCACTTTGCCCAAAGTGGCTGCGGTATACATAAGCCACCAATCATGGTACACATTATCGGGAAAAGGCAAAGCCGACTTCATCAATTTCTGATGGAATAATATAGTGTGTCCCGGGGTACAATTATTGAATAGAAGTTTGACTGGTTCAGCTGACCGAACGGGATTAACTACATCCGACACTTTTTGCTGCAATGGCTGTCCTGCCAGATCTATTAATTCGGCATCGCAATAAACTAATAATTTATCCTGGCAGAAATTTACCAATTTCTCTATTTTTTCGGGTAACCATATGTCATCCTGATCGCAAGGCGAGATAAATGTGCCTGTACATAAAGAAATAGCTCTCTCAAAATTTTTGATGTAACCCAAATTTGTTTTGTTCCGGTAAATTTTAAGAGGAAGCTGGTTGGTGTATTCATCCAAAATAGCCATAGTATCATCTGTAGAGTTGTCATCAACAACAATAAATTCTAATTGCGTATAGGTTTGACGGGCAAGTGAATCTAACTGCTCGCGCAGATAACGGTCTCCATTGTAAGTGCAGAGCGCGACAGAGACCCTAGGCAAAGGTGATCGTTGCATATTTTAAGCGAAGGACTGCAAATGATACTAGCTTTTTTAATTAAAGTAAATAACCAATAAAGCAATATTATAATGTTTTCGGCTATACAAACCGTAATAATTAATCAAGAATGAAATATTAAGGTTTGATACTTACTAACCTTAAGTTAAAATTCGTACAAACGTTGCGGAATATTCCAGCGAAAAGCCACCGTGGAAACAGCTGTATTGTTGTTGTAAGCGGCTACACTGCTGGTCCGGCGCCGGACAATTTGTTTAACATCGATAAACATATTGTGTCGTAACTGCCAGGAGGCCGTCAGGTCCAGGTGAATGAGGTTAGTAGGATTATCTTCCGCGATAAAATGTCCTTCTGCTCTTTGGTTAGGCGGATAATAGGGACGGGCATTATACGAATACAATACATTTGATCCGTAATTACTGCTGTCGGTATCTACACTGTACTTCGTATAAATAGCCTTACCCGTCAGGAATAATTTGCCAATGGGCTGGTACCGCACAATACCAATGTATTCGTAAAAGTTCGCGCCCATGGGGTGCGCCAGTGGTTGCTGGTAGTGCTGGTAATTGGTGTACCGGTCTTCGTGTTGATACGTATACGGCCGCACCACATTAAACTCACCTTGGATATCTAAATTAGAGATACCGGCTACATCCAGGTATTTCGCGCCTAATTGCAGGCCTTGTTTATTTTCCCAGCCGCCGGTGCGAGCCCGCAAAGCACTTAATAAAAATTCGTCGATGGCTACCTGCCCGTATACCTGCGCCGTTTTCGCAATATTTACTTTAAAATCCAGGCCCAGCAAGGCATTATCGTTGGAGCCTAGTTGTTGTTCTACGCTGCGGTAAAAAATAATCGGGTTTAGGTATTGCAGTTCAAAACGGCCTTTGCCGCGGGCAAAAACCACCGATTCGAACAAACCAACGTTAATTGCGGGTGTTATATTGACACTTAAATGATGGTAAGCAAAATACTTTTTGGGATACAATTGATCGCGCAGTTCAAAATCGGCGTTCATTTCGGCAAACAAGTTCATGTACTGGATTCGCCAAAATTGCGTGTTGAGCTTCAGGAAAAAATAAGGGGCCGCGTAATCCGATAAAATAAGCGAACGGTAGCCGTTGCCGATAAAATTACGGTCGTGCCCCAGTTGTACATTTATATTTTTAGAAATACCGTAATTTAGGTAGCCGCGGGCGGTAAAAAAATCTTGACCATCCTGCTTAAAGGGTTTAAAGTAGCCTTCGTTCGGCACAATGGTATCGCGCTGAATGCGCTCGTTTACGTAGCCGGGAAAGCGGGCCTGGTTTTCGGTTAAGAACGTGTAAAAGCCTAACCGTTTATTAACGGTGCCTTCCAACTGCACGCCCCGGGTATTTATATAACGCAAACCTTCGGTATCGGTATCAACTCCTCCCTGAAAATGCAGCACCGGGTTTACCCGCATACTATATTCTTCACCTTCGGCGTGGTACAAATCGGCCTGGTTCCGGAAAAAGTATTTCAGAAATGGTGTGCCTTGCTGCCGCGATTCGCGCCGGGTATAATCCCAGTTATCATTGAGCAGGTAATCTTTATTAAACTGATCCTGGGCCGATAAGGAACTGGAGCGGGCGCCCACCATCTCGGCCAATTCGGCTACATCCTGGCGGCGATACGGCCGGATGCAGGTGTGTAGTTTGGGCGATTCTTCGTCGGAAGCTAATTGGCCGCTGTATTTAATAGAAAACCGGTCGATGAGGTGATATACTTCGCGGTCGAGGGGCACATACGTGCCCTGGGCAGCGGCACCAAAAGATAGCAGGAAAAAAGACAGAACGTAAAAAGGTATACATCTCATAGCCGGCAAAAATAATTTAAAAACCTGGAAATTAGGACTTTTTTAAAATCAAAATAAACGCCCTTTTTAAATTTAATTCAGCACTCCTTTAGAGACATAAATATAAACTAAAGAATGCGGGAGAATAATTTTTTTGAAAACTGGTTCCGGATTAACATTGCCGGTAGGTACTTGTTCTATAATTTTTGAAGGGAATGGCGGGTATTGTTTATCTTTGGCCCGTACAAGCTTTTCAGGTGTTTTAAGGACGTAGCAACATGATTTATATACTAAATAACGAACCCTCCATCGCGAACCATTTTATCGCGGAACTACGCGACGTAACGGTGCAGGGCGACAGCATGCGGTTCCGCCGGAACCTGGAACGGCTGGGTGAAATATTAGCTTACCGCATCTCCACCGAATTAAATTACAAAACCAAAGCGGTGCAAACGCCCTTGGCCGAATCGGAAGAACAGGTGCTGGCCGATTACCCGGTTTTGGCCACCGTATTAAGGGCCGGCTTGCCTTTTCACCAGGGATTTATGAATTACTTCGATCGGGCTTCGAGCGCTTTTATAGCGGCTTACCGGGTAGAAGCCACGTCGGAAGTTTCGGTACACGTGGATTATTTAGCGGCGCCTTCGTTGCAAGACCGGGTTTTATTGTTAGTAGATCCCATGTTGGCTACCGGTAAATCGCTGGCTTTGACCTACAAAGCGATGTTACGTTTTGGAACGCCCCGGCAGGTACACATTGCGGCAGCTATCGCGAGCCCCGAAGGGCTGGCGCACGTGCAGGCCGAGTTGCCAGAAGCTAAAATATGGTTGGGAGCTTTAGATAAGGAACTGAACGAGCGGGCTTACATTGTACCGGGTTTGGGCGATGCCGGCGATCTGGCTTTTGGCGCCAAAATATAGCCTAACAAGAAAAACTGGTATTACTTTCCACGCAAGCAAAAGGAGAAACTTTAAATCCGTATTATTTCGTAGAATTATACTTTCTTTTGAAATTTTACGCTAGTACAGTAAAGTTATTTTATAAAGTGACAGGCGATATTCTTAAATACGTTTCCGTTTTTCTCTTAAGCATGGTTAAGTTTTTTGGTGGACCGCTGGCCGGTATTTCCATGGGCTTATCTTTTGGGGTTACGTTGGCATTAACCGTTACCGGTATGATGACCAGCGTGCTTATTTTTTCCTGGATTGGCTGTACGTTATCGGAATGGTATGCCGCACGGTGCCGCCTACGCCAGAAACCCGTTTTTACCAAACGAAGCCGGAATATTGTAAAAATCTGGCAACGCTTCGGCATGACCGGCATTGCTTTTCTCACGCCCGTGTTGTTCAGTCCCATTATTGGTACCATTGTAGCGACGGTCTTAGGCGTTTCGCAACGCAAAATTATTCTGAACATGCTGTGGAGTGCTTTGTTCTGGGGCGTAGCTTTTACGTTTTTAATTATCCAGTTCCGGCACGTAGATTTGCCCTTTTTACACAAATAACCCCGACAAAATCAAGATTAGGTAAAGTTTTTAGCTAAAAGTTTAGCGGAGTCAAATTACCTCGTTTTAAACCCTATCGTTGACCTGAAACTACTTGGTAAAACTTTTTTCTGATGATTTTGATTGCTCCTCAACTTTCTTATAAGCGGCGTTTTGCTTAGTTGGTGAGGAATTTCTTTTGTTTCTAAACGAGCACTGGCGGCCAATTTATTTGTTGTTTTCAGAGCGCTAGGTAATAAACAGGTAGCCAAATGTATTTACTAAAATTTCAAATGAATTGCCCACGTAACGCTTATTATTTTTTACTGATTAAAGAATAAAATTAATTTATAAAGAAAGAAGGGTACAATATTTGTACATATCCCATTAAAGCATCGAATAAATATTTGCTAACTTGTTTTTAAAATAAATATTTTATTACAACTAAAATATTTATTTGCCATATTTAATGTATATTTGGCTTTTTACGAGAAGACTTCTTTCCCTGATTAAGGAAATATGATATGAAAACTTTTACTAAGATACTTTTGGCGGTTACCTTCGGGGTAGTTTACGTTACCGGATACGGCGCGCATTTAACGGTTAAGCACGATGGCGTTTACATTCCAAAAACACCGGCTGTTTCTCAACCTGGAACTTTGGTGTGGGGAGGCAAAGCTGGCTATACCGTAGCGAGTTCTATGAACCCGGATTTTAGTTGGTCTATTTTAACGAACAAGGTGGCAAAGACTATAACTGCACCAAAAAAATACCGCTACAATTTCACGGCCAGTACAGCTCCCACTTCTAAATTAGGCGTTAGCTTATATAATGCCGCTATCACTTGGGACGAAGGTAAATTAAAACCAACCCTGACAGCTTATCCCAATCCATCTAAAGGAAAATTTACCATTGCGTTAGCACAGGCGACTAATGCTAAGTATAAAATTACGGTTTCTAATACTATTGGTAATATTATTAAAATTATTTCGGTGCCGGATTCGTTACGTAACCCCGAAATAAACTTTGATTTATCGGAAGCTCCGGCTGGAATTTATTTTTACAGTTTGTATGTAAACGATAAAATGGTAGAAACCAAACGACTGATTTTACAACAATAAAAATCTTTATTTTTCGATATTAAATAGCCGGCCCCGCAAAGCCGGCTATTTTTTTAAGTTTATTTAGAGCCAACTCTTTTATAAAAAGTTATTTTCTTAATTTCGGGGATTATTTCAGATCCATTTATGCATAGTTATAACAAGATAAATAATATTACCGGCTGGATCGTTTTTTTAATAGCCGCCACCGTTTACGGAATTACCCTGGAGCCTACCGCCAGTTTTTGGGATGCCGGAGAATTTATTGCCTGTTCGTATAAACTATTAGTGCCGCATCCGCCCGGAGCTCCTTTTTACTTACTTCTCGGACGTATTTTTTCGATGTTTGCCGGCGACAATGTGCTGCTGGTAGCGCCCTTGGTTAACTTTTTATCGGCTTTGGTTAGTGCCGGTACTGTGCTGTTTTTATTCTGGGCCATTACCATTCTGGCCCGCAAACTCCTGAGTAATACCAATAATCCAAATCAAGCTGCTAATCTGACTCCCGGCCAGGTATTACTGGTAATGGGCAGCGGCGTAGTGGGTGCTTTAGCCTTTACTTTCAGCGATTCTTTTTGGTTTTCGGCGGTAGAAGCCGAAGTATACGGCATGTCGTCGTTCTTTACCGCTTTGGTATTTTGGGCCATGTTGCGCTGGGAAAGTAAAGCCGATAGTGCCACCGCCGATAAATGGCTGATTCTGATTGCCTATATGTTTGGTTTATCCATTGGGGTTCACTTACTAAACTTACTCGCCATACCGGCATTAGCTTTTATCTTTTATTACCGCACGCAAAACAAAACCACTCGTGGCAAAGCCCTGATTACCTTTGCCATTAGCGCCATTATTATTGCAGTAATATTATGGGGCATTATTCCGGGGTTGCCATCGCTGGCCGGCGATTTGGAAGTGTTTTTTGTTAATTCCTTCGGATTACCTTTTGGCAGCGGTATTATTATCTTTTTGCTTTTGTTCCTGGCCGCTATTTATTTTAGTTTCCGGTATTCGTTTCGGAAAAATAATCGGTTCCTCAATACAGCCCTTTTGTGTTTTGTTTTTATTCTGATTGGCTATTCTTCTTACCTTATTATTCCCATTCGCTCGGCTTACGATCCCACCATCGATGAGAACGATCCGGAGAATATTGTAAGTTTTGTATCCTACCTAAAACGGGAGCAATACGGCGACCGGCCTTTGTTGTTCGGTCCGCAATATACCGCTGAAGTAGTGGATCAGGAAGAAGGTGCGCCCCGCTATATTAAAGGAAAAGATAAATACGAGATTGTTGATTACAAAATCGAGCCGGTTTACGACCCGAAAGACATGAGCTTTTTGCCGCGGATTTATAGTAACCAGCCGCAGCACATTGAAGAATACAAAAAATGGACAAACATACAGGAAGGCCGCAAGCCCACCATGGGCGAAAATTTAGCGTTCTTGTTTAAATACCAGTTCGGGCATATGTACTGGCGCTACTTTTTGTGGAATTTTGTAGGCCGCGACGGGGATGTGCAGAATTCCGGCGTATTATGGCCCGGAGAATCGAACCAAAACCTACCGGAACGGATAGCCAACAGCAAAGCCCGGAATAATTTTTATATGTTGCCTCTGGCGCTGGGTATTCTGGGGCTTTTTTACCAGATCCGGCGCCGCCAGCGCGATGCTTTTATTGTAGGTTTATTGTTTTTGTTTACTGGGATAGCTATTGCTTTGTACCTGAACCAGCCGCCCATTGAGCCGCGCGAGCGGGATTATACCTTTGCGGGCTCTTTTTATGCTTTTGCCATCTGGATTGGTTTAGGCGTAATTGGGTTAGCTGATTTATTGCAACGTGTTTTAAAAGCTGATATGCCCCGGGCAGCGGTAGCCACCCTTTTCAGTTTAAGTGTGCCTATTATTATGGTGGCCCAGGGTTGGGACGATCACGATCGCTCTAACCGGTACAACTCCGTTGATTCAGCTAAAAATTTATTAAGTTCCTGTGCGCCTAATGCTATTTTATTTACGAACGGCGATAACGATACGTTTCCGTTGTGGTACGCCCAGGAAGTGGAAGGTTTCCGGACCGACGTGCGGGTAGCCGTATTAAGTTACCTCAACACCGATTGGTACGTGGATCAGATGAAACGTCAGTCGTATAAATCCGATCCGTTACCGATTTCTCTTGAAATAGAAAATTACCGCCAGGGCACTAACGATTACCTGCCATTTGTAGAAAGAGCCGAAGTAAAAGGCGGTATGGACTTAAAACGTTACATGCAACTGGTAAAAGAAAATCACTCGGTATTGCAGGTAGCGGCGCAGAATGCCAAACCGTTTTTATCTTTCCCTACCAAAACGTTTTACCTGGACGTCGATAAAAATGCGGTTATTCAAAACAACGCGGTTTCTCCGGATCGGCAAAGCCAAATTGTAGATCAGTTAAACTGGAGCATTGGTAAATCCGCCATCGAGAAAAAACACCTGATTATTTTAGATATTCTGGCTACGAACAACTGGAAGCGGCCGGTCTATTTTTCAACTACCGTGAGTTCTTCGGATTACCTGAACCTGCAACCGTATTTCCAGTTAGAAGGTTTGGCTTACCGCGTAGTGCCGGCCAAAAATCCGGACCCGAATGCAGAAGGTTATGTGGCGAAAAATATTATGTTTCAAAACATGATGACCAAGTTTGCCTGGCGTAACCTGGATAACCCGAATATTTTTTACGACGAGAGCTACATCAGCCAATTACCGCCAAACACCCGCGATAAATTTTACCGTTTAGCTACGGCTTACCTGGCCGCCGGTGATAAAGCCAAAGCCAAGCAGGTAATGGACCGGTGTTTCGAAGCTATGCCGGACAAATCTATTCCGTACGATTATTATACGCCGCAATTTATTGAACCCTTGGTGCAGGTAGGCGAGAAAAAGCGCGCCGAAGAAATATTAAACGTAATGGCCAAGCGCTCTACCAAAGCTTTGGATTATTATTCTACTCTGCCGGACGGCGCTTTGTTTGATCGGGAAGTACAAACCAACTTTATGGTGCTGCAGCAATTAGTACTGGCCGCACGAACCTTGGGCAACGAACAAAGAGCCGCCGAACTGGAACAACTTTTTATGAAATACTACGGCAACCGCTAGCAAAAATGGTTATTAGTAATTAGCTATGCTTAATTCTAAGACGTACAAAATGAACTCAGACTTAAACAACTTAATAGTTATCTTTAATCAAATGGATAATGATGGTTGGGATACAACCTCTCAACTCAAGTGGGGCTTCTATTTCGTGGATTCAGATAAGGAAAAATTACAAAATGTATTCTCGGAATTAGAAGACAAGAATTATGTTTTAGAAGCCGTTGACCTAGCAGAAGATAAAAAATGGGTTTTACAAGCAAGTAAATTTGATACCCTAACACCAGAAAAACTCCATAGAAGAAATTTAGCTTTTAATGAATTAGCTGATTATTGTGAAGTTGATTTGTATGATGGATGGGATGTAGAGAAAATAGAAGAATAAGAAAATAGAACTTCACATAACAACGCCTAAAAAGAACTATTTCTCTTTTAGCTGCGACCCGTTAATGGTTATGAAGTTAAATAATGGTAGAAAAAGTTGATTCTACTTAATCTAAAGCATAGATAATTATAAATAAGAAGCCGGTTTAAATAGCCGGTTTTTTTATTTGTAGAGGCAACTAACTTTCTAAATAGCCATCTGGTGCCAATTTTTCGTTTAACTTATTATCAGAAGCCAACCGCTTATAGCTAATCGCTATTTACCATGTTCTATAAACTTTTAATTTATATTGTTTTCGCTTTTTGCCTGCTGGCTTGTTCGCCCGCAGAAGTTATGTACCGGCAAAACGTTAATTATATATATGCGCCCGAAACAACCATTAATTACGACTTACGAACTGAAGGGGACAGCTTGCACGTGTATCTGAAATTCGCGGACAAAAATCTATTTACCGATCTTTCGTCGCAGGTAACGCAATTGCACTATTTGTTTAGCTTGAATTATGAAAGAAAAGAAGTTACAGAGCGCGATACGGTTGCCAATTTCCGGAGAAAAGTACAAATATACGCTGATTTTGCGGTAGCAGATTTTAAAGTGAAAGTGCCGGTAAATCCCAGGCCAGCAGTTTTGCAACTTAAATTAATTCCGCATAAAGACGACGATGAAGTAATTTGGATAGATATTTCGTTAACGCCAGGAAACCTGAACCGGCCGTTTATACTAACCGATTCGGCGGCGATACCGCTGTTCCGGAACCACGTAAATGTAGCCGAAGCTTTTTGGGTGGAAGCGGTAAATAACCAGGAAGATGTGCAGATAAAAAAATATGAGGCTACTTTCCCGGCCGCGGCGCCCCCGTTTTCCCGATTGCCAAAAAATGTAGCTTCTGAATTGGCTTTAATTAAATCCTACCGGGTTGCGCCGGAAGAACCCGTGCAACTTCCGGAAGAAGGATTATATCTGTTAACCCTGGGGAATGCCAGTTTAAGTGTAGTGGCCGAAGGAAACGCCTATCCCGAATTAACTACGGCTAAAGAACTCATTGAACCATTATTGTACATAACCAGTGCGAAAGAAAGAACCGAATTGTATGCTGCTACCGAAACCAAACGCGCCCTGGACCAGTTTTGGTTAAAAGCCGCCAGCCAGGATAAAGCGCAAGCCAAACAACTGATAAAAACGTATTACGCCCGGGTAAAAGAAGCAAACGAATTTTTCAATTCCCATAAAGCAGGCTGGCTCACCGATCGGGGCATGATTTATATTGTTTTCGGGAAACCCACCAGTGTAAACCGGAATCAGGAAGTAGAAGAATGGACTTATTCGGGTATGCGAACCGGCGGCGGCGTATTAAAATTTATTTTCATCAAAAAACCAAATACCTTTACACAAAACCACTACGAACTAATCCGTCGTCCGGAATATGAGTTTGTGTGGTATAGCACCGTCGAAAAATGGAGAAAAGGAATGATTCAAGGAGAGTAAATTTTCGGGCACCGAGCCGCGAAAAATCCGATAAAATAGATATGATATTTGGGCTCCGGCCTATTCTGGAAGCTTTAAACGCAGGAAAAGGCTTAGAAAGAATATACTTGCAAAAAGGTCAGAAAAACAGCATTACCCAGGAAATTACCGAACTGGCGCATCACGCCAATATTCCGGTGGCTTTGGTGCCGCCCGAGAAGTTGGATACCTTAACCCGAAAAAATCACCAGGGAGCGGTGGCTTTTTTAGCCGCCATTACTTACGCCCCTTTAGATAATGTGGTGGCAGATATTTATGAGAAAGGAAAAACGCCCTTGTTGCTTATTCTGGACCGGATAACGGATGTGCGTAATTTTGGCTCAATTGCCCGAAACGCCGAATGTTTAGGCGTCGATGCTATTGTTATTCCCAGCCGCGGGGCGGCCCAGATAAACGGCGATGCGCTCAAAACTTCGGCTGGTGCTTTAAATATTATTCCGGTTTGTCGCGAAAATAACTTGAAAGACACGCTTAACTTTCTGCAGCAATCTGGTATTCAAATAGTGGCCTGTACTGAGAAAAGCGATATTTCGATTAACTCCGCTAATGTAGATTTAACCGGACCAACCGCTATTTTAATGGGGAGTGAAGAAGATGGCATTTCGCCCGAGTACCTGAAAAAATCGGATGTGCGGGTAAAAATTCCGATGGCCGGCCAGATTGGTTCACTTAATGTGTCGGTAGCTAGCGGTATTGTTTTATTTGAAGTACTCCGGCAACGATTGGCAGTTAACAGTTAAAAGTTATCAGTTTTCAGTTAGCAATTAATTAGAGAGCAGTGAGTAATTTGATATTATGAAATTGTATCTCCTGTTTTAATGGTGACAAATACATAGAATGAATAGTTTTGCTACAAGCGAAAGCAGAGTAAGATAATATATTTTTAAAGAAACAGCCGGTAGAAAAAGAGACTTTCTACCGGCTGTTTTGTTATGATATACTTTTTTATAAAGTCTAGCTTTCAAAATACGGCAGCTATTTATTGACTCAGAAATAGCTATTTTTAAAGGATTACAAGTTTGGTTGCAAAGCTTTATTTATAGTTTCTACAAACTCCTTCTCATTATCAATATGCAGTAAAACGGTGTCGCACTCTTTTATAATGCCGTAGGCCATTTCTACTGTCTGTTGCTCCTTAAAATAAATAACTACATTATGGCTTTCAACCTGTTTTAGCAAGGCGAGTTTCTCTACTTTTCGGTGCTCGTCTTTTATGTTGTTAGGCGATAATTCTATGCGCATAATTTTCTTGAGATCTACTTTCATATCTCCAAACAAGCCATACTTAATTAAAAGTTGATTGTCTTTTAGTTCTGAAGATCTACTCCGGAGTGCTTTTAAGTGACCAATGACTTGAAAAACAGCATATAAACTACCTAAAGACAAAACCCAAGCTACTGTTCCATCCCATTTTATTACTAGTAGGTGAACAATAAATGTTTCAACCAGCATAATAAAAAGAATTATTCCTAGTAAAGCTGTAATGCCATTCTCTTTGAAGCTGGTAAAGGCACTTCCGACGGTAAGTACTTTTCTCCAGGAGAATAAAGCATAATAAACCATTGCAATTTCAGAAGCAAATATTTTAGCGATTTTAGGATAGCCTAGAGCCTTAACCGCACTCTCTTTTAAAATAATATAAAAATCATAATTCTCATTAGCAGTGTCTTTAAAAATTTTTACAGTTTTATAAACATGATAAGAAATGATTGATAAGAAGGAGAGTTCAACCGCAGGCAATAAATAAGTTTTAATTAAATTTAGATGGTATTGTTGATGCGCTGGTAATACTAATGTCGCTAAAAGTACACCAAGCACAAAAACCGGCACAACCGTAATGAGCGGAACTTTCTTTTTCCTGATAAAAAATAAATAAACAAGAGGAGCAGTTAACGTTAAATCGTAGGTAATGCCCATTGCTAAACCAGCAAATTGGTTTAACAATGGACTAAGAGCTAGAAATACAGAGGTAAGAATTACTGAAAAGGGTAATCCGTAGGTTAACAGTTGGTACCTTTCTAAAGGGATGTTCACACTATTTAGTTTATAGCTTTTCTGCTAAGTAACAAAACTTAATTAAATATAGATTTTAAGCTTGCTAAAATTCACCCCTCCTGCCCCTTCTAAAACAGGACGGGAGCTTTGTAAGCTATTTTAATTAAATTGAATGAAGGTTTTAATTTGTCTTATTACTTAGCAAATAAACGTATGATTTTTATTAAAAAAATTATTCATAACTGATTACAGCAAAATGTTAATGATAGCCAGGCCCTTTCTTATTTTTTACATCTGCCACAAAATCTTTTACGCGCTGTTCCTGATCTTTCTGGCAAATCAGCAACACATTGTCGTATTCAGCTACTATAAATTCGGCTAAACCCTGAATAACCACCAACCTTTCTTGGGGTGTTTTCACAATGCAATTTTGCGTATTGTACAACAAAACATCACCGTCTATAACGTTGCCTTCGTTGTCTTTTTTACCAATGCTGTAAAGCGAATTCCAGGTGCCCAAATCAGACCAGCCAAAATCACTGAGCAAAACAAAAACATTATCCGCTTTCTCCAGAATACCATAATCAATGGAAATATTGCGGCATTGCGTATAAGCCCGGTTGATAAAGTCGGTTTCCTGATCGGTGTTAAAATTAGGAATGCCTTCTTCAAACAACTCCGCAATTTCGGGTAAATACGCTTTAAAGGCGCTTAAAATGCTTTTTACATTCCAGATAAAAATACCGGAGTTCCAGACGAAATCGCCACTATTTAAAAACATCTCGGCAAGTTCCAGGTTGGGCTTTTCGGTAAAGGTTTTTACCTTTTTCAGGGTTTTCCCTTCGTCCAGAAATTGGATATAACCATAACCGGTATCGGGCCGGCTTGGCGTGATGCCCAGTGTCAGCAACACATCGGCTTGTTCCGCCGCCGTTAACGCTTCGTTTACCACCGAAATAAAAATATCCTCTTTTAAAATAACGTGGTCGGCCGGGGCTACTATAATATTAGCTTCCGGATTTATCTCCCGGATTTTATAGCAGGCATAAGCAATAGCGGGCGCGGTATTCCGGCCAATAGGTTCACAAAGAATTTGATTTTCGCCGATTGCGGGTAATTGGGTTTTTACCAGTTGCCTGTAATCGGCGTTTGTAACCACATATATGTTTTCGGTAGCACAAATACTACTGAACCGGTTCACCGTCATTTGAAGCATGGTGGAGCCAATGCCTAATACATCGTGAAACTGCTTGGGGTTATTGGTACGGCTAAATGGCCAAAAACGACTGCCAATTCCGCCAGCCATAATCACTACAAAGGTATTTTGGTTTTCCATTAATAATTATATAAGACCTTCTTTTAACAAATCGTGCAAGTGAACGAACCCGACAAAGTTATAAGATTTTGTAACAATTAGTTGGGTAATATTTTTTTCTTGCATTAAAGCGAGAGCAGCGGCGGCGTATTCGTCGGCTTCAATGGTTAGAGGAGCGGCCGTCATGATGTCTAGGGCTTGTATTTGCGCTACCGAATCGTATTTATTCAGCATTCGCCGCAAGTCGCCGTCGGTTATAATGCCAATTAATTTTTTGGAATCTGCCTGTAGCACAGCCGTAGCGCCTAATCTTTTCGAGGAGATTTCAATAATAATTTCTTTTAACGAAGCGTTCTCTAATACAGCTGGAGCAGCATTTTGCGTATAAATATCGCCCACTTTTAAATAAAGTTGTTTGCCTAAAGAGCCGCCCGGATGCAAGTTGGCAAAATCTTCGGTATTAAAATTCCGGGATTCGAGCAAGCAAACAGCCAAGGCATCGCCCAAGGCTAAAGCCGCCGTGGTGCTGGTGGTGGGAGCCAGGTTGTGCGGACAGGCTTCGCGTTCCACATTAGCATTTAAAATATAATCGGCTTGTTGGGCCAGGTAAGAATCCGGGTTCGAAACCAAAGCGGCTAATTTCGATCCTTTTCTTTTGAGAAGGGGCACTAATACTTTAATTTCTGGCGTATTACCACTTTTAGAAATGCAAATAACAAAATCATCGTTCTGGATCATGCCTAAATCGCCGTGGATAGCATCGGCGGCGTGCATAAAGAGAGCAGGGGTGCCGGTAGAGTTTAAAGTAGCCACAATTTTGGAGGCAATATGAGCGCTTTTACCAATACCCGTAACTACTACGCGGCCTTTTATATTTAAAATAAAGTTGATACAGGCCTCAAAATCAGCATCTAAAAAATTTATTAATCGTTCTATAGCATTTGCTTCATTAAGTAATACTTTTTTTGCGATTAATTTAATATTCTTTGGTATATTCAAGTTAAATTTGTGTTAAGAAAAAGGATGGATGAAAATATAGAAAGATTAACGCTTCATCATTAAAAATTTAGTACCGAACAGTATGTTATTGGAACAAGAGGTTAATTTAAAAGACAAATTAAAAGAAGTTTTTGGGTATAATCAATTTAGAGGAACTCAGGAACAGATTATAAATAATATTATTAACGGACATAACACGTTCGTTATCATGCCTACAGGAGCTGGTAAATCGTTGTGTTACCAACTGCCGGCGCTGGTTTTACCCGGCACGGCTATTGTTATTTCCCCGCTTATTGCCCTGATGAAAAATCAGGTAGATCAGTTGAATGCTTTTGGGGTGAATGCCCAGTTTCTGAACTCTACCCTGACTAAAGCAGAAATGAACCGGGTAAAAAAGGAAACGATCAGCGGTGAAGTTAAACTTTTGTACGTCGCGCCGGAGTCGTTAACTAAAGAAGAAACCTTGGAGTTTCTACAAAAAGCCAATATCTCTTTTGTAGCCATTGATGAAGCCCATTGTATTTCGGAGTGGGGGCACGATTTCCGGCCCGAGTACCGCAAAATCCGGGGTATTATTGATGGTATCGGCAATTTGCCTATTATAGCCTTAACCGCAACGGCCACGCCCAAAGTGCAGCTCGATATCCAAAAGAACCTGCAGATGGACGATGCCTCGGTGTTTAAGTCGTCTTTTAACCGCACCAATCTCTACTACGAAGTCCGGCCGAAGCATAACACCAAAAAGTCGCTTATTCAGTACATTAAAAAGCACAAAGGCAAAAGCGGTATCATTTATTGCCTAAGCCGCAAAAAAGTAGAAGAAATTGCCGAATTGCTGCGGGTAAACGATATTAAAGCGTTGCCGTATCATGCCGGTTTAGAACCGAGTGTGCGCATGAAAAACCAGGATGCCTTTCTGAACGAGGATTGCGATGTAATTGTCGCGACTATTGCGTTTGGAATGGGGATTGATAAACCGGATGTTCGCTTTGTTATTCACTACGACACGCCTAAATCGATTGAGGGCTACTACCAGGAAACCGGCCGGGGTGGCCGCGACGGATTGGAAGGCAACTGCCTGATGTTTTATTCTTACGATGATATTATAAAGCTGGAGAAATTTAGCAAAGATAAACCCGTAACGGAGCGCGATAATTCTAAATTATTATTGCAGGAAATGGCTTCTTACGCCGATTCGGCCGTTTGCCGGCGGAAGCAACTGCTCCATTATTTTGGCGAGGTTTACCCGAAAGATTGTGGTTTCTGCGATAATTGCGTGCATCCGCGCGAACGTTACGAAGCCGAAGCCGAAGTAGTACTGGCTTTAAAAACAGTAGTACAAACAGATCAACGCTTTAACATGGACCATTTGGTGGCGGTACTAACCGGTATGAAAGACCAGTACGTAGATAGCTATGGCCACGATAAACTAGAAGTGTACGGCCAGGGCAAAGACCACGACGCGCAGTTCTGGAGTTCGGTGCTGCGGCAAATACTGTTATCGGGTTATCTGGAAAAAGATATTGAGAATTTTGGCGTTATTAAAATTAGCCAGAAAGGACTTGATTTTATTCAGAATTCGCACCCGGTAAAACTCACCAAAGACCATAACTTCGAAGAAGAAGTGCAGCAGGAAGAAGAAAAGGAGGAAACCCAATCTTCGGCCGGGCACGATGCGGTGTTGTTTGATTTGCTCAAAGCCTTGCGGAAGAAAATGGCCAAAGAGCGTGACCTGCCGCCTTACGTGTTGTTTCAGGACCCGTCGCTAAAAGAAATGGCTACTACTTATCCCACTAACAAAGAAGATCTGGCCCATATAGGCGGGGTGGGAATGGGTAAAGTGCAAAAATTTGGCAAGCCTTTCCTGGATCTGATCAGCAAATACGTAGAAGACAATGAAATTGAAACTGCCGCGGATGTGGTGGTAAAATCGGCCGTTAACAAATCTAAAATCAAAATCTATATTATTCAGCAAATCGATAAAAAAATGGACCTGGAAGAAATTGCCGCTTCCAAAGATATTACCATGACCGAGCTGATTGAAGAAATAGAACACATTTGCTATTCCGGTACCAAACTCAACCTGAATTATTATATTGATGGAATGATGGATGAGGAAAAGCAGGAAGAAATTACCGATTATTTTATGCATGCCACCACCGATAATATTGCGGTTGCTTTAAAAGAGCTGGGTACCGATGATTTTACCGAAGAGGATATCCGGTTAATGCGGATTAAGTTTTTGAGTGAATACGCGAACTAGCAGCAACGATTCCGGTTAATGAAAGGAATGCAAAGACTTGTAGTATAATCTGGATTAATTAAAAATTTATATTAAAAGGCTAACTGATTTATAGTTAGCCTTTTTTATTTGATGCGCTACGAACGCCAGTAAATTTTGGGATTGGAAGTTAAATCCTTTCTGAAAATTGGTAACTTCGCCACGGCAGTTAAAACTTTAGATTAATTATTTAACTGTTTTATTAATTTAATCTCTCTACGAAGATGAATATACTTATAATCGGAGCCGGCGGCAGAGAACATGCCTTAGCCTGGAAGTTACGACAAAGTGAGTACAGTGATAAAATTTATGTAGCGCCGGGCAATGCGGGTACCGCCCAGGTAGCTACCAACGTAGATATTGCCATTACTGATTTTGAAGTACTTGCTAAATTTGCCGCGGATTTTGATATAATGATGGTAGTGGTGGGGCAGGAAGCTGCCTTAGTAGCGGGCATCCACGATTATTTTCAGAGTTTGGCTTACCTGAAGCACGTGTTAGTGGTAGGGCCGTGTAAAGATGGCGCCCAACTGGAAGGCAGTAAAGATTTTTCGAAACAATTTATGCAGCGGCACCAGATTCCCACGGCCCGCTACCAAACCTTCACGGCCAGTAATTATAATACCGCCCTGGAATACCTGCGGACGCACCCGTACCCGGTTGTTTTAAAAGCCGATGGATTAGCGGCGGGTAAAGGCGTTATTATTGCGCAGAATTTTACCGAAGCCAGCCAGGAGTTAGATGCCATGTTAAACCAGCAACGCTTTGGTGCAGCCAGCCAGAAAGTAGTGGTGGAAGAATTTTTAGCGGGTATTGAGCTGTCAGTTTTTATTTTAACCGATAGCAAAGAGTACGTTTTACTACCCGAAGCAAAAGATTATAAACGAATAGGAGAAGGTGATACTGGTTTAAATACCGGTGGCATGGGGGCTGTTTCGCCTGTGCCATTTGCCGATGCGGCCTTTATGCAAAAAGTAAAAGACCGCATTATCGAACCTACTTTAAAAGGCTTACAGGCCGATAACATTTCGTACTTCGGATTTTTATTTATTGGCTTAATGAAAGTGGGGGATGATCCTTATGTAATTGAGTATAATGTGCGCCTCGGCGATCCGGAAACGGAAGCTATTTTGCCCCGCATCCAAACCGATTTATTTGAGCTTTTCCGGGCTTTGCACGACGGCGAATTAAGTACAGTGCAACTTGAGATCGATTCCCGTACGGCGGCAACTGTTATGCTGGTAGCCGGCGGGTATCCCGGAGATTACGAAAAAGGCCACATAATTTCGGGCCTGGAAAAAGCTGACGACATCTATACTTTTCATGCGGGCACCACTTTTAATGCCGATAATGATGTATTAACAAACGGCGGCCGGGTACTTGCCCTGACGGCCTTGGGCAATACCCTAGACGAAGCCTTGGCGCAAGTAAATGCCGCGGCGCAAGACATAAAGTGGACCGGGCGCAACTACCGCTCCGATATTGGGTTTGATTTAAAATAGCAGGATGTAGACCATAGCTGATTTATCAAATAAAAATTTAATCATGTTTATAGTTTATAGCTATCAGAAAAAGTATTAGAAACTTATAAGCAGAAAAAGCGGTAGGTCCTGCGGTAGGCTTTCCGGTTAAGATGCGGCTGTTGGCAGATAGTTTACGTAAAGTAAATATCATTTAATTACTCATTATATTCAGGTAAGTATCCTCATCGTATAAATCAAAAATAAAAGTCATTTTGTTACAAGGAATTAATATTTACAAAGCGTACGGGACTTTACAGGTACTGAAAGGCATTGATTTAACGATTCAGCAAGGAGAAATCGTTTCGATTGTGGGGGCCTCCGGCGCCGGTAAAAGTACTTTGCTGCATATTTTAGGTACTTTAGATACAGCCGATAGAGGCGAAGTGACTTTCAAAGATCAACTCATTAAATCTTTAAGTAATAGTGATCTGGCACGTTTCCGGAACCAACATATTGGCTTTATTTTTCAGTTCCATAATTTATTGCCCGAATTTACGGCGCTGGAAAATGTGTGCTTGCCCGGTTTTTTAGCGAATACTCCCGAAGAGCAAGTGAAGAAACGTGCCACCGACTTGCTGACCATGCTAAACTTAGTCCATCGGCTGGAGCATAAACCTTCGCAAATGTCGGGCGGGGAGCAGCAGCGGACCGCGGTAGCCCGCGCTTTAATTAATTCGCCGGAAATTATTTTTGCGGATGAACCAAGTGGCAATCTGGACTCGGCCAACGCCCAGGAACTGCACGAAATATTTTTCCGCCTCCGCGCAGAACTAAACCAGACGTTTGTAATTGTTACCCACAACGACCAACTAGCCGACATGGCTGATCGCAAGGTGGTAATGAAAGACGGTTACCTGGTTTCTTAAGGTTAATTTAGGAACATTAACTCACTTTCGATTTAAACAGGTTTCCTCAAAAGCAGCATTCCCAAAATGCTGGACTAATCTATCTCGTAAATAATCTAATTACCTAGATCCCATCCGTAAATATTTAAATTTACTTAAAACTATACATCTTTTCTAAACCTGTTTTAAGATTAAATTTATCTGTTTTAAGAGTTTTCATTAAAAAAATAAATCTTTTAAGAAAGCTACTTATTATTTTGTTGTAATTTATTAAACTATTTGATAATCAGATAGATAAATAAGAAAATATATCTTATTGTTTGATCTAGAAAATAATTTGAAAAACCTTCTTAAAGCATTGAATATCAGCAACATTAATTTATAAATAAGTAGATGTGTTTTGCACTAATACCTACCTGTTTCTGTTTATTATTTAAACAAGGAAATAAAGATGGATCAGGAAAATAAAGATAACAAATTGGTCAGAAAAAACCGGATTGAAAGCTATGATATTGCAAAGTCGGATGAGACGATGCACCTG
>Ga0210040_10002054_pt1 | contig 29098 bp, 25 predicted proteins | sample CryGeyCG12114_NA_FD_185462 | JGI IMG/M metagenome (GOLD analysis project Ga0210040, IMG submission 185462) | Groundwater microbial communities from aquifer - Crystal Geyser CG19_WC_8/21/14_NA (SPAdes) (version 2) | ecosystem: Environmental > Aquatic > Deep subsurface > Groundwater | place: USA...
CGGCGTCGTCGTCGGTGAGGGCCACCAGCAGGTGGGCCGGCTCCACCTGCGGGTTGCCGGCCGCGGCAGCGGCCTGGACCGCGGCGGTGATCGCCTCGCGGGTCCTCGTCGTGAACTCGGCGTCCAACGTCCACCTCCTGGTGCGCGCCGGGGGGCCGGCGGTCTGGCTGACGACGGCGGCCAGGCGGTCACCGTCGAGACTTGAGTCTGAGAGGCTCAACCCGAGCAGGCCCCGCGTTCTTCCGCCGCCGACGGGGGTGCCCGGTCCGCCGGCTGTCGGATCTCATCTGACGTGTCGTCTCCTCACGATCGTGTCGGCGGCGTGTCGTCTTCTCACCCGATCTGTCGGCAGCGCGCCGCTCAGGCGGGGCGGGCGCGCCCACCGCCAGCTGGTGGGCTGCGGAGCGCCCGCGTGTCGACTCGTGGGCGCACGATGGGTGCTCGTCGCGGTCGTGGGCGCATGTCGAGGTACCTCGCCCGCCGTACGCAGCGGCCGCCGACGGTCATGGGCGGGGGTGTGGTCACCGAGGCTCTGAGCCCGTGCCCCTCAGCATCCGCTCGCGGAGGGCGGCCTCGTCGCTGGGTCGTAGTCCGGCGGCTCGCAGCCGGCCGAGGGGGTCGGCGGTCCGCAGGAAGTGCCGCATCGCCGTGGCGGCCTCCGTGAAGCCCTGGGTGGCCAGCACCCGCCGGATCTCCGCGCGCTCGTCGGGTGCACCGGCCGCCCGCGCGGCCGGCCCCGCGAGGCGACGCTCGGTGTCGGCGTAGTCCGCGACGATCTCCTCGACGCCGGCCTCGCACACCAGCAGGACCAGCGCGACGACCCGGCCGGTGCGGTCCCGACCCTTGGCACAGTGCACCAGCACCCCACCGGGCCGGGCTTCGGCCACGGCCCGCAGCGCCTGCACGCAGCGCTTGGGCCACCGCCGGAGGAAGGGCTGGTAGTACAGCGGCGTGCCGATCAGCCTGCCGCTCGCCCAGGCGGAGAACTGCTCGTCGCTCTCGAGCCCTCCTCGAGCGCGACGTTGACGACGTCGACGTCCACCCCCCGGGGCGCACTCGGCTTCTCGGCGGCCTCCTGCGACGTCCGGAGGTCGACGACCGTGCGCACGCCATGGGCGACCACCCGATCCCAGTCGAGCTCCTTGAGCCGGACCAGAGCCTCGGAGCGCACCAGCGCGCCCTCACGCACGACGTGTCCGTCTCCGGCCGGGGTGCTGCCGAGGTCTCGGGCGTTCCACAAGCCGAGCCAGCCGCCCTGTCCGGCTGCCGCGTGCGCTGGCGTGGCCATGACGGCGAGCCTACGAGTGGGGTCCTCGGCCTGCGGGCTCGCGACGACGTCCCGCACGGCGCCAAGCCGGTCCCCCATGAATCCACGACCAACACCGATGTGGTGGCCGGTGCGCGTCTGCAAGACCCAGGATGCAGGCGTGCCTGCTCCGGTCCGAAGCGCCCGCCACGACGATCTCGCGGAGATCCAGGGTGTCGAAGTCGCCGCCGGCGCGCTCTTCGCGACCGTCGGTATGGACGCCATCGCTGAGGACGCCCCGCCTTCCCCCGAGGAGTTGGCCAACTACCAGCGCATCGGCCGTGCGTGGTTGTCCATCGACGACCAAGACGTTCCCGTCGACTACTTGCTCGTCGACGTCGTAGACGGCAACGCCCACGTCGAGCAGGTCACCGTGCACCCCGCTCACGCCCGCCGCGGCCGGGGTCGCGAACTGCTGGACGTCGCGGAGGCGTGAGCTTCGGCGTCTGGGATGACGGCGCTGACGTTGACCACCTTCGCCGGCGTCGAGTGGAACGCCCCCTACTACCGGCGGCTGGGCTATTGGGACATGCAGCCGGACGAGGTCGGCGACGAGCTGCGGGCCGTCCGCGCCCGCGAGGCAGCCCACGGCCTCGACGCGTGGCCGCGCGTTTCGATGGTCCGTCCCGTCCGGACGCCGGCCTCCCGCCGACGGTCGTCAGGTGGAAGGTGCCTCGACAGCCTTGGACCAGTCACGCACCAGGGCGAGGAACCGCTCGGAGTGCTCCAGCGAGGGCAGGTGGGCGGCGTCCGGCCAGTCGACGCGACGAGCACCGGGGACGCCGACTACCAGGCGCCGCGCGGAGTCCTGGATCGCGTCGAGGTCCAGCTCGCCGACGAGGACCAGCGTCGGTACCTGCACCTCGCCGAGTCGCTCGAGCACCGGCGGCTCGAGCTCCTCCTCGTCGACGTCGTCCCACCCGGCGGTGAGCTCGAAGGCCCGGCGTTGCATGTCGGCGACCAGCGCGCGTACCTGCGGGTCTACCTCGTCGGGCCCTCGTCGCGGGCCGTCGACCCACCAGCTCAGGTTGGCCTCGACAGCGCCGTCGAGGTCGCCGTGGGACAGCGCGGCCTTCTCGGCCTCGAAGAAGGCGGCGAGGTCAGGGGTGAGCTCCGCGATGAGCGAGCCGCCCGGTGCGACGAGCAGCAACGAGGCCACCAGCGTGGGACGGCTCAGGGCGGCCTCGACGGCCACGCCCGCCCCGTAGGACGCGCCCACAAGATGGCACCTTTCGATGCCGAGCTCGGCGAGGGTGTCGACCACGTCGCCCACCGGGCGCAACGCGCCGGACGGGCGCTGCGTCGAGTCGCCGTACCCGCGCAGGTCCAGCTTGGCCGTGTCGTGGTCTCGGGTCAGGGCCGGCCACAGGGGGTTCCACATCCGCCGGTCGGCGACGCCGGCGTGGACCAACACCAGCGGCGTCTGTCCGCGCGGGCCCTCACGGTCGACAGCGATGCCGACGCGGGTCAGCGTCGTCGTCACGGGGCCTCCTCACGATTCACCAGCAGTGGTCGCAGCCTCGGCTGGCACCAGCGCGAGCAGCAAGCGCGTTCTCGTCCATCGACCTCACCCACGTCCCGTGAGTCGACCACCTGACGGCGGCCAGCACCGGTCGCCACGTCAGCGACGGTGCCGCGCGTCCGCAGACGATTCTCAACCGGTCGCCTACTGCCTAGGGTCGGTCACATCGGCGCGACGGGCTTCGACGAGGGCTTCCTCCGTGGGGCGCATGTCGCCTTGACGCTGGTCACTTCGACGGCCGTCGCTGACCGGTGGAGCGAGGCGTCGGCCCTGCCTCGCATGAGCGTGGGCATGCTGGCGTGCCACCTGGGCAAGCAGCTCATTCACGCCCGCGACCTCGCGACCGCCACCGGCGGCGAAGATGGCGGCGACCTGCTGCCCGACGCGGCAGAGCACTACCGCCGCGCCGCTTGGGTCACCACGCCCGACCTCGACCACCCCGTCAACGACCGCTCGAGGTCCGAGGAGGAAGCGCGCGCCGGCCACGACGCGCTGTGCGCACGCACCCGTCAAGCGGTCGTGGACCTCGAGGCGCTCATCGGTAGTGGCTCCCTGCAGGACGTCGTCGCCATTCCCTGGCAGGGCTGGCGCCTGCACCGTGCGGACTTCCTGCTCACGCGGACGGTCGAGATCGTGGTCCACTCCGACGATCTGGCGCGCAGCGTCGGCATCCCGACGCCGATCTTGCCCCGCGACACCTTCGGGGCCGTGTTGAGGCTGCTCACGGACCTCGCCGCCGAACGCCACGGCCAAGCGGAGCTGATCAGCGCACTCAGCCGCCGAGAGCGGATGCCCGCGACGATCAGCGCCTTCTAAGCCCTTCCGCCAGGACGCCGCCACCACAAGGACGGCCCTGGCTGGACGAGGCAATCGCCCTCGAGGAGGTGTTCCCGAGCCGGCGCGTCAGTAGCCGACCCCCTGCCGGCACCGTTGGCGCCCCCGACGGCGCCGCGCCCGGGGCACCGGCGCCTTCGCCACGAGGGATCGCTGGCCGGTCAGCGTCCCGCTGAAGATCGTCGGCGGGAGGACGGACCCCCGAGCCGGTGAGGCCGCACAGCAGACGGGGGGTCACCTGGCTCGCGGCCGTCCGTTCATGAGCCGGCGCGGAGCTGGGCCAGGAAGTGTCGCCCCGGGTCGGGGTCGACCCCGAACCGCTCGGCGTAGCCCTCGTGAACCTCGCCCCAGGCAGCGTGCGCCTCCATCTCGGGAAGGTGCCCGCCGGCGAGATGGGGCTCCAGCCGCGCGAGGTAGGACTCCCAGCCGGCGGCGGTCTGCGCGGCGGCGTTGCGGTCGTCGAAGACATGGGTGAAGACGAGCCGACAACCCTCGTCGTGCTCGCTCAGCTCGAAGGTGTACTCGTCACCGGCGAAGGTCCACGCCAGCCGGTGGGGCGGCTCGACCTCGGTGACCTCCCCGGTCATGCCGCCGGCCTCGATGACCTCACCGGCCGCCGGCGTCCAGTCCGCCGCCGCCGGGAACCACTGCTCGAGCTCCGCAGGCACGCTGACCGCCCGCCAGACACGTTCGACCGAGTGGGCAAGCACGCGCTCGAAGCGCAGCGCGGGGCGGCCGCTGATCGTGCTCAGGGTTCCGTCGTTCACGGCTCTTCCTCCAGGTGGCGTTCGAGGGCGTCGAGGCGGCTGCACCAGAGCATCCGGTAGGGCTCGAGCCACTGCATGACCTCGACCAAGGGCTCGGGTCGCAGCGCGTACATGCGCTGCTTGCCGTGCGTGCGCGCCACGACGAGTCCCATGTCGCGCAGCACCCGCAGGTGCTTGGAGACCCCCGGCTGGCTGAGCCCGAGGTGGGCGACCAGGTCGGCGACGGGTCGCTCACCTGTCCGGAGCAGGTCCAAGATCTGCCGGCGGTGTGGTTCAGCGAGGGCGGCGTAAGCGCTCACCGCAGTGACATTACTTGATAGTCATATGACTGCCAAGCAATAGATGCGGACGCGTTGCTTGTCCGGCCGCGGTCAGCTCAGTCCACCCCTTGACGGCGCAGGGGCGGCGTCCCACAAGCCGACCGCCTGCCGGCGACGACCGCACCACCGCGGGACGGCCACGCCCGGCTACCGGGATCTTCGTCAGAAGGGATCCTCAACTGGGATGCCGTGAGACCAGCACGGGCCAGCGGCGTCCGCTCCCCGTCACGCTGTGTATCAGCTCGGACGGCGGAGATCGGCGCCGGCTGGCTGCCACAGCTGGACGCCGTTGCCCTCGGGATCGTGCAGCTCGGCGAACCGGCCGTTCGGGTACTCGGTGCCGTCGACCACCACCTCGACGCCCGCGCGCCGCAGCTGATCCACCATCGCGTCGAGGTCGGCGACCCGGAAGTTGATCGACCAGGCCCGGTCCGTCTCTCCGGAGTTCGCCGAGCCTGACGGCATCGCGGCCAGGACCGTCGGGCCCGCTTCCTGCCACCACGATGAGACCTCGTAGGACTCCGGTGCCGGATCGACGCCGAGGTGCTCGGAGTACCACCGCGCCAGCGCCCCGGGGTCCTCGGCTCTGAAGAAGAAGCCGCCGATGCCCGTCACTCGCTCCATGTCCACCCCTCGCCGCTCACGTCTCGACGCCCTGGCCGCAGTCACAGCCGACGCAGCACGCTCCCGCACACCGACTGGTCGCGGGCCACACCGGGGCAGCGTCACAAGCCGACGGCAGCACGTCGAGCTTCGCAGGCCCACCCGCGTCCGGCCCCACCGGGCACGGACTCGACCCGAGCCGGCCGAGAGGACCACCCCCGCCCCCGCGGGCAGCAGGATGTCGCGCGTGGCCAGCCCTTCAGCGACGCCGGCGCTCGTGCTGCAGTACCCCCTACGCGGCAGCTTTCGTGCCCGCAACAGCCCAGCCCGCCGCGTCCCCAGCCACGGCACGCACCTGATGGGCACCACCTACGCCATCGACCTCATCCCCGTCGACGCCCACGGCCGCTCCGCGCCCCCGAGCTGGCGCAGCGTGCTCGCCACCGAGGCACCGCAGGCCTTCGTCGGCTTCGGCGCCCCCGTGCTGGCCCCCACCGCAGGCACCGTTGTGATCACCCACGACGGCGAAGAGGACCACCCAGCACGACGCTCACAGCTGAGCCTGCTGCCCTACGCCCTCAGCCAGGGCAGCCGCCTGCGCGCCGGTCCAGCAGCGATCGCCGGCAACCACGTCATCATCGCCGTGGGCGACAAGGGCCCCTACGTCCTGCTGGCCCACCTGCGCTCGGGCTCGGTGCGCGTCCAGACCGGTTCCCACGTCGACGCCGGCCACGTGCTCGCCCAGTGCGGCAACTCCGGCAACAGCACCCAGCCGCACGTGCACCTGCAGGCGACGGACACCACGCACTGGTCCAGCGCCCGCGGCATACCCATCGCCTTCGACGGCGCCGAGGGACCCACCCTCCCGGAAGAGTCAGAGGTCGTGCGGGCAACGGGGCCAGGAGACGACGACCAGCACCGGTGAGTTCGCAACCACCACTCCCCCCCGCCCATCCGAAGTTGTTCCGAGGCCCATGGCGCGGGCCATGTGGTCCGGCTGAGGGGTGCGACAAGATCGTGAGACGCCGGCGCTGACACGACGGTGCGACGTCGCAGGTCAGCCGGCGGCGCTACGACAACTTCAGCGAGTTCCTACACCGGCGGCGCCGAGGGAGGAGGAGTGGGCGCGACGCCCCGACCGGCGGGCCGAGGGGAGCGGTCGACGGCTCCGGCCGGCCGAGGGCCGGGTCGAGCCGGTCGACCAGCTGCCCGTCGACGCCGGCTCCGCCGACGTGCGGGCGGCGCGCGACCTCCGGACGAGCGAGCTCCGGAACCGCGGCTCAGGGCCGGGAGAACCACCCGGAGCCCGGGCGCACCGGCGCCTCGGGCTCGTACGCGTCGAACCGCTCCGGCTCCCAGGGCCACAGGACCTCAGCGCGGCGACCCGCCGCCGCGACGGCCGTGCCGTCCAGCTCGGTCACGGTCTCCTCGAGGCCCCGGGCGTCCCAGCGCACCACGAGGCGCAGCGGCCCGTCCGGCGGCAGCGGGCTCACCCACCACTGCCGGTCGACTCGGCGGCCCCCGCCACCGCCGCCGCTGCTGGACAGCGACACCGGCTGCTCGGCTCCCTGCGCCCCCGCACGCGGTGGCCACCCCCCGAGCCCGTCGAGGGTCGACGTCCGCCGACCGTCGGCGAGCTCCACGCCCAGGAGCAGCTGGTCCCCGGCGCCGGCCTGGCCCATCACGGGCCCGTAGACGTCGTCGTGCGGAGCGGGCGACTGCCGCAGCCGGACGCTCACCTCGAAGCCGAAGCCCGTGGTGCACGCCTCGACCGACCGCAGGACGACGGCGAGGGAGTCGGTGCGCCCGAGCACCGCGGTGACGGCCAGCGGCACCGGCACCTCGTTGTCCGGCTGCTCGTGGGACCGCTGCCACTCCTCGACGTCCTCCGGCGAGGGCTCCTCGTCCTCGGGCGGGTGGCCGTGCCCGATCACCGTCGTGCGCATGTCGGCGTCTCCCTCACGGTGGGGTCGTCTGCGGGTCGGTCGCAGCCTGGCGCACCGGCGGCGCGCCGTCGAGCGGCTCGCTCCCGCCGCCGCGCCGCGCCCCGGGTCAGGGCGCCGGTGGAGGCAGTGGGGCGCTTCGCCCGCCTGGTCGCCGGCCGACCGGTGCCGGCTGGGGTGACGCCGAGCCGGCGGGTGGGGGCGGCGCTGAGCCCGCAGGGGCGCCGCACCCGACGCGTCGCGCCCGCCGCAGACCGCGCGCGGTCGCCTCCGCCACGACGTCGGCGACCAGGTCCGTGGCGACGCCGCGGCGGGCGGAGCCGGGGTGGACGACGAGCAGGTCCAGCTCTCCCTCGCCGGTGAGGTCGGCGAAGCCCACGACGCCGCCCTCGTCGACCGCCACGACGGTCCGCGCGGAGGCGCGGCGCTCGTGCCAGCGGTCCAGGTCCGCCTCGTCCGGCGCCCACGCCCGCACCTGGGCCTCGGTGTACCGGCTGGGCGCGGTCCGGCGGACGGCGACGGAGAAGACCGCGCGCATGGCGGCGGCGTCCTCGGGCTCGTAGGCCCGGAGGCGGACGCCCGGGACCGCAGCCGCCGTAGCACCCGCCGCCGCAGCCCCCGTCGGAGCAGCCGCCGTCGGAGCAGCCGCCGTCGGAGCAGCCGCCGGGGTCGCGTCGAGCTCGGCGGCGGAGTGCCGGACCGCGCGCTGGTACCGGGGCGGGTGGGGCGCCAGCGCGGCCAGCGCGGTGCGGGGCGCGGCCTCGTGCCGACCGGTGTCGGAGGGGGCCAGGGCGAGGAAGGCGGCGCGGACGTCCTCGAGGCCGTCCTCCGGCGCAGCGGCGACCTCGGCCTCGAGGAGGTCGACGGCCTCGGCGGCGCGCCCGCGGTCCCGCAGCGTGCTGGCGAGCTGGACCACCGCCGCCGAGCGCCGCTCTCCCGCCAGCCCCGCGGCGAGGGCCTCGCGGTGCAGCGGCCCCGCGCGTCACCAGGCGATGCGGTCGAGCTCGGCCCGCAGGGCCGCGCCGCGGGCGGGGGGGACGTGCTCGACCCAGGACACGCGCCCCTCGAGGTGGGGGCGCAGGCCCTGCCCCCGGCCCTCGCGGTCCTGGGGGAGCCGCCGCACCGCCGGGATGCCAGCCAGCGATCCCCATCGTGCGGGTCCGGCGGCGGCGGGGGGGGACGTCTCCGGTGGCGCGGCGCGTCCACGACGCACCTAGAGTGGCAGGACTGGTGGTCCACCGGGCGGCGCCTCCCGCAGGCGCGTCCCGGGTGGCCCGGGTTGAGACGAGCAGCTCCCACTGGTCCGCGCAGCGCCCGCCTGGGCGCCCGCGCGGCTGATGCACCCGCCGCCGAGACGGTGCGGCGGCTCTGGCAGAGAGCCTCGACGTGACCACTGACCCCGCCGCGACCACCGACCAGCAGGAGACCACCTCCTCCCCCGACGTCCCCGCTGACGTCCAGCGGGCCTACGCCGAGCTCGGGCGCCTCATGCTCGACCAGCCCCTGGGCCAGTTCCTCCACCGCGTCGCCGAGCTCGCCGCCCAGACCCTGCCGGGCGTCGACGGGCTGTCGGTCACGCTGGTGGAGGACGGGAGGGCCCGCTCCGCGGCCTTCACCTCCTCCGTCGCCGCCATGCTCGACGAGCGCCAGTACGAGAACGGGTTCGGCCCGTGCCTGGACGCCGCCGCCTCCGGCGGGACCGTCCGCGTCGACGTGGACCGGGACGACCAGGTCTACCCGGGCTTCGTCCAGATCGCCCGCCGCCAGGGCGTGCGCTCGGTCGCCTCCGTCGGCATGCCGGTGCCCCAGCGCGTCGTCGGGGCCCTGAACATGTACAGCACCGCCGAGGAGGGCATCGACGACGAGACCCTGACCCTGGCGCGGACCTTCGCCTCCTACGCCGCCGTCGCCCTGGCCAACGCCTCCCTCTACGGGTCCACCGCCCGCCTCGCCGAGCAGCTGCAGGAAGCGATGAGCTCCCGCGCGGTGATCGAGCAGGCCAAGGGCATCCTCATGGCCCAGATGGCCGTCGACGACGAGGCGGCCTTCGCCCACCTGTCCAGGACCAGCCAGCGGACCAACACCAAGCTCCGCGAGATGGCCGCCGACATCGTCAGCCGCGCCCAGCGCGGCGAGCTCACCTGAAGGATCGCCCGGACCATCGGCGCGAACGGCACGTCGCCCGGCAGCAGCTCCCCTGAGGTGCCACGGGCAGGCGACGGCGCCCGGACGGCCCGCCCCCTCACACGCCGCTCGAGGTCGACCGCTCCTTCGCCCGGGACCTGGTGACCAGCTCCGCCGCCCGGGCCGTCGTCACGGCCGTCCTCGGCCTCGGGGCCGGCCTCGAGCGCGTGGTCGTCGTCGAGGGCGTCGAGGACGGCGCCACCCCGGTCGCCCTGCGGGCCCTCGGCGCCCATCACGGTCCGGCGACATCGGCGCTCATCACGGCGGGGGTCCTTGCGCACCCGGGTGGGTGACGCCAGCCTGCTCAGGACCACGTCGGACACCGTCCGACCACCTGACGCCCGCCGGCAGCCCGCCGGTCGGCCCGGACCACGTGCGCGAGCACGTCCACCGCCCGGAGGCGCGCCCGTGACAGGCATCGAGGACTTCGTCAACACGTGGTTCACCCCCGTCAGCGACAGGGTCGGGACGATCATCTTCTACTCCCTCCCCCTGGGGGAGGGCCTGCGGCTGCCGCTCGTCGTCGTCTGGCTGATCGCCGCCGGGCTCATCTTCACGGTCGTCTTCGGCGCTCCCCAGGTGCGGCACATCCCCCTCGCGCTGAAGATCGTGCGCGGGAAGTTCACGCGCGGCGACGAGCCGGGCGAGGTCACCCACTTCCAGGCCCTGACGTCCGCCGTCTCCGGCACCGTCGGTCTCGGCAACATCGCGGGCGTGGGGGTCGCGGTGGCCGCGGGCGGTCCCGGCGCCACCTTCTGGATGGTCCTGGCCGGGCTCATCTCGATGTGCACGAAGTTCGTCGAGTGCACGCTCGGGGTGAAGTACCGCGAGATCCACGACGACGGGTCGGTCACCGGCGGGCCCTTCCGCTACCTGCGGGTGGCCTTCGCGAAGTTCGGGGACAGCCGGCCCGCCCGGATGCTCTCGAAGTTCCTCGTCGGCTTCTTCGCCGCCGCGATCCTGCTGTTCGGCATGGGCGGCGGCAACATGTTCCAGGCCAACCAGACCTTCGCCCAGGTGCGCAACGTCACCGGTGGCGCGGACGGGCTCTTCGGCAGCTCGCTCGCCACCCTCCTGTTCGGCCTCGGGCTGGCCGCCCTCGTCGGCGTCGTGATCATCGGCGGCATCAAGTCGATCGGCGCGGTCACCAGCCGCCTCGTCCCGGCGATGGCGATCTTCTACGTCATCTCCTGCCTCGTGGTCATCGCCCTCAACATCGGCCAGGTGCCGGCGGCCATCGGCGAGATCTTCAGCGGCGCCTTCTCGCCCCAGGGCGTCGCGGGCGGGACGCTGGGCGCGCTCGTCATCGGCTTCCAGCGCGCGGCCTTCTCCAACGAGGCCGGTGTCGGCTCGGCCCCCACGGCGCACTCGGCGGTGAAGACCGACCGCCCCGTCACCGAGGGATTCGTGGCGATGCTCGAGCCGTTCGTCGACACGGTCGTCATCTGCACCATGACCGCCCTGACGATCATCATCGCCAACCCGGCCTCCTACGCCGACTCCCGCGCGGCGGTCGCGAACGGCGGCGACGCGACGGACGGGGTCATCATCACCTCGGACGCCTTCGCGGAGGTGGCGTCCTGGTTCCCGTACCTGCTCTCGATCGCCGTGATCCTGTTCGCGTACTCGACCCTGGTGACGTGGAGCTACTACAGCCAGAAGGCGTGGACGACGCTGTTCGGGCGCAGCAGGCTGTCGGAGAACCTCTTCAAGATCGGGTACCTGTTCTTCACGGTGCTGGGGACGCTGCTCACCCTGCAGGCGGTGCTCGACTTCGCGGACGCGATGCTCTTCGCCTGCGCGTTCGTCAACGTCCTCGGCCTGTACCTGCTCCTGCCGGTGGTCAGGTCGGAGGTCAAGAGCTTCCTCGACGACCTCAAGACCGGGCGCCTCAAGGAGGTCGAGAACCCGCAGTCGCTCCTGCACCCGGGCGAGTCGGGCCACCACCACTGAGCCCTCGGCCACCGGTCCGGGCAGCGCCGCAGCACCACCGAGCGCCCCGCGAGCTCCCGCTCGCGGGGCGCTCCGCGCGTCAGGGGGTCGCGACCCGTCGGCGCACCACCAGCCGCAGCAGCACCCCGGCGGCGAGCACCCCGACGCCGCTGACGACGGAGGCGAGCGGCAGCGAGAGCGCGAGCACTCCGCACCCCGCGGCGCCCAGGACCCCCACCGCGCGCGGGGCGAGGCGGTGCTCACGGGTCTGGGTCAGCGCCGAGAGGTTGGCCACGAGGTAGTACACGAGCACACCGAAGGACGAGAAGCCGATGACCTCGCGCAGGTCGCCCAGCAGGACGGCTCCGGCGACGAGAGCCGCGACGGCTACCTCCGCGCGGTGGGGCACCTGGTGGCGCGGGTGCACCGCGGCGAACCAGCGGGGCAGGTCGCCCTCGCGCGCCATCGCGAGCGCCGTCCGGCTGATGCCGGCCAGCAGCGCCAGGATCGCGCCGAGGCAGGCGGCGACGGCCCCCACCCGCACCACGACCCCGCCCGCGGGCCACGGACCGGCGGCCACGACGGCCTCGAGCGGAGCCGCGGCCGACGCGAGCGAGCCGGGCCCGAGCACGGCCAGCGCCGCGACGGCCACGACGGCGTAGATGACGAGCACGGCGGCCAGCGACAGCAGGACCGCCCGCGGGATCGTGCGCTCGGGCGCGCGCACCTCCTCCGCGAGCGTCGTGACGCGCGCGTACCCGGCGAAGGCGAAGAACAGCAGCCCGGCCGCCTGCAGGACGCCGCGCCAGCCGCCGTCGCCGAGGGCGAGCAGGGTCCCCGGCGCGGCCCCCGCGGGCGGCCCCACGAGCGCCGAGGCGACGACGAGCGCGAGGGCGAGGAGGACGACGACCAGCAGCAGCCGCGCCGCCCGGGCGGTGCGGGTGGTACCGCGGTAGCCCAGCGCGGCGAGCGCGACCACCGCCAGCGCCGCGACCGGCCGCTGCCACGGGCCCGGCACGGCGTAGGCGGCCGCCGTCAGCGCCATCGCCGCGCAGCTCGCCGTCTTGCCGACGACGAAGCCCCAGCCGGCGACGTACCCCCACCACGGGCCGAGCTGGCGGCGCCCGAAGAGGTAGGTGCCACCGGAGGACGGGTGCTGCACGGCGAGCGAGGCCGAGGACGTCGCGTTGCACGCGGCGACGACCGCGGCGAGGGCGAGGGCCACCAGCAGCCCGGCCCCCGCGGCCGCCGCGGCGGGCGCGAAGGCCGCGAAGATCCCCGCGCCGAGCATCGACGACATCCCGACGACGACGGCGTCCCCGGTGCCCAGCCGCCGCCCCAGCTCCGGCCCGCCTGCAGCTGCCTGTGCCACGCCGTCCCCGCTCCCGTGCGTCTCAGCGCACTTCGTAGCCTTCCTGCCGCGACGAGACGGCGTGTCGCGGCAGGAAGGCTACGAAGTGCGGGGGGACGGGCGGTGACGTCCGGGTGGACGGCCGGTGGCGGCGCACCGGGAGCGCGCGGGCGGACCCGCGCGGGCCAGGATGGCGCCATGGACGAGGTGCGCATCGCCAGTGACCAGCTGTCCGTCGTCGTCGCCCGGCGCGGGGCCGAGCTGCACTCGCTGCGGTGGCGCCCCGAGGGCTCCCCGGCCTCGGGCCCCGGGGCGGGTCCGGGCGACCCCGTCGAGGAGCACGAGCTCCTGTGGCAGGCCGGCGAGGAGTGGCGCCGCCACGCGCCCGTGCTCTTCCCGACCGTCGGCCGGGTCGTCGACGACGAGGTCGTCGTGGACGGGCAGCGCTACCCGATGGGCCAGCACGGCTTCGCCCGCGACCTCGACTTCGAGCTGCTCGAGGCCTCGCCGTCCCGCACGGTGCTGCGCCTGCAGGACGACGAGGAGACCCGCCGGCACTGGCCCTTTCCCTTCGCCCTCGTCGTCGCCTACGAGGTGAGCGGCGCGTCGCTGTCCGTGCGGTGGACGGTGAGCACCTCCGGGAGCCGGCCGATGCCCTTCTCGCTCGGCTGGCACCCCGCCTTCCGCTGGCCCCTGGTGGACGGCGCGGCCAAGGACGACCACCGCGTCGTCTTCGCCGAGGAGGAGACCGCCCCGGTGCGGCGCGTGCGCGCCACCCTGCTGACCCCGGAGCCCGAGCCGAGCCCGGTGGACGGCCGCGTCCTGCCGCTGTCCGAGGGGCTGTTCGCCGAGGACGCCGTCGTCCTGGAGCACCTGGCCAGCCGGTCGCTGCGCTACTCCGGGCCGGGCACCCCGGTGCTCCGCCTCGACCTCGAGGGCTTCCCCTTCCTCGGCGTGTGGTCCAAGCCCACGGGCGCCGACTTCGTGTGCCTGGAGCCGTGGGCCGGGCTGCCCTCGCCGGAGGGCTGGCAGGGCGAGGTGGCCGACAAGCCGCACAGCCTCTCCGTCGCCCCCGGCGGGGTCCGCGAGGTCGCCTGCACGGTGACCGTCGAGGCCCCGGGGTGACGTCCGGGTCACGCCGGGGCCGACGTCAGACGACGGGCAGCCAGACCCGCATCGTCGTCGGCTGCCGCTCCGCCCACCGGTGGTACGGCCGGAGCCGCACGTCCACGGGACGGCCCTCCCGGACAGGCGGCCCCGAGGCGGCGTAGGGCATCGCGCCCGGCCCGCCCGGTCCCGGCGCGGGCTGGTCCACGAGCCGGGCGCGCACCAGCGCGCCGCCGTCCGCGCTCCGGACGCCGGCGGTCGGGTCGAGCTCGAGGTCGCCGACGTCACGGCCGCCGGCCAGGTCGACGGACTCCGCGCAGAGGACCAGCGGGCCCGCCTCCACCGCGACGCAGCCCCGCAGCGCGTCCACCCGCGGGTCGGGCCACGTCCACCGCGGCTCGACCGGCAGGCGCAGCAGCAGCCGCTCCCCCGCCCGCAGGACGCGGCGGACCTCCGCGAAGCCGGGCTCGAGCGTCGTCGTCCCGGACTCCTCCAGCAGGTGCGCGCCGGTGGCCCACCCGGGCACCCGCAGCCGCAGCGCGACGGGGCGCTCCGGGGCCTCGAGCACCTCGACGTCGACGTCGCCGTGGGAGGGGTAGGCCGTGCGCACGCGGAGGGCCAGCTCCCCGCCGGCGTCGAGGGCGACGCGGACGTCGGCCGAGGCGTGCTGCAGCAGGGAGACGGCGTCGCCCTCCACCGCCACCACGTACGCCTGGAGCGAGGCCAGCGTGCGAGCCACGTTCGTCGGGCAGCACGACACCTCGAACCACGGGGCGCGGGTGCCGCCCTCGGCGCGGCGGTTCTCCTCGTCCGGGCGGACGTCGGCCCCGGCCACGCGCTGGCTGAGCGGGTTGGCGTAGAAGAAGGCGCGCCCGTCGCTGCGCGGCGACGTCGCGACGACGTTGAAGAGCGTCCGCTCCACGAGGTCGACGTAGCGGACGTCGCCCGTCGCGAGGAAGAGCCGCCACGACACCATCACCGACGCGACGCCGGCGCAGGTCTCGCAGTAGGCGCGGTCCGGCGGCAGCTCCCAGTCCTCGCCGAAGCCCTCGTCCTGGTGGCGCGAGCCCATGCCGCCCGTGAGGTGGGTGCGCCTCTCGACCGTCCGGTCCCACTGGCGGCGGACGGCCGCGAGGAGCTCCTCGTCCCCGGTGTCGACGGCGACGTCCACGGCTCCGGCGGCCAGGTACAGCGCACGGACCGCGTGCCCCGTCCACGCCTCGGCCTCCCGCACGGGCACGTCGTCCTGGAAGTAGGAGGGCCCGAGCAGCGGGATGGGCCCCAGCAGGCCCCGCCCGCGGCGCTCGACGAAGAGCGCTGCCTGGTCGGTGTAGCGCGGCTCGTCGAGCAGCCGCCCCAGCTCGGCGAGGCCCAGCTCGATCTCCGGGTGACCGCAGACGCCCTCGCGGCCGTCGGGCCCGAAGCTCCGGCAGACCTCGTCGGCGGCCCGGCGGGCGACGGTGACGAGGTCGTCGTCGGGGTGGGTGCGTCCTCGCGCCACCGCTGCCTGGAGCAGGTGGCCCGTGCAGTAGAGCTCGTGTCCGTGCTCGAGATCGCTGTAGCGCGCCTCCTGCCCGGCGTGGCCGAAGCACGTGCCGAGGTAGCCGTCCTCGTCCTGCGCCGCCGCGACGCGCGCCGTCAGCCGCTCGAGCAGCTCCTCCGCCGCGGGCTCGCTCGTGCTCGCGAGCTCCCAGGCGAGGGCCTCCATGAGCTTGTAGACCTCCGAGTCCGAGAACTGCCAGCCCGGCCGCTCCCGCTCCTCGGTCGCGCCCTGGGCGACGGCGTCGAAGTTCGCCAGCCAGCCGAGCCTCTCCATCCAGTCGACGCAGTGCTGGACGGTGGCGGTGGCGTTGGTGCGCTGGCGCGAGCCCCAGAAGCCGTCGGCCGCGAGAGTCACCTCGCCGAGGCCGGCGCCGCGCCGAGCGCCCCGACGGGGGACGACCGGGCGGGCACCGGCGGCGGAGGGGCCGGACCCCGCCGGCGAGGGGGTGGGAGCTGTCTGGGTCACGGGTCAGTCCTTCACAGCACCGGCGGTCACGCCGGCGGCGACGTAGCGCTGGGCGAGCACGAGGAGCACGGCCGCCGGGATCGAGGCCACCACGGCGGTGGCCATGATCGCGTTCCACTGGGTCGTGTTGTTGCCGATGTAGGCGTAGATGCTCAGCGTGATGGGCACGAGGTCGCCCTGCCGGTTCAGCGTGGACGCGAAGACGAAGTCCGACCACGCCCAGAGGAACGCGAAGAGCGACACCGTGATGACGGAGTTGCGCGAGAGCGGCAGGACGATCGACCGGAAGGTGCGCCAGGTGCTGGCCCCGTCCACCTTCGCCGCGTTCATCAGCTCGTCGGGGATGGCCGACATCAGCGCCGTGAAGAGCAGCACCGCGAACGGCACCGCGATCGTGGAGTCGGCGATGACCAGGCCCCAGACCTCGTTGAGCAGCCCCAGGTCGACGTAGATCGAGTAGAAGCCCATGGCCATGACGACGGCGGGGATCATCTGCGCCACGAGGAGCGCGAAGTTCAGCGGCCCGGCGCCGCGCGGGGTGAGCTTGGCGAGGGCGAAGCCCGCCGGGGCCGCGACGAGGACCGTGAGGACCACGGTGCCCAGCCCCACGAGGAGGCTGACGCCCAGGGCGGGCAGCTGCTGCGCGAAGACGGCCTCGTAGCCCTCGACGGTGGGGTCGAGCGGCAGCAGGCTCGGCGGTGTGCGCCGCAGGTCCTGCGTCTGCGTGAGCGAGACGTTGATGATCCAGTAGACGGGGAAGAGCATCGCCGCCGTGAGCAGGACGCCGACGGCCGTGCGTCCCCAGCTGGTCCGCTGCCGGCGGGCACCGCCGCCCGTGGAGGAGCTCGACCTCCCGTGGCGGCCCGGCGCCGTCGAGCGGGCGCTCGGCTCCGTGACGGCGCTCACGAGCGGGCCTGCCGGCGCTGGACCCACAGGTACAGGGCACCGCCCGCCAGGGCGACGAGGATGAGGAGGTTGCCCACCGCCGCGGCGGGCGAGAAGTCCGGCTGCCCGGTGCCGAAGGCCTCGCGGTAGGACCAGATGGCCAGCGTCGTCGACGACGACCCGGGGCCGCCCGTCGTCATGATCCAGATGATGTCCACCACCTTGAGCGTGTAGATGAGGCCGAGCAGCAGCGTGATCGCCGAGACGGGGGCCAGCAGCGGGAAGGTGATGCGCCAGAACTGCTGGCGAGCGGTGGCGCCGTCGAGAGCCGCTGCCTCGTAGAGGTCCTCGGGGATGTTCTGCAGGCCCGAGTACAGGATCACCAGGTTGAAGGGGATGCCGAGCCAGATGTTGGCGATGGTCACGGAGGCGAGCGCCCAGCCCGGCGACGTCAGCCAGTTGACCTGATCGACGCCGACCAGGGACAGCGCCCAGTTGACGACGCCGTTCTCGCTGTTGAGCATCCAGGCCCACGTGGACGCCGACACGATGAGCGGCAGGAGCCACGGCACCAGGAACAGCGCCCGCAGCACGCCCGAGAGCGGGAAGCTGTGCCGGAAGAACACCGCCAGGGCGAGGCCGAGGGCGAACTGGAAGGCCAGCGAGACGCCGGTGAACACCGCCGTGTTGAAGACCGCCTGGCTGAAGGTGCGGTCGGTGAGGATGTCGCGGTAGTTGTCGAGGCCGACGAAGTCGGCCTGCCCGGTGACGAACGCGGCGATGGTGTAGTCCCGCACGCTGAGGTCGACGTTGCGCGCCAACGGGTAGACGTACGCGGCCAGGAGGTAGACCAGCAGCGGCAGCAGGAACAGCAGGGCCGTCCAGCGGCTCCCGCTGCGGCCGCTGCGGCCGCTGCGGCGCGGGGGCGTGGGCGTGGGGCCGCCGTTCGCGCCCGCGGTGGCGGGCAGGGTGCTCGAGGTCATGGCGTGGGTCCTTGGTCTGCGCTGCGTGGGGCGGTCTGCGGGGCGTGCGGCTCCGGCCGCCGGGATGGCCCGGCGCCGCCTCGAGGCGCTGCCTCGGGCGGCGCCGGCGCGGGGGGGCCCGCGCCGGCGCGTCGTCGTCCCGACCCGTGCTCCGGGGGTCAGCCCTCGGTGGCCGCGCTGGCGTCCGCCTGCGCCTGCTCGAGCGCCTGCTCCGGGGCGGCCGCGCCCGAGAGGGCGTTCTGGACGGCGGTCCACAGCGCCTCGGAGATCAGCGGGTAGTCCGTCCCGAGGTCGTCGCTCGTGCGGCCCTTCGCCGAGCGCACCGCCTCCACCCAGGGCTCGAGCGCCTGGTCCTCGCCCAGGAGCGCCTCCTGGCCCTCCTCCGTCGGCGGGATGTAGTAGGCGAAGGTGGTGGCGGTCTCGACGGCGCCCTCGGTGTCCGTCATGCACGCGATGATCGCCGCGGTGGTCTCGTAGCGGGAGTCGTCCTCCTGGACGGGCGCGACGGCGAACTCGCCCCCGGTCGGCGTGGGCGCCACACCGCCGTCCTGCGCCGGGATCTGGATGATGCCGGTCTCGAAGCCGGCCTCGAGAGCGCTGTTGACCTGCCAGGTGCCGTTCTCGGCGAAGGCGAAGTCGCCGGTGAGGAACTCCTCCCAGACGGTGTTCTGGCTGTTGCTGATGACCGTGTTGGGCGCGAGGCCCCGGTCGACCCAGTCCTTCCACAGCGTCACGGCCTCGACCGCGTCCGAGGAGGCGAGGTCCGTGAGCTCGGCGCCGGAGCCCCAGAACCACGGCAGGAACTGGAAGGAGCCCTCCTCGGTGCCGATGCCGGCGAAGGTGATGCCCTGGTCCCCCGCCGCGGTGACGGTCTCGAGCGCAGCCGTCAGCGACGCCCAGTCGGTGATCGACGCCGGGTCCACCCCGGCCGCGGAGAGGATGTCGGCGTTGTAGTACAGCGCGAGGGTGTTGGCCCCGATGGGGACGCCGTAGGCCTCGCCCTCGATCTCACCCGCCGCCAGCAAGTTCGGGTCGATGGTGGAGGTGTCGAGCCCCAGATCCTCCGTGGTGGTGAGGATGCCCGTCTCCGCGAGCGTGGACACGGCCGGGTTGTCGAGCAGGATGATGTCCGGCGAGGTGCCCTCCTGGGCCGACAGCAGCGCCTGGTTGGTCAGGGCCGTCGTGTCGTAGGCCGTGCGCTCGATCGTGACGCCGGCCTCCTCCCCGCACGCCTCCGCGCGCCCCTGCCAGTCGGACGAGGCGTCGTGCTGGGGGTAGGGGTCCCACCACGTGTAGGTGTCGCCGGCGGCGCCGGTCGCGCCGCCGGAGCCGGTGTCGTCCGAGCCGCCGCACGCGGTGAGGGCGAGCAGCGGGACGACGGCGCCGGCGGCGAGGGCGGCGCGCGTGGAGCGGGAGAAGCGGTTCACGGGGGTTCCTCCTCGAACTGGTGAACGGTCGGGCGGCGTGGGCGCCGGCCTGGTGGTTCCGGTGGTGCGGGGACCCGTCAGTCCTGGAGCTGGCGGGAGGGGGCGCCGGTGCTGCCGCGGTCGACCAGCACCGGCGAGATCAGGCGGACGACGTGGGGCTCGTCCGGGCCCGCGGCGCCCTCGATCCGGCGCACGAGCTGGCGGACGGCCATCTGCCCGAGCCGGTCCGGAGCGCTCTCGACCGCCGAGAACGGCAGCGAGAAGGTGCGCGCGAAGTCGTCGGAGTAGCGGCCGACGACCGAGACGTCGTCGGGCGCGCGCAGCCCGCGCTCGGCGAGCACGTGCGGCAGGGCGGACGAGGCGGCCTCGTTGTTGAGCAGCACACCCGTCGCCCCGGGGTGGGCGTCGAGCAGAGCGGTCAGCGTCCGGCCGACCTCGGGCTGCGAGGACTCGGCGAACGCGGCGTGCAGCACCACGCCCCGGTGCCGGGCCTCCTCCTGGGCAGCGTCCTGGAGCCGCCAGACGTACGCCCCGCCGCGCTCGACGACGTGCTCCGGCTGGTTCACGAGCACGAGCTCGCGGTGCCCGAGGCGGTGCAGGTGCGCCACCATCAGCCGCCCCGTCTCCTCGAAGTCGAGGTCGAAGACGTCGACGCCGGAGCAGTCGGCCGGGAGCCCCACGAGGGCTCCGGGCTGCTGGGCCTGGCGGAGCACGGGGAGGCGGGGGTCGTGCTCAGCCACGTTGAGCAGCACGACGCCGTCGACCATGCGCGAGGCCAGGACCCGCCGCAGCGAGGCGGGCCCGTCGGGCTCGTTGACCAGCAGCAGGTCGTATCCCAGCTGCCGCGCGGTGTTCGAGACGCCGAGGAAGTACTGCATCATCGCGGGCGCGAACTCGTCCTCGAGGAACTGCGCCAGCAGGCCCAGGGTCTTGGTGCGTGAGGTGGCGAGGGCGCGCGCGCCGGCGTTGGGCGTGTACCCGAGCTCGGCGACGGCGGCGGCGACGCGCTGGCGGACCTCCTCGGACAGCGACCGCTTGCCGGAGAGGGCGTAGGACGCCGTGCTGCGCGAGACGCCCGCGACGCGAGCGACGTCTCCGATCGTGGCCACGGCGCCTCCTCGTACGATTCGTCGTCGAACCGGTTCGCTGCTGCGCACGACACCTTAGGTGTCACGGCGGTGATGCCGTCAAGCACCGTGACCTCATCGTGTCGAACCGCTTCACCGAGCGGTCCCACGGCGGCGGGGTGGCTCGCGTGAGCCACCCCGCCGCCGCGAGGTCCGAGAGCGTCAGCTGGTGAGGATGACCCGGTCGACGACGTGGGCGATCTGGACCTGTCCCCGGTTGAGGTCCAGCCGGTCGGCATCCACCTGCGCCACCAGCGCACCCGAGTCGTCCAGCAGCGCCACCGACGACCCCTCGACCCGCACGACCAGCGTGCTGCCGGCCGCAGTGGTCAGCTCCTCGCCGTCCGAGGCCAGCACCTGCTCGCTGGTCAGCGTCACCCCGGGCACGACGTGGCCCAGCAGCAGCGCCTCCAGCTCTCCTGCCGGGAGCTGCGCCCGCGAGCGCAGCCGCTGCGCGGCCACGACCTCGTTCGGGATGCGGCGGTCGTAGCGCTCCTCCAGCAGCGCCATGAAGGCCCCGTCATCGGGCAGGAACGCCGTCACCGGCTGCGTCGGGTCCGCGAGCACCGACACCGGCGAACCGGGATCACGCTCCAGCACCCGGTCCACCGCCACCGTCACCAGGTCGAAGTCCCGGCTGTCGGCGTCCCGCCGCTCCGGGCCCGAGGTGTCCTCGTGCAGCACCTCCAGCAGGGACGTGTCCGTTGCCCAGTCCTCGCCCGCCGCCACCGGCAGCAGCGTCCAGAACCGGTCGGCGAGCTCCTCGTCGGTCGCGGTCGTCGAGCCACCGGCGCCACCGCCGCGCACGACGACCTCACCGTCCAGGTCCTCGCCCGAGGAGTCCTCGACCACGCTCGTGCCACCGTCGAAGGAGTAGTCCAGCACGTCCCCCTCGGCCGGCTGCCCGGACGCGAGCTCGCCCAGCTCCTGCTCGCTCAGCGCCCGGCTGTAGACGGCGAAGTCGTCGATCGCGCCGTCGTAGGGCGGGTCGCTGCTGTACTGGGACCTGCCGAGGTAGTTCGAGGTCGTCAGGCCCAGGTCCGCCGGCGAGATGGTCACCTCGTCGTTGCTGGCCACGGCCTCCCCGTCCACCCACATGGTCGCCGTCGTGCCCGAGACGGTGATGGCGACGTGCGACCACTGGTCCAGCGGGAAGTTCTGGCCGCCCCACGTGACCTGCTGCTCGGCCCCGCCGCCGCCCGTGGTGATCGCGAAGCGGGGGCCGTTGCCCGCGCTCACGGTGAGGAACATGTTGGCGCCCGCCCCGGCGCCGAAGTCGAACACCCGGGCCCAGGTCGGCAGGGTCGCCGGGCGGATCCACGTCGAGATGGTCCAGTCGCCGTCGAGCCCGCTGACGACGCCGTCCGGCACGTCGACGTACGAGTCGGTGCCGCAGAAGTCGAGCGCGGTCCCGATCCTCCCCTCGGCGCGGGGGCCGTCGGGTCGGCACGTGGACTGCGGCGAGCCGTCGGTCCACTGGATGACGGGTGCGCCGGCCTCGGTGCTCATGCCCTCGACCGCGAGCACCAGGCCGGTGCCGTAGTTGGCGAAGCGGTGGGCGCCGTGGCCGTCGGGCACGAGCTGCCACTGCTGCGTCTCGGCCCCCTCGTCCGGCTGGACGAGGACGGGCGAGCCGTTCGCGGCGCCCTCGGCCGCCAGCGCCAGACCGGTGTCGGCGTCGACGACCTCGTAGAGGCCGCGACCGGCGTCGCGGACCTCCCAGGTCTGCGACGCCTCGTCGGCCGGCCCGTCCTGGACGACGCGGTCGCCCGCTGCCGGCTCGGGGCTCTCGGTGTCGAGCAGCAGCTCGCTGTTCCGGTTCGCGACCGTGTAGCTGCCCGCGAGGCTCTCGGCGGCCCCGGACGCCGGGGTGACGACCACCTGGTAGCCGTACGCCGGGTTCATCACCACGGGCACCGTGATGGATCCGTCCTCCCCGACCTCGTACGTCGTCGTGGAGATGGTGATCGGGCCCTCGGTCGGCGTGGTGCGCCCGTAGGACGGCGTGACGTCGAGCTCGACGTCGACGGTGTCGCCGACCGCCAGCTCGTCCAGTCCGTCGACGACGACCGAGGTCGGCCCGCTGCCGCCGCCGGCGATGATGCGCACCTCGTCCTCGGCGTCGGTGACCGAGGCCGCGCCGTCGAGCGGGCTCTGCTCGGACGGCGGGGTCGTCGTGACCATCTGCCCGCTCATCTGCGCGTACCAGGTGTAGAGCCAGTACGCGCCGTTCGGGGAGCCGCCCCGTGACGTCAGCAGGTCGCCGAGCGTCCCGGACTGGTTCCAGAACGGCAGCTCGGCGCGGTCGACGCCGTAGCGCTCGAGCTCGGCCACGTAACCCACCAGGGAGCCGGGGATGCCGACCTCCTGCGGCGTGGCGTACTCGGTGATGTCCACCGGGATGTCCCCGAGGCCGAGGTCGTCGAGGATGCCCTCGACCTCGCGCACGTGGCCGGGGATGAGCGACGCGCTGACCAGCTCGTGCCACTCGAGCACGTCGGGGACGGTCTCCGTCTCGACCGCGAACTCGAGGAACTCCCGGAAGGGGCTGATGTCCGTCGTCCACGCGGGCCCCTGGATCGGGACGCCCGGGGCCGCCTCGCGCAGGATCTCGACGCTGTCCTGCCAGAAGTCGAGGAACGACCCGTTCTTCTCCTCGTCCCAGGTGAGGTTCGGCTCGTTCCACGGGGCGTAGGCGACGACGTTGGTGACGCCGGCGGCCTCGATCTCGGCGACGACCCCGCGCACGACGTCCGCCCAGGCCTCGCGGTCCTCCTCGGTCACGTAGTCGAACTGGTAGGGGAACCCGGGGTAGTAGTCGGACAGCCGGACGACGACGCCGGCCCCGTTGCGCTCGGCGGTCCGCCACACGTCGAGCGTGTCGCCGGTGGGCTGCTGCACCCCGCCCGGGGGCATCTGCACGAAGGTGTCCGGCTCGATCGGGGCGATCAGGTCGTCCGACGGGACGCCCTCGTCGGCCAGCCCGTACAGCGAGCCGGACGCCATGGTGGTGACGTCGCGGAACGGCTGGTCCGCCTCCACGACGAGCGTGGACTCCGGGCCGGGCGCGGCCGACGCCTGCGTGGTGCCGAGCGCGGCCGGCGTCGCGCCCAGGGCGAGCGCGGCCGTGACCGACGCGGCCGTCCCCATGGCGGCACCACGGCCTCCTCGTGCTCGGGATGGGGCTCTGGTCTGCATCACGATTCATCTCCTTCGATGTGCCGGGCAGGTCCGCGGGCCACGTGGACCGCGGGTCACCGGTGCGGGCGCTGGGGCGCGCACCGGGGTCGTGCGGCCACCTCTGCAGGTGGCCCGACGGGCCCTGACCTCCCACCTCGTCGGTCTGACGGGCTGGGCGGGAGGGGCAGCCGGTGGTGGTGGCCCGGTCGAGCACGGCGTTGATCACCGTCACGGCGCGTGCCTGCCGGGGTCGGTCGTCCCCGGACCGCTGATGTCGAACCGGTTCGACACTGCGCTGCGTCGAGGTGGGTCGGGACCATCGGGGGGACGACCGGAAGCCTGCGGCCGAACGGGGCGGATCGTCAAGACCCGTCGCAACCGGTCGAAGTGCGCTCCGGGTGGGACGGGCAGGCCCCCGGGCCGGGCGCCCCGGCGTCACGCGACGGTGGACCCGCGCACCACGAGATGGGTGGGCAGCACCACGGTCCCCGGCCGCGGCCGGCCGTCCACCGCGTCCAGGAGGAGGCGCGCCGCCGTCCGACCGACCTCGTGCATCTCCAGCCCCACCGTGGTCAGGGGCGGGCGGCTGGCCAGCGCCATCACGTCCCAGTCGTCGAACCCGGTGACGGCGACGTCGTCGGGCACGGCTCGCCCCAGCTCGCGCAACCGGTCGCAGACCCCCCGGGCGATCTGGTCGCTGCCGCAGCTCACGGCGTCGACGTCGGGGGCCCGCCGCAGCAGCAGGTCGACGGCGCGCCGGCCCCACTCCTCGCTCCAGGCGCCGTGCAGCGGCTCGACGACGAGCGGGGCGCCGCCGGAGGCGGCCGCCCCTGCCACCGCCTCCGCGCGCGCCCGCGCCGCCGCGTGCCGGGCCGACCCGGTGACGTGGGCGACGCGCGTGCGCCCCAGGGCGTGCAGGTGCTCCAGCGCCGCCACCGCCCCGCCCCGCTCGTCGACGACCACGGAGGTGTCCCCCGCGCGGGACGAGGGCTGGAAGGCGTAGACGACGGGCACGTCGGCCCGGACGGGCGCCCGGGGGTCCGTGCGCCGTCCCGTCACCACGATGCCGTCCACGCGCCGCGCCGCGAGGGACCGCAGGTGGTGGCGCTCGCGCACCGGGTCGTCCCGGGTGTCGCAGAGGAGGACGGCGACGTCGCCGGCGCCGAGGGCGTCCTCCACCCCGAGGACGAGGGGGAGGGTGAAGCGGCCGATGCTGTGCGTCGTCAGCAGCCCGACCGTGAAGCTGCGACCCGACGAGAGCGCCCGGCCCACGCCGTCGGGGGTGAAGCCGAGCTGCTCGGCGGCGCGGCGGACCCGCGCGCGCGTCTCCTCGCGGAGCTGCCCGCTCCCGCTCAGGGCCTTCGACGCCGTCCCCGGGGCGACGCCGGCCAGCGCTGCGACGTCGACGATGCGGACCGGGCGCGGGCGCCCCGCCGGCGCGGCGGGACCGGCTGCACCCACCGCACCCCCTCCGCGGCACCACGGGTGCCCGACGTGCCGCGCGACCAGCCCCCGCGGACTGCGCAGCCTAGCCATCCCCGGCGCGCAGGCCTTGTCCCCTCCGACCCCTCGGCGCTACGGTCCAGAAAACGTGTTCCGACGTTTCCCGCCGGACGACGTCTCGACGACGAGCGGAGCCCCGTGCCCACCACAGCAGAGCATCCGGACCGCAGCGCCGCGCCCGGTGGCGGGAGCACGGCCGGGCCCGTCGCACCGACCTCGGGGACCACCCGGCTCCTGCCCGTCGCCCCCGGCGCGGCGCGCGTCGAGGGCGGCTGGTGGGCCGAGAGGCAGCGCGCGAACCGCGAGCGCGCCATCCCCGAGGGGCGCCAGCACCTGGAGGACTGGGGGAACCTCGACAACCTGCGCATCGCCGCCGGGAGCCACGAGGGCGAGGTCCGCGGGCCGGTCTTCATGGACTCCGACGTCTACAAGTGGCTCGAGGCCGCCGGGTGGGAGCACGGGCGCGAGCCCTCCGAGCGGCTCCTGCAGGACATCCGGGAGGTGACCGAGGTCGTGGCCGCGGCCCAGGCCGAGGACGGCTACCTGGACTCGGTGGTCCAGGAGCGCGGCGGCGCCGTCGAGGTCGGGCCGAGCGGTGACGCCGGCTCCCGCGAGCGCTACACCGGCCTGCCGTGGAGCCACGAGCACTACTGCGCGGGCCACCTCATGCAGGCGGCCGTCGCGGTCTCCCGCGGCACCGGCGAGCGGGGTCTCCTCGACGTGGCGGTGCGCCTGGCCGACCACCTCGCGACGACCTTCGGGGACGGTCCGGGCCAGACGCGGGACGTCGACGGGCACCCCGTCGTCGAGATGGGCCTGGTCGAGCTGTTCCGGGAGACCGGCGAGCGCCGCTACCTCGACCTGGCGCAGTGGTTCGTGGAGGCGCGCGGCCGCGGCCTGGTGGCCGGCCACGGCCACGACCCGACGTACTTCTCCGACCGGGTGCCGGTGCGCGAGGCCACCACGGTCGAGGGCCACGCCGTGCGCGCCGTCTACCTCGCCGCCGGGGCCGCGGACGTCGCGGCCGAGACGGGCGACGGCGAGCTCCTCGAGGCTCTGCGCGCCCAGTTCGCGCACATGCTGGCCACCAAGTCCTACCTCACCGGCGGTCTCGGCTCGCGCTGGGACGGCGAGGCGTTCGGCGACCCGTACGAGCTGCCCGCCGACCGCGCGTACGCCGAGACGTGCGCGGCGATCGGCGGGGTCCAGTGGGCCTGGCGGATGCTGCTCGCCACCGGCGACGCGCTCTACGCGGACGCGCTCGAGCGGATGCTCTACAACGGCTTCGCCGCGGGCGTCTCGCTGTCGGGGGACGAGTACTTCTACGTCAACGCGCTGCAGGTGCGCGGCGGTTCGCACGCCGACCACGAGCGCAGCCCCGCGGGCGGCCGGCAGGCCTGGTTCGGGTGCGCCTGCTGCCCGCCCAACGTGATGCGGACGCTCTCCAGCCTGGACGGCTACCTCGCGACCACGGACGCCGACGGCCTCCAGCTGCACCAGTACGCGCCCGGCCACGTCGCGGCGGACCTGCCCGGCGGGCGGCTGTCCCTCGCCGTCGAGACCGACTACCCGTGGGACGGCCGGGTCGCCGTCCGCGTCCTGGAGGCTCCCGAGGCGCCCGTCACCCTCTCGCTGCGCGTCCCCGCCTGGGCCGAGGGCGCCGTCCTGCGCCGCGGCGGGTCCGAGGAGCCCGTGGACGCGGGCGGCTACGCCGTGGTGCGGGGGGCGCTCTCCGCGGGCGACGTCGTCGAGCTCGACCTCCCCGTGGCCCCGCGCCTGACCCGGCCCGACGCCCGCGTCGACGACGCACGGGGGTGCCTGGCCCTGGAGCGCGGCCCGCTGGTCTACGCGCTGGAGCAGCGCGACCTCCCCGAGGGCGTGCTCGTGGACGACGTGGTGCTCGACGCGGAGGGCGTCCCCTCGGACGCCGGGCGGGTCGAGGAGCTCGGCGACGCCGTGCGCGTGCGAGCGACCGGCCGCGCCCGGGCCCACGAGGGCGGACCGAGCACGCACCGGCCCGCCGGCGACCCGCTGCCGGGCCCCGGCGACGCGGTCGACCTCGTCGCCGTCCCCTACGCCACGTGGGCCAACCGCGGGGTCGGGCCCATGCGGGTGTGGGTGCCGACCGCGTGACGCACGGGGCCGAGCGACCCGACCGAGCCCGGCCTCCGTGCGCGAGACCGGTCCTGGACCACCGCGGCGACGAGGCCGCACCGGACGAGGAGTGACATGCAGCTGACGAGGCGGGAGCTCCTCGCCCTCGCGGGGGCGGGGACGGCGGGGGCGCTGGCGGGGTGCGCGGGGCAGCTGCCGGAGGCGGACGTCAGCGTGGCCGGCTTCGGCGAGGGCGCGAGCGGCGTCGTGCGGGTGTGGACGCGCGGGGCGACGGTCGAGGGCATGACCGGCGTGGTCGACGCCTTCCACGCCAGCCAGGACCGGATCCGCGTCGAGCTCACCCCCGTGCTGGACGGGCAGTACGTCACCAAGCTGGCCACCGCCATCCGCGGCCGGACGGTGCCCGACGTCGTCGACATCGACGACATCAACGCGATGCTGTTCATCTACCGCGACGTCTTCACCGACCTGACGCCGCTCGTCCAGCAGCTCGACTCCCGCGACCAGCTGAGCCCCGCGCACCTCGACCTGGCGACCGTGGACGAGCGCACGTACGGGGTGCCCTTCCTGGCGGACGTCTCGATGCTCTGGGGCAACGTCGAGCTCCTGGACCGCGCGGGCGTCGACCTGCAGGCCCTGGACTCCCTCGAGGACGCGGCGGCGGCCGCCGCCGCGGTGAGCGAGCTCGGGCCGGACGTGCACGGGTGGTCCACCGCCGGCAACAACCCCGGCATCCTCGGCTTCACCGTCCAGCCCCACACGTGGGCGGCGGGCGGGCGGATCCTCGAGGGGGACGTCGGGGCGCAGACGGCGGCGCTGACGGGCAACGAGGCCCTGCGCGGCACGCTGCAGGGCTACCGCGACATGTGGGAGGCGGGGGCGATGCCGCCGGCGAACTTCTCCGACAGCGGGGCGGCGTGGGGGGCGGACTTCCGGGCCGGCTCGGTGGGGCTCCTCCCCTGCAACTACATCTCCGCGGTCGTGGAGGCCGACGACGCCTCCCGCGCGCGCACGGACGTCCGCCTCCTGCCCGGCCCCGGCGGCGGCTCGGCCTTCTTCGCCGGTGGCGACAACCTCTGCATCCCCCGGGGGGCGCGCAACCCCTCGGCCGCGTGGGAGCTCGTGCGCTTCGCGCTCGCGGTCGAGCAGCAGGAGCGACTGCCGGACAACGGCTTCCTCCCCATCCGCGGCGACGCCGCGACCGAGCGGTACCGGGAGAGCTACCCCCTCGCCGTCCTCCCGCTGGAGCAGATCTCCCAGGGGTACGCGCCGAGGACGCTGTCGTACAACCTCCTGTTCAACCAGGCCGACAGCCCGTACCTGGCCATGTTCCGGGAGGCCGTCTTCGGCGACGGCGTCGACAGCGCCGTCGAGGCCGCCCAGCCGGAGTTCACCCGCATCCTCGAGCAGGCCCAGCGATGAGCGCCCCGGCCCAGTCCGCCGGCTCCGGCGCCTCCGCCGCGGCGGGGGCCGCCGCCGGCGGCCGGGCGCCGCGGCCCTCCGCCTCGCACGGCACGCTCACCCATCGCGAGCGCACCGGCTTCCTGCTGGTGCTGCCGGCCGTGGCCATGGTGTCGGTCTTCGTCCTGCTGCCGCTCGTCCTGGCCGTCGGCATCTCCCTGACCAACTGGCCCCTGATCGGCGACTACGAGTGGGTCGGCCTCGAGAACTTCACGGCCATCGCGCAGGACACCGCCTTCCTGCGGGCCGTGGGCTACACGCTGCTGTACACGGCGATCGTGACGGGGCCCATCCTCGTCGTCGGCTACCTCATGGCGGTGGTCGTCCGGGCGAACCGGCGGGGCTCCACCGCGCTGAGGACGCTCTTCTTCCTGCCCTACGTCATCGGTCTGTCGACGCTGAGCTTCATGCTCGTCCTGGAGGCCCAGCCGGGCAGCGGCGCCGTCAACCTCCTCCTCGGGGCCGTCGGCATCACCGACGGGCAGACGGCGTGGCTCGTGGACGCCGGGCTGGCGACGGGCCTCATCGCGGTGCTCGTGG
>Ga0210040_10002055_pt1 | contig 29092 bp, 27 predicted proteins | sample CryGeyCG12114_NA_FD_185462 | JGI IMG/M metagenome (GOLD analysis project Ga0210040, IMG submission 185462) | Groundwater microbial communities from aquifer - Crystal Geyser CG19_WC_8/21/14_NA (SPAdes) (version 2) | ecosystem: Environmental > Aquatic > Deep subsurface > Groundwater | place: USA...
TCGGCCTGCTCCATCGCGGCACCGAAAAGTTTATTGAATACAAGACCTACCTGCAGGCGCTGCCCTACTTCGACCGGCTCGACTATTGCAGTCCGATGTGCATGGAGCATACCTATGTGCTCGCGGTCGAGAAGCTGCTGAATCTCGAAGTTCCGCTGCGCGCCCAATATCTGCGGGTGCTGTTCGCCGAACTGACCCGCATCAAGAACCACCTGCTCAATATTGGCAGTCATGTCATGGACGTCGGTGCCATGACGCCGAACCTGTGGCTGTTCGAATTGCGCGAAGACTGCATGAACTTCTACGAGCGTGCGTCAGGCGCGCGGATGCATGCCGCCTACTTCCGCCCGGGCGGTGTGCATCAGGACGTGCCGCTGAAGCTGCTGACGGACATTGGGGACTGGCTGGACACACGCCTGCCCGAACTGTTCGAGGACGCGATGAGCCTCGTGACCGACAATCGCATCTTTAAGCAACGCAATGTCGATATTGCCATCGTGTCCAAGGAAGATGCGCTGCGCTGGGGATTTTCCGGGCCGATGATCCGGGCGGCGGGCATTCCGTGGGATCTGCGCAAGAGCCAGCCATACGATGTCTATGACCGGATGGAATTCGATATCCCGGTCGGCACCAACGGCGATTGCTACGACCGCATGATGGTGCGGGTGGAAGAAGTGCGACAATCGGCCCGCATCATCAAGCAGTGCCTGCGCGAGATGCCGGAAGGCCCGATCGCCAGCAACGACCGCAAGGTTGTGCCGCCCAAGCGGGCGGACATGAAGCAGTCGATGGAGGCGCTGATCCATCACTTCAAGCTCTACACCGAAGGGTTCCATGTGCCCGCCGGCGAGGTCTATGTGGCAACGGAAAGCCCGAAGGGTGAATTCGGCGTCTACCTGGTCAGCGACGGCAGCAACAAGCCGTATCGCTGCAAGATCCGGCCAACTGCCTTCAGCCATCTGCAGGCAATGGATTTCATGGCCAAGGGGCACATGCTGCCCGATGCGACTGCCATCCTGGGCGCGATGGATATCGTATTCGGGGAATGCGACCGGTGATGGCGCGTCCTCCCATCTGGCTGTTCGTGGCTGTTGCGGCGTTGATCGCCGCGATCGGCTTCATGATCGGGCAAATTCGCGAAGGTGCCGGCATGCCGGTCGTGCTGCTTCTCACCTCCTTTTGGGTAATCACCGCGCAACGGCGCTGGGGCAAGACTAATGGCTGACCGCGCACCGCATCCCGACACTGCCGAACTGCGCGCCCGCTGGAGCCGCTTTACCTGGAATGAGGCGAATACGGCCAAGGTCGGCGAGATCATCGGCCGCTATCCTGAAGGGCGCCAGCGTTCGGCTGTGATGCCGTTGCTCGACCTGGCGCAGCGTCAGGTGGGCGAGGAGACCGGCACTCAGGGCTGGCTGCCGTTGCCGGTGATGGAATATGTCGCGGCTCAACTCGGCATGCCGATCATCCGCGTGCTGGAGGTTGCAACCTTCTACATGATGTTCAACCTCGCGCCGGTCGGCCGCTTCCACGTGCAGGTGTGCGGCACCACGCCGTGCATGCTGCGCGGATCGGACGACATCATGGATGCGTGCTACGCCCGCGGCATGAAGAAAGGCCACACCACCGCTGACGGGCTGTGGACCCTGACCGAAGTCGAATGCATGGGCAATTGCGCCAGCGCGCCAATGGTTCAGATCAATGACGACAATTACGAGGACCTGACACCCGCACGGCTGAACACCGTGCTGGATGCGCTGGCCCGGGGCGAGAGCCCGAAGACCGGTACGCAGGATCCGCAGCGCCATACGGTGGAGCCGGTCGGCGAATTGTCGACCCTGCCCGCAATGGTCGACGCCAATCACGATTATCGCGGCGAGTGGTGATCGGGTGCGGGCGAATGTCTTTCTTGTCCTCGGTTCCGTCTTCATGGCTGTCGGTGTCGTCGCTGCGGTCGAGGGCAACATCGCCCTGATTTCGTTCACCGGCGTGGGGGCCGCTCTTCTTGCGGTCGGCGCGGCGCGTCGCCAGCGGAGGCACTGATGGACGGTATTGTCCTCCTCGTGATCGCCTTGCTTGCGATGGTGCTGGCCTGGAAGTTTCTTGCCGGATTGGTGAAGACGGCGGTGCTCGTCGTCATCCTGGTCCTGGCGGCTGTGTTTGTGTTTGGAGGGATGAGCTGATGCTCGCCGACAAGGATCGTATCTTTACCAATCTCTACGGCTACCAGGACTGGCGCCTGCCGGCCGCCCAGATGCGCGGTGACTGGGATGACACCAGGGCGCTGATCGCGCGTGGCCAGGATGCGATCATCGACGAAGTGAAGGCCTCGGGCTTGCGTGGTCGCGGCGGCGCCGGCTTTCCTACCGGCATGAAGTGGTCGTTCATGCCAAAGGAAAGCAAGGATGGTCGGCCGTCCTTCCTGGTCATCAACGCGGATGAGTCCGAGCCGGGGAGTTGCAAGGATCGCGAGATCATCCGCCACGACCCGCACAAGCTGGTCGAAGGGGCCTTGATCGCTGGCTTCGCCATGCGCGCGCGGGCAGCCTATATCTATATCCGCGGCGAGTATATTCGCGAGGCGGAAACCCTGTTCGCGGCGGTCGCCGAGGCTTATTCCGCCGGCCTGCTGGGGAAGAACGCGGCAGGTACCGGCTACGACTTCGACGTGTTCGTTCACCGCGGCGCCGGTGCTTATATCTGCGGTGAAGAGACCGCCATGATCGAGAGCATCGAGGGCAAGAAGGGGCAGCCGCGGCTCAAGCCACCGTTCCCCGCCGGTGCCGGCCTTTATGGCTGCCCGACCACAGTGAACAATGTCGAGTCGATCGCGGTCGTGCCCACTATCCTGCGTCGCGGTGCGGCCTGGTTCGCCAGCTTCGGGCGGGAGAACAACAAGGGCACCAAGCTGTTCCAGATCTCCGGCCACGTCGAACGGCCCTGCGTCGTGGAGGAGGAGATGGGCATCCCCTTCCGTGAGCTGATCGAGCGGCATTGCGGCGGTATCACGGGAGGGTGGGACAATCTGCTGGCGGTGATCCCCGGGGGTTCGTCGGTCCCGCTGGTGCCGGCGGTCGAGATCATGGATGCGCCGATGGACTTCGACGGGTTGAAGGCAGTCGGTTCAGGCCTAGGCACCGCGGCGGTGATCGTGATGGACAAGTCCACCGACATCGTCCGGGCGATCAGCCGCCTTTCCTACTTCTACAAGCATGAGAGCTGCGGCCAGTGTACGCCGTGTCGCGAGGGTACCGGCTGGATGTGGCGGGTAATGGAGCGGCTGCGGACAGGGGATTCGGAGCCGTCGGAGATCGACATGCTGTACGAAGTGACAAAGCAGGTCGAAGGCCACACGATTTGCGCCTTGGGAGACGCAGCCGCTTGGCCGATCCAGGGGCTGATCAAGCATTTTCGGCCGGAAATTGAACGGCGCATGCAGGTCAAGGCCGCGACATTGCAGGAGCCGGCGGAGTAGTGGTCCTTCGCGATCATCGTGAAGATTCCGATCGAAATTCAGCCTTTCCAGCTGCGGTAATCGGCGCATCCTCGATTTGTGCAGGCCAGTTCGTCAGACCGGCAGCTTGCGCGTAACTATCGAGGAGGTTTGCAATGAACCCTGTGCTTACCAGACTTGTTGGCGCATTGGCTGTCGGGATGGCGGGACAGCCCGCCATGGCGGAGCCCGCGCAGAAGCCAGCAGTGCAGAGCCTTCCGCGAGTTCCGGTGGATCACAACTCGCCGGAACTGCGCGTGGATCGCAGTCCTCGCAATGTCTTCTACCAGCGACTTCTGGTCGAAAACTTCCATCGCAACACGCCTGGCGCAATACGGGCCTATGAGGCCCACCTCGCGGTAGCCGATTGCGTCGTTGATCTCAGCGGCGAGCGTACGGGGCGATTGCTGGGCGGAGCCGGAACGGAAGATCCGCGCTATCGTCGGCTGAACGGCGCGATGTTCCGGCAGTACAATACTTGCAGTTCCATCAACTACCTAGCTCGACTGTCGCCGAGCGTGCTGAACGCCGCCATTGCGGAACGGTTGGTTCTCCGGGAGGTGCCGAGCACCTCTGGCGAAGCGCCCGGCGCTGCGACGACCGCTGATTTGCAGGAGCCTGAGGCAGCCCGGTTTCAGGCTCTGGCGCGCTGCATTGTAGCGCAGGCGCCGGCGCAGGCGCGTGCGGTGCTGCAGACACCGGTCGGCACGGACGCAGAAAGAGCAGCGCTGGGCGCGCTCTATGCCAGTCCGAGTAGTTGCGAGGTCGGTACGGCGCCGGCTGATACGCCGCTGCTGGTGCAACGAGCGCGCCTCGCCGAGGGTCTGTATGCCGCGATGCACCAGCCGGTCGAGCCGCAGCGATAGGATCGCGTTCGGAGAAAAATCAAAGAACGTTCTCACTGTTGACCGGCTGCGCCGCGACGGCCGCGCTTCGAGGCGGCACCGGCGCACAGTCGGGAGCATAGGTTTTAATCAGCGCCGTGGCCCTTGCGCGGAGGCGCGCTGCGGCATTCGGTTGGTGGCGACCGAAAGCGTGCTTGGAGCGTGACCGGGCAGCGGCAGACCCGCACGTCCAAGACGTAGTCGGGATTGATCAAGGGGGCACGGATACCCGCCGCCCACTATCCACTCGAAATATAGCACGGCATCTGCGTTTGCTCGAGACGTCTCCTGCGATGCCGCACAAACGCGATTCTGCTGGCGATTTTGGCAGCTTGCGGGCTTGCACTTGAGCGCGTGCCCGGCCACAGGGGCAGGGCAAAGCGATGCTGCGCTGCACTCATAGCCAAGTGGTCAAGGGCGGCGGGCCATCCAAGCGGAACAGAGTATGCCCACAGTCACCGTAGACGGAACACAGATCGACGTGCCCGATGGGGCGACCGTGCTGCAGGCGTGCGAGCTTGCCGGCAAGGAAATCCCGCGGTTCTGTTATCACGAGCGCCTGTCCATTGCCGGCAACTGCCGCATGTGCCTGGTTGAGGTGAAGCCCGGCCCGCCAAAGCCGCAGGCCAGTTGCGCTCTGCCCGCGACTCAGGGTCAGGAAATCCGCACCGATTCCGAAATGGTGAAGAAGGCGCGGGAAGGGGTGATGGAGTTCCTCCTCATCAATCACCCGCTGGACTGCCCGATCTGCGATCAGGGCGGCGAATGCGACCTTCAGGACCAGTCTGTCGCCTATGGCCGCGGCGGTTCCCGGTACCACGAGAACAAGCGTGCGGTGACCGAGAAGTACATGGGCCCGCTGATCAAGACCTTCATGACCCGGTGCATCCATTGCACCCGTTGCGTCCGGTTCTCCGAGGAAGTGGCGGGCGTTGACGAGATCGGCGCGCTGTACCGCGGCGAGGACATGCAGATCACCACTTACCTCGAGCATGCGGCCAGGCACGAGTTGTCGGCCAATGTGATCGATCTGTGCCCGGTTGGTGCGCTCACCAGCCGCCCATATGCCTATGAGGCGCGGCCGTGGGAGCTGAAGAAGGTGCTGGGCATCGACGTGTCCGATGCCATGGGCTCCAACATCCGCATCGACAGCCGCGGGCGCGAAGTGCTGCGGGTGCTACCGCGCAACAATGACGACGTGAACGAAGAGTGGTTGAGCGACAAGGGTCGGTGGCAGGTGGACGGCCTGACCCGGCGCCGGCTGGATCGCGTCTGGGTCCGCCGGGAGGGCACGCTGCAGCCGTCGTCTTGGGACGAGGCTTTCGCTTTGGTCGCGGCGGTCAAGGCCGGAAGCAGCGTCGCGGCGATAGCTGGCGACCTCACGGACTGCGAGACGATGTTCGCGGCCAAGCGGCTACTGGCGGCGCTCGGCTCCTCGCTGATCGAGAGCCGACAGACCGGCATGGCCTATCCGGTCGATTCCCTGTCAGCGGTCAATTTCAACTCGACCTTTGCCGGGATCGAGGAGGCGGATGCCATCCTGATCGTCGGCAGCCACGTGCGCTGGGAAGCGGCGCTGCTCAACGTGCGGCTGCGCAAGGCGGCGCGACGTGGAGCGAAGATTTTCATCGTCGGTCCCCATTGGGATCCGACCTATCCTGCGGAGTTCCTGGGCGACGACGCGGCCGTGCTGCATGACCTGCCGGATCATGTGGCCAGCGCGATGCAGGGTGCGGCCAGGCCTGCGGTGATCGTCGGCGCGGGCGGGCTGGTGGCCGGCGCGCATGGCCCGGCGCTGGCGCTGGCACATGCCTGGAACCTGGAACGGGAGGGCTGGAACGGCTTCAACGTGCTACACTCCGCCGCGGCGCGGATGGGCGCGCTGATGCTCGGCTTCGCGCAGGCCCGCGGCATCGCGGATCTGGTGCAGGCGACACCCCGGGTGGTGATTTCGCTGGGCGCGGACGAGGTGGATTACACCCGCTTCCCCGACGCTCTGAAGGTTTATATCGGCCATCATGGCGACAAGGGTGCTGCCGGTGCCGACATCATCCTGCCGGGCAGTGCTTATACCGAGAAGGCTGGCACCTACGTGTCGACCGAAGGACGCGTGCAGTTCGCCGAACAGGCGGTGTTTGCGCCCGGCGACGCGCGGGAGGATTGGACGATCCTGCGGGCGCTGGCTGATGCGCTGGGTGTCGATGTCGGTTTCGACAGCTTCGACCAACTGCGCAGCGCCATGATCGCAGAGGTACCGGAATTGGGTGTGGAGGGTCTGGCTGAGTACGGCCCGTTGCCCCTGGCGGGCAGCGCTGAACGGGCTGGTGGACAGATCGCTTATCCAATCAAGGACTTCTATCTCACCAATCCGATCGCCCGTGCGAGCGCGGTGATGCAGCGCTGTTCGGCAGAATTGCTGCACGGCGAGGATCTGGCGGAGGCCGCCGAATGATTCCCGTCTTTGAAGGTTGGGGGATGAGCTACGAGGGCGCGTGGATTGTCTCCACCGTCGCCGGCATCCTGCTGATCGCGCTGCCATTGATGCTGGCCGTGGCCATGGTGATCTATGCCGATCGCAAGATCTGGGCCGCCATGGCGCTTCGCCGAGGACCCAATGTGGTCGGGCCGTTCGGTCTGTTGCAGAGCTTTGCCGACGGGTTGAAGGTGTTCCTGCAAGAAACCATCGTGCCTTCGGCCGCGAACAAGGGCCTGTTCCTGATCGCGCCAATTATCACCTTCACTGTGGCGCTTGCCGCCTGGGCGGTGATCCCGTTCAACTCGGGTGCGGTGCTGGCAAACATCAATGTTGGCCTGCTCTACATCTTGGCGGTCAGTTCGCTGGGTGTCTACGGCGTGGTCATGTCGGGTTGGGCCTCCAACTCGAAATATCCGTTTTTCAGCGCGATGCGCGCGGCGGCGCAGATGATTTCCTACGAGGTCTCTATCGGCTTCGTGCTGATCTGCGTGGTGCTGTGGGCGGGGTCGTTCAACATGAACACCATCGTGGAGGCTCAGCGCGGGCACGGACTGGGGATCGTCAACGGGTTCTACTTTAACCTGCTGCTGTTCCCGATGTGGGTGGTGTTCCTGATCTCCTCCCTGGCGGAGACGGCTCGCGCGCCGTTCGATCTGACGGAGGCGGAGAGCGAGCTGGTCGCGGGCTACCAGACCGAATACAGCTCCATGAGCTTCGCGCTGTTCTGGCTTGGCGAGTACGCCAACGTCATCCTGATGTGTGCGCTCAACTCGATCCTTTTCTTCGGTGGCTGGCTGCCGCCGCTGGACTGGGCGCCGCTTTACTGGGTGCCGGGCTGGATCTGGCTGTTTGCCAAGATCGCGTTCTTCTTCTTCGTCTTCTCCTGGATCAAGGCGACCGTGCCGCGCTTCCGATATGACCAGCTGATGCGGCTGGGCTGGAAGGTATTCCTGCCGCTGAGCCTCTCCTTCGTAGTGGTGGTAAGCGGCTGGCTCATGTTCACGAGGTATGGCGCATGAGTGTCGCGCAACTGGTCAAGTCGTTTACCCTGTGGGAGTTTCTGAAGGCGCATGCCCTCACGCTGAAGTACTTCTTCAAGCCCAAGGCGACGATCAACTATCCGTTCGAGAAGAACCCCCTGTCACCGCGCTTCCGCGGGGAGCATGCGCTTCGCCGTTATCCGAACGGTGAGGAGCGCTGCATCGCGTGCAAGCTGTGCGAGGCGGTATGTCCGGCGCTGGCGATCACCATCGAGTCCGAGCCGCGCGACGACGGCTCGCGCCGTACCACGCGCTATGATCTCGACATGACCAAGTGCATCTTCTGCGGGTTTTGCCAGGAGGCTTGCCCGGTAGATGCGATCGTCGAGGGGCAGAACTTCGAATATTCGACCGAGACGCGTGAGGAGCTGCTGTACGACAAGGCCAAGCTGCTGGCGAACGGGGACAAGTGGGAGCGCGCGCTCGCTGCCAACCTTGAAGCCGACGCGCCCTACCGCTAGGCGCCCGTCAGGACGGACCCAGACATGCTGCAAGCCCTTGCCTTTTATCTCTTCGCCGCGCTGGTGATCGCCAGCGGGACGTTCACCATTCTGGCTCGTAACCCGGTGCATTCCGTGCTGTGGCTTATCCTGTCATTTTTCAATGCAGCCGGGCTGATGGTCATCATCGGGGCAGAGTTCATCGCCATGCTGCTGGTGATCGTCTACGTCGGTGCGGTCGCGGTGCTGTTCCTGTTCGTGGTCATGATGCTCGACATCGACTTCGCGGAGCTGCGCGCTTCCTTCATGAAGAACTTCCCGCTGGGCATCGCGATCGCGCTGGTGCTGCTGGCGGAGCTGGTGCTCGGGATCGGCGCATGGCAGGCGGGCGCGCTGCAACTGGGCACGCCTTCAGGCGACGCAACGGCGCTGCTGGGGCGCAGCAATATCGAGAACATCGGTGCGCTGCTGTACAGCCGCTACCTGTTCCTGTTCGAAAGCGCCGGCATCATCCTGCTGGTCGCCATGATCGGCGCGATCGTGCTGACCCATCGGGAGCGGCGGGCGGTGCGTGGGCAGCAGAACATCGCGAAGCAGAACGCACGTCGTCCATCGGAGGCGACGGTCAATGTGCAGCCGGGGATCGGGCAGGGGGTGACGCTGTGATCGGCATCGAACATTACGTCGTTGTCAGCTCGATCCTGTTCGTGCTTGGCGTGCTCGGCATCTTCCTCAACCGGAAGAACATCATCGTCATCCTGATGGCGATTGAACTGATCCTGTTGGCGGTGAACATCAACCTGGTGGCCTTCAGTGCCTTCCTGGGTGACCTCACCGGGCAGATCTTCGCGATGTTTGTGCTGACCGTGGCCGCTGGCGAGGCGGCGATCGGCCTGGCCATCCTGGTCATCTACTTCCGCGGACGCGGCACCATCGCGGTGGACGACGTCAACCGGATGAAGGGGTAATCTCTTGTCCGCCATTCTGATCATCGTCTTTCTGCCGCTGCTGTGCTCGATCATCGCCGGGCTGGGTAACCGTGCGATCGGCAACACCGCCGCCAAGATCGTCACGACAGGCGGTCTGTTCATCGCTTGCGCGCTCAGCTGGCCGATCTTCATCGCCCATCTGGGCGGCGAGGTGCCGGCGCAGGTGGTGCCAGTGATGAAGTGGGTGCAGTCGGGCGCGTTCACGTTCGACTGGGTGCTGCGGGTCGATACCATGACCGCGATCATGCTGGTGGTGATCACCACCGTGTCCGCGCTGGTTCATCTCTACAGCTGGGGCTACATGGCGGAGGATCCCAGTCAGCCCCGCTTCTTCAGCTATCTCTCGCTGTTCACCTTTGCCATGCTGATGCTGGTCACGGCGAACAATCTGGTGCAGATGTTCTTCGGCTGGGAAGGGGTGGGTCTTGCCTCCTATCTCTTGATCGGCTTCTGGTTCACGAAGCCCTCGGCCGGCGCTGCGGCAATCAAGGCCTTCGTGGTCAATCGTGTCGGCGATCTCGGCTTCATGCTCGGCATCTTCGGCACCTTCCTGGTGTTCCAGACCACCTCCATCCCGGAGATTCTGGCCGCGGCGCCCGCGATGCAGGGCAGCACCATCACCTTCATGTCGATGCGCCTCGACACGATGACCATCCTGTGCCTGCTGCTGTTCATCGGTGCGATGGGCAAGTCGGCGCAGCTGGGCCTGCACACCTGGCTGCCGGATGCGATGGAAGGGCCCACGCCGGTTTCCGCGCTGATCCACGCAGCCACCATGGTCACTGCCGGCGTGTTCATGGTCTGTCGCCTGTCGCCGATGTTTCAGGCCGCGCCAGACGCGATGACGGTCGTGACCTTCGTCGGGGCAGCAACATGCTTCTTCGCCGCGACGATCGGCACCACCCAGTGGGACATCAAGCGGGTGATCGCCTACTCGACCTGTTCGCAGCTCGGCTACATGTTCTTCGCCGCTGGCGTCGGCGCCTATGGCGCGGCGATGTTCCACCTGTTTACGCATGCCTTCTTCAAGGCGCTGCTGTTTCTCGGGGCGGGCTCCGTCATTCACGCGATGCATCACGAGCAGGACATGCGCTATTATGGCGGCCTGCGTAAGCAGATCCCGATAACGTTCTGGGCGATGCTGGCGGGCACCCTCGCGATCACCGGCGTCGGAATTTACGAGGTTGGCGGGTTTGCCGGCTTCCACTCCAAGGATGCAATCCTGGAGGCGGCCTATGCCAGCGGTACCGGTATGGGACGCTTCGCGTTCTTCATGGGCGCGATCGCTGCGCTGCTGACCAGCTTCTATTCGTGGCGCCTCATGTTCCTGACCTTCTGGGGCAAGCCCCGCTGGGCGCAGTCCGAGCATATCCAGCACGCCATGCACGACGCGCATGGCCACGGCGCGCACTCCGCCGGCGACCAGGCCCATGATGATCACGGCAACGTGGCGCATGGACACAACCCGCCCGCACAGGAAGATGCCGGGCACGATCATGCGCATCACGTCCCGTCCGCGCGTGAGGATGACGGCACGGCCGGCTACCATCCGCACGAAAGCCCATGGGTGATGCTGCTGCCGCTGGTGGTGCTGAGCCTGGGCGCCATCTTCGCCGGCTTTGTCTTCAGTCCCTTCTTCATCGAGAGCGAGCCGTTCTGGCACGGCTCCATCTTCTACAACGAGCATCTCATGCACGAGATGCACTTGGTGCCGCTGTGGGTGAAGCTGTCGGCAACGGTGGTGATGCTGATCGGCCTGGCAGTGGCATGGCTGGCCTATATCAAGGATACGTCCATCCCCGGTAAGACCGCTGCGGCTCTGGGCCCGGTCTATCGCTTCTTGTTCAACAAGTGGTATTTCGACGAGCTCTACAATGCCATGTTCGTGAAGCCTGCCTTCGCGCTCGGCCGCGTGTTCTGGCAGAAGGGTGATGTGGGCGGCATCGACCGTTTCGGGCCCAATGGTGCCGCCTGGGTGGTGGAGCAGGGCTCCGTCCTCGCACGCAAGGTCCAGTCCGGCTATCTCACCAGCTACGCTCTGGTCATGCTGCTGGGTCTCGTCGCCGCGATCAGCTGGGTGCTCGTGTAATGGGGGGCTTTCCGATCCTGTCGCTGATGTTGCTGGTGCCGCTGCTCGGCGCCATTGGCTGCCTGTTCTCCGGCGAACGCGGTGCGCGCACGATCGCGCTGTCAGCGACGGCGATCAATCTGGTGCTTGGCATCGTAATGTGGGTCAGCTTCGATATTGGCGGCGCGCAATGGCAGTTCACGGAGCGTGCCGACGTTTTCGCCGGCTTCAGTTGGGCGCTGGGGATCGACGGCATCGCGCTGATGCTGATCGTGCTTACCGTGTTCCTGATGCCGATCTGCATCCTGGCCAGCGCTTCCATCGTCAAGCGCGTGCCCGAGTACATGGCCGCCTTCCTGTTCATGGAAGTGTTGATGATCGGCGTATTCAGTGCGCAGGACATCTTCCTGTTCTACATCTTTTTCGAAGCCAGCCTGATCCCGATGTACCTGATCATCGGCGTCTGGGGCGGCGACAACCGCATCTACGCCAGCTACAAGTTCTTCCTGTATACGCTCTTCGGCTCACTGCTGATGCTGATCGCGATGATGTGGATGGTGAACGTCGCCGGCACCAGCTCCATTCCCGAGCTTATGACCTACGACTTTCCGCCTCAGGCGCAGGTCTGGCTATTTTTGGCGTTCTTTGCCAGCTTCGCAGTTAAGATGCCGATGTGGCCGGTGCATACCTGGCTGCCAGACGCGCACGTGCAGGCGCCGACGGCCGGCTCGGTGATCCTGGCGGGCGTGCTGCTGAAGATGGGCGGATACGGCTTTATCCGGTTCAGCCTGCCGATGTTTCCGGAAGCGAGCGCGCAGCTCGCCTGGCTGATCTGGGGTCTGTCGATGGTGGCGGTGGTGGTCACCAGCCTGATCGCGCTGGTCCAGCACGACATGAAGAAGCTGATTGCCTACTCCTCGGTCGCGCACATGGCGATCGTCACCATCGGCCTGTTCGCCTTCAACGTGCAGGGTCTCGAAGGTGCGATGATGGTGATGCTGGGCCACGGCCTGGTCTCGGGCGCGCTGTTCCTGTGCGTGGGCGTGATCTATGACCGGCTGCACACGCGCGAGATCGCGCGCTACGGCGGCCTGGCGATCAACATGCCGCGTTACGCCATGTTCTTCCTCCTGTTCACCATGGCCAGCGTGGGTCTGCCGGGTACCAGCAATTTTGTAGGCGAGTTTCTCAGCCTCGCCGGCGCCTACCAAACCAACAGCTGGGTGGCCTTTGTCGGCACCACCGGCATCATCCTTGGTGCGGCCTACATGCTCTATCTCTATCGCCGCGTGGTGTTCGGCGGGCAGAACAACGCGGATGCCGCGGCAATGGCGGATCTTGGTCCGCGCGAGTGGCTGATGCTGGCCCCGCTTGCCGCCGCAACCCTGTGGATGGGCATCTATCCCGAAAGCTTCCTGGCGCCCATGCGTAGCGACATCGCGGTGCTGAATGCGCGGATCGCGCGTGCGGCGCCGCAGGGAGATGCCCGTCTTGCCGTCGGTACCGTCGATCCTGCCACGGCCGTGCACGGGCATGAGGCGCCAACTCACGACGTGCCAGGGGGCGCGCACTGATGGACTTTTCTTCGTCACTGGCGCTGATCGCGCCTGAGCTCCTGCTCTCGCTTTCGGGCCTGGCGCTGCTGCTCCTCGCGGCCTGGGGCGGAGACAGGGCAGCGCGTCTTATCAGCATACTGGCATGCGTCGCGCTTGGCGCCGCCTTCTGCCTGGTTGCGCCGGCGGTGTGCGGCGGCTTCGCCGGCCCGGACCGGGTCGCTTTTGCCGGGCAATTTCGGGCCGATGCCTTCGCCGGTTTCGCCAAGCTGATGATCTATGCGGCGAGCGGCGCGGTGCTGGTGGTGGCGCCCGCCTTCCTGGAGCGGCTGCGCTCCATGCGGGCCGAATTCCCGGTGCTGGTGCTGTTTTCCGTGCTTGGCATGTCGATCATGGTTTCGGCCGGCGACCTCATCACGCTGTATATCGGGCTCGAGATGCAATCGCTCTCGGCCTACGTGCTTGCCGCTTTCGTGCGCAATGATACGCGCTCCTCCGAGGCAGGGCTCAAATACTTCGTGCTCGGCGCGCTCGCATCGGGCATCCTGCTGTTCGGGATGAGCCTGGTCTACGGCTTTGCGGGCACCACCAGCTTCGAAGGCATTGGTTTCGCACTGTCGGGCGCCATGGGCACGGGTGCGCTGTTCGGGATGATCTTCGTCCTTGCCGGGCTGGCGTTCAAGATCAGCGCGGTGCCGTTCCACATGTGGACGCCGGACGTCTACGAAGGCGCGCCGACTCCTATCACCGCCTTCTTTGCCAGCGCGCCCAAGGTCGCCGCGATCGCTCTGCTCAGTCGGGTGATGCTGGAGGCGTTCGGCGGGCAGGTCGATGCCTGGCGCCAGGTGGTGATCTTCCTCGCCCTCGCCTCCATCGTCGTGGGCGCGCTGGGCGCGATCGGGCAGAGCAACGTCAAGCGGCTGCTCGCCTACTCCTCCATCAACAATGTGGGATTCATCCTCCTCGGGCTCGCCGTCGCAACCACGCAAGGGGCCAGCGCGATGCTGGTCTATCTGGCGATCTACGTGCCGATGACCATCGCCGGCTTCGTCGCCGTGCTGATGCTGCGCGATGCCGAGGGCAATGCGGTGGAGCGCATTGCCGACCTTTCGGGGCTATCGCGCACCCGTCCAGCGCTGGCCTGGTGCCTGATGATCGTGATGTTCAGTCTGGCCGGCATTCCGCCGATGTTTGGCTTCTGGGGCAAGTTCGTCGTCTTCAGCGCGTTGGTGGAGGCAGATTTCGTGGCGCTCGCCGCCATCGGCATCGCCGCCAGCGTGATCGGCGCCTTCTACTATCTCATGGTCGTGAAGGTGATGTTCTTCGACGAGCCTGCCGACACCTATCTGGCGAAGGGCGACGTGCCGCACTGGGCTCTGCTGGCCATTTCCACTCTGGCCATATCCCCCTTCGGATTCCTTGCGACCGGCTGGCTCGGCGCCTTGGCAGACCGGGCCGCGGCGTCGATGACCCTGCTCGTCTGATCCGGGCCGATTTCGCTGTTCAAGCCGGAGATCGTCGCCGAGACCGGTTCCACGAATGCGGATCTCCTGCAGCGGCTGGAGGCTGGCGGCCGGCTTGCCGAGGGGCATTGGCTGTTGGCCGACCGCCAGCGCGCCGGACGAGGTCGACAGGGCAGGCGCTGGTTGGACGGTCCGGGCAACTTCATGGGCTCCACCATCATCGAGCTGCGCGTGGGCGATCCGTGCCCGACAACATTGCCGATGGTGGCAGGTCTGGCGGCCTATGAGGCGCTGGTGCCAATGCTCGTGGGAGCTGCGCGCCTGGAGCTCAAGTGGCCGAACGATGTATTGCTGGCCGGTACCAAGCTGGCGGGTATCCTGCTCGAGCGCAGCGGAGATCACGTGATCTGCGGCGTCGGCGTCAACCTGGCCATGGGGCCTGCGCTTGCCGATCGCGGCGCCAGCCACCTGGCGGCGCGGAGACCGGCGCCTGATCGCGACATGTTCGCCCACGGATTGGCGGACAGTCTTGCCCGCGAGCTTGGCCGCTGGCGGCAGGACGGGGCGGGGGAGTCGCTCACCCGGTGGCTCGCGGCCGCTCATCCGGTGGGAAGCCTGCTGTCGGTCCATGACGACGCCTCGATGCGCGTCACCGGTCGCTTCGCTGGGCTGGAGCCCGACGGCGGCTTGCGGATTGCGCTGGCGGATGGCACCATCCGGATCATCCGCGCAGGCGACGTGGTGCTTGAAGAGAGCGGGACCTGAGATGCTGCTCGCCGTCGATGTCGGCAACACCAATGTCGTTTTCGCCCTTATCGGGCCGGGGGACGGCGATGCTGTGACAAGCCCGGGCACAATCCGCACCCGCTGGCGCATCGCCACCGATCCGCGGCGCACGGCCGATGAATATGCCGTGTGGCTCCTGCAGCTGATGACGATCGAGGGAGTGGAGCGCTCCGCAATCAGCACGATGATCGTGTCCAGCGTGGTACCGCGTGCCCGGCACAATCTGGAGGTGCTCGGCCAGAAATATTTCGGCCTTGCGCCACTTCATGCGGGTGAGGGCGCTGCTTCATGGGATTTTCCCATCCATGTGGACGAGCCGCGATCATTGGGCGCCGACCGTGCGGTCAACGCGCTGGCCGCCCATGCGGGATTTGCCGGTGACCTGATCGTGGTCGATTTCGGCACGGCCACCACGTTCGATGTCGTGGACGGAGACGGAGCCTATCAGGGCGGAATCATCGCGCCGGGCATCAATCTTTCGCTCGATGCGCTGGTCGCCAACACGGCCAAGCTGCCGCGCATCGCCATCGAACATCCGCGCACCGACAGCGTGACCGGGCGCAACACCGAAGATCAGATGCAGATTGGCGTGTTCTGGGGCTATGTCGCCATGATGGAGGGACTGATCGCACGCTTGAAGGCGGAGATCGGACGCCCCACAAAGGTTGTGGCGACCGGCGGCCTTGCGCTGCTGTTCCAGCGCCATACCAGTATATTCGATGCGGTCGATGCCGACCTCACCCTCAAGGGCCTGGCGATCCTCGCTGCCCGAACGAAAGCGTAAATGAAGAAAAATTTCTCTCCGGAAGATGAGCTGCTGTTCCTGGCCCTTGGCGGGTCGGGAGAGGTCGGCATGAACGTCAATCTGTATGGCTGCCGCGGCAAGTGGCTGATGGTCGATCTCGGCATGAGCTTCGGCGCGAACGAATATCCCGGCACGGAGCTGATGTTCGCCGACCTTCAGTTCATCGAGGAGCGCGCTGACGACCTGCTCGGCATCGTGCTGACCCATGCGCATGAGGATCACATCGGCGCGATCCCCTATTTCGCAGCCGAACTCGGCGTGCCGCTCTACGCCACCGCCTTCACCGCCGACCTTGTCCGCCGCAAGCTGGACGAGGCGGGCCTCTTGGGCGAGGTGAAGCTGCACATTATCAAGGAGGACGACGACGTTCTCGAACTCGGGCCGTTTGCGATAGAGTGGCTGCCGATGTCCCATTCCATCGCGGAGGCTAACGCCCTGCTGATCGAAACGCCGTTCGGTCGTGTGTTTCACACCGGCGACTGGAAGCTGGATGACGAGCCGCTGATTGGCCGCCCGACGACGGGCGAGGAACTCGCCGAGATCGGCGACGAGGGCATACTGGCGATGGTGTGCGATTCCACCAACGTCTTCAATCCCGCCCCGTCGGGGTCCGAAAGCGCAGTGCTGCGCGGGCTGATGGAGGAGGTTCGCCGCCACCGCGGGCGCCGGGTGATGGTTACCACCTTCGCCTCGAACGTGGCCCGGCTGCACACATTGGGCGAAGTGGCGAAAGCGACCGGGCGGCAGCTGTGCGTTGCGGGCCGCTCGCTGGACCGGATCATCAGCGTCGCGCAGGACAATGGCTATCTGTCCGATCTGCCCGACACGGTGGACTTCAAGACCGCCATGGGCCTGCCGCGCGGCGAGGTGCTGATCGTTGCCACCGGCGGGCAGGGGGAGCCGCGCGCCGCGCTGGCGCGCGTGGCGGAAGGCAGTCACCCGCTTGAGCTGGCCGAAGGCGACGTGGTGCTGTTCTCCAGTCGGCAGATCCCCGGCAACGAGCTTGCCATCGGTCGGGTGCAGAACCAGCTCGCCGCCCGCGGCATTGTCATGATCAGTGACCGGCAGAGCGAGATCCACGTTTCCGGCCATCCCGGACGGCCGGAGCTGGAGGCGATGTATGGCTGGATTCGGCCGCAGATCCTGGTGCCCGTGCATGGCGAGCTGCGCCACGTCCAGGAACAGGCGCGGTTCGGCGCGAAATGCGGCATCCCGGACACCGTGGTGCAGGTGAATGGCGATGTCGTGCGCCTTGCGCCCGGTGCGCCGGGCCGCATCGGACAGGTGCCGCATGGACGCTTGGTGCTGGATGGCGATATTATCGTGCCCGCCGATGGCGAGGCGATCGCCACCCGCCGGCGGCTCGCGCGTGACGGTCTGCTGGTGGTGGCGCTGGACGGCCGGGGCGGGGCGCAGGTGCACGGTATAGGCCTGCCGCTGGACGAGGATTACGCTGCCTTCGTGGCGGAGGCGGAGCGCGACGTGGCGGACGCGCTCGGTCGCCTCAAGGGCCGCGACCGCAATGCAACCGGGGCGGTGGAGGAGGCAGCCCGCCTTGCTGCCCGCCGTGCGGCGCAGCGCTGGTCGGGCAAGAAGCCCCAGACGCGGATCATCCATCCGCGCTGACGAGAGCTAAGCGGGAGTTCTGACGGTGAAATGGACCTCGATCCTGGCGATCTATACCCTTTTCTGGGTCGGCTCCGCCTTCGTGCTCCTGCCGTTCGGTGTGCGCACGCATGAAGAGGCCGGAATCGCTAAGGTGCCCGGACAGGCTGACAGTGCCCCGGCCGATTTTCGGCCGGGGCGGCTGGCGCTGCGCGCGACCGTGGTCGCGGCGGTGCTGTGTGCGCTCTATGTCGCCAATTACACGCAGGGTTGGATCACCGCTGCTGACTTGAACTTCTTTGGTGAGCCACCGGCGCAGGGATAGGGCCGTCAGTCCACGGTGGTCAGTACCCGCGCGAAGCTTTCTGCATCGGTGTTGCCGCCCGACAAGACCAGCACGGTGCGCTCATCCAGCGCGACCTTGCCCGCCAGCGCTGCCGCCAGAGCGACCGCGCCGCCCGGCTCCAGCACCAGCCGCATGCGCGCGAAAGCGTAGCGCTGTGCGGTTCGAACCTCCGCCTCGCTGACGGCAACGGCCTGCACGCGGCCGTGGAGCAGGGCGAAGTTGACCGGCCAGGTGGCAGGGGTCTGCAGCGCGTCGCAGGCGGTTGGCGGCGCATCTGCCGCCACCCGCTCGATCGTGCCGCTGGCCAGACTGCGCCCGACATCGTCCCATCCGTCGGGCTCGACGGCCACGATCTCGGCATCAGGACAGGCCAGCGCCAGACCCGCCGCCAGCCCGCCGCCGCCGCAGGGCGTCACGATGCGCGTTGGACCGGCCCCGGTCAGCGCCTCCACCTGTGTGGCGATCTCGACGCCGGTGCTACCCTGGCCCTCGATCACCCAGGGATCGCCGAACGCATGGACCAGCGCCGCACCCCGGTCCCGTGCCAGCGCTTGCGAGATAGCGTCCCGGTCCTCGGTCGCGCGGTCATAGGTGACGATCTCGGCCCCCAATTCGAGCACTCGCGCAAGCTTTACCCGCGGCGCGTCGGCCGGCATGACGATGGCCGCCTGCATCCCCAGCCGCCTGGCTGCCCAGGCCACGCCCTGCGCATGATTGCCGCTGGAGACGCCGACCACTCCGTGTGCCCGCTCCGCCTCGGTGAGGTCCGACAGGCGATGCCACGCGCCGCGGATCTTGAACACGCCGATGGGCTGCAGGCATTCGGCCTTGGCGAACAGCGTCGCGCCGTTCACCTGCACCGGCAGCAGGGGCGTGGGTGGCAGGATCGCCGCGACCTTGGCTGCGGCGCGCAGCACGCCTTCACGGGTCGGGGTCCTCATGGCAGAGACACTCATCTTGCTCCTCCCGCGCTTTCGCCTAAACGGTCCGCGTCAGGCTCTGTGGAGCCAGCCGGCAGGGATGCGCGTTAGGCGCTTGAACGCAGATTTTCGAGATGGGAGAAACCATGTCCACAATCCTGGTGATCGGCGCGGGCGGCGTAAGTTCGGTCGCGGTCCACAAGATGGCCATGAATCCTGCCATCTTCACGAACATCCATCTCGCCAGCCGCACGAAGAGCAAGTGCGACGCGATCGCCGCCAGCGTGAAGGAGCGGACCGGGCAGTCGGTCGCGACTTACGAGATTGATGCGGAGGAGGTGCCCGCAATGGTCAACCTTATCCGCCGCGTGCAGCCGGCGCTGGTGGTCAATCTGGCGCTGCCGTACCAGGACTTGCCGATCATGGATGCCTGCCTGGAGGCCGGCGTCGATTACCTCGACACCGCGAATTACGAACCGCGGGATCAGGCCAAGTTCGAATATCACTGGCAATGGGCCTATCACGACCGCTTCCGCGATGCGGCGATCATGGCGCTGCTGGGCAGCGGCTTCGACCCGGGCGTCACCAGCGTGTTCACCATGTGGCTGAAGAAGCACAAGCTTGCCTCGATCCGCCGGCTCGACATCCTCGATTGCAATGGCGGCGATCACGGCCAGAGCTTCGCGACCAACTTCAATCCGGAAATCAACATCCGCGAAGTCACCGCGCCCGCCCGCCATTGGGAGAACGGCGCCTGGGTCGAGACCCCGGCGATGAGCGTGAAGCAGCCGTTCGACTTCGAAGCCGTCGGCCCGAAGAACATGTACCTGATGTATCACGAGGAGCTGGAGAGCCTGGCGCGCTTCGTGCCGGAACTGGAGCGCGCGCGCTTCTGGATGACGTTCGGTGATGAATACATCAAGCACCTGACGGTGCTGCAGAATGTCGGCATGACCCGGATCGACCCCGTGATGTACCAGGGTCGCCCCATTGTGCCGCTGCAGTTTCTGAAGGCGGTGCTGCCGGAACCCTCCAGCCTGGGTTCCACCACCACGGGCAAGACCAATATCGGCGTGATCGCCACCGGGGAGGCGCTGGACGGGTCTGGCGAGAAGACATTCTACATCAAGAATATCTGCGACCACGAGGAAGCCTTTGCCGAAACGGGCAACCAGGCGGTCAGCTACACCACAGGCGTTCCCGCTATGATCGGCAGCGCAATGGTCGTGACCGGCGCCTGGGCCGGGAAGGGCGTGTTCAACATGGAGGAGTTCGATCCCGATCCGTTCATGGACATGCTGAACACCCAGGGCCTGCCCTGGACGGTGGACGAATTGTCCGCCCCGCTGGAGTTCTGAGCGGTGCGGCGCCTCCTCCTTCTCACTGCGACGATGCTCGCTCTGCCGGCCTGCACGCCAGTGCCGGTGGAACAGGCCGCAATGCCTGAACCTGCCGGGCCCGTGCTCGCCAGCGCCGACGCGGCGCAGTGCCGCGCGGGTGGCGGCTTGATCGAGCGGCGCGGACGGCTGCGGGCGGAGGCTTGCGTGCAACCCTTCGCCGATGCCGGCCGGGTATGCAGCGACAACGACCAGTGCGCCGGCGACTGCATTACCGACATTGCGGAACAGGAGAACGGCTCGGCCAACGTGACCGGCATGTGCCAGGCCGACGACCGTCCGTTCGGCTGCTTCGCCAAGGTAGTTAACGGTCGGGCGACCGGCGGCATCTGTATCGACTGATGGAGACCAGAGCCGGCGATCCGGGCGCCTTCGCCCAATTCGACCTGTCGCGCGTCGACAGCCCCGCCTTCGTCATCGACGCAGCCAAGCTGCGCGCCAATCTGCAGGTGCTGGCCGATGTGCGCGATGCCGCGGACATCAAGGTGCTGGCAGCGCTGAAGGCGTTCTCCATGTGGTCGGTCGCGCCGATCATCGGCGAGTATCTGGACGGCGTGTGCACCTCCGGCCTGTGGGAGGCGCGCCTCGCCTCCGAGTTCTACGACGGCGAGATCGCGACCTATTGCGCGGCCTACAAGCCGGAGGACCTGCCGGAAATCTGCCGGCTGTCCGATCATGTCATCTTCAACTCGCCCGCACAGCTGCAGCGCGCTTCGCTGATCCTGGAAGATGCACGCGCGCGGGGCGGCACGTTCGACATCGGCCTGCGCCTGAATCCGCTGCACGCCGAGGGTGAGGTGCCCCGCTACGACCCATGTGCCCCGCACAGCCGCCTGGGCTTCCCGGTGGATCAGCTCACCAAGGAGCACATGGAGCTGGTCGACGGCATCCACATCCACACGCTGTGCGAACAGGATCTGGAGCCGCTGAAGCGCACCTGGGATGTGCTGTTCGATCATCTCGAGCCCTATTTCGGGCAGATCAAATGGCTCAATTTTGGTGGTGGCCACCACATCACCCGCGCCGATTACCAGCGCGACGAGCTGGTTGCCTTCCTGCAGGACGTGAAGGACGATACCGGGGCGGAAATCTATCTTGAGCCGGGCGAGGCGGTCGCGCTGGACGCCGGCATCCTGGTCGGCACGGTGCTCGACACCCACTGGAACGCGATGCCGCTCGCCATCACGGACGTGTCCGCCACCTGCCACATGCCTGACGTGATCGAGGCACCGTATCGCCCGGCAATGCTGGGCGAGGCTGCGGAGGGCGAGGCGGTCCGTCTGGGCGGCCCCTCCTGCCTGGCGGGTGACGTGATCGGCGATTATCGCCTGCCCGTGCCACCGCAGCCCGGCGCGCGCTTCGCCTTCCTGGATCAGGCGCACTATTCGATGGTCAAGACGACCACCTTCAACGGCGTGCCGTTGCCCTCGATCTGGCTGTGGGACAGCGAAACCGACGCGCTCGAATGCATCAAGCGGTTCGACTACGAGGACTTCCGCAACCGCCTGAGTTAAGGTGCCGGCGGCGGTGCGCGCCTGTCGTGGTTAAGCCGCGCGAAAGCTTGCCGGAAAGAAGCGGCCTGCGCGCCGGCGCCCCGCATTCTCTTGACCCATTCCGGTCACACAAAAACCGTTTGCGATCCGGTGATTCGCCCTTATATGCGCGCCTCCGCTGCCCCAAGGGGACTTCCTAACCGCAAGGCAGCCTTGTTCAAACTTACGTTTGGGGGTCCCTTGAATTGCACCACTATCCTGACGCACGGTCTGTAGTTCGCGACCTCGTTCCGGACGAACCGGTGATGCTCAACCGCCCGCACGCTGCGGCGCGGGCAGCGCAGTTCTTTGCGCAGGGCTTCCCGGGCACCACCATGTATGCGGTGAAGGCGAACCCCTCGCCCGATCTGGTGCGCCTGCTGTGGGATAACGGCATCCGCACCTTCGACGTCGCTTCCATTGCGGAAGTGCGTATGGTGCGTGGCCTGCTGCCCGAAGCGACGCTGTGCTTCATGCATCCGGTGAAGACCAAGGCCGCGATCCGCGAAGCCTATCACGTGCATGGCGTGCGCACCTTCAGCCTCGACACGCTGGAGGAGCTCGCCAAGATCGTCGAGGCCACTTCCGGCGAGGATGGTGCCGAGGCGCAGGACCTGAACCTGTTGGTGCGTCTGCGCGTCTCCTCCGAACATTCGGAGCTGTCGCTCGCCTCCAAGTTCGGGGTCGATCTGGTCGATGCGGCGCCGCTGCTGCAGGCGACGCGCCAGCATTGCGACGCGCTGGGCATCTGCTTCCATGTCGGCAGCCAGGCCATGACGCCGTTTGCCTATGTCCAGGCGCTGGACCGCGTGCGTGCGGCCATCGTGCAGGCGTCGGTTACGGTCGACATCGTCGATGTGGGCGGCGGCTTTCCCAGTGCCTATCCGGGCATGACCCCGCCGCCGCTGGAAGATTACTTCGCGATCATCCACCGCCACTTCGAGGCGTTGCCGATCTCCTACAATGCGGAGCTGTGGGCGGAGCCGGGCCGGGCGCTGAGCGCGGAATATTCCAGCGTGATCGTCAAGGTTGAGAAGCGCCGGGGCGAGGAACTGTACATCAATGACGGCGCTTATGGCGCGCTGTTCGATGCGGCACATGTGGATTGGCGTTTTCCGGTGCGCGCGCTGGAAGACGATCTGACGCAGCCTTTGGCCGATTTCGCCTTCTACGGCCCGACCTGCGATGATGCCGACTACATGAAGGGCCCGTTCGATCTGCCGTCCGACATTCAGGCCGGCGACTATATCGAGATCGGGATGCTGGGCGCCTATGGCGCGGCGATGAAGACCGGCTTCAACGGCTTTGGCGCCGCGGAGGCAGTGGTGGTGACGGACGAGCCGATGGCGAGCCTGTACACCGGCACGCGCGAGGAGCCCAAGCGGAGCGACAATGTGGTCAGCCTGCGCTGACCTGATCCTCCGGCCGGCGCATCGGCACCGGCCGGACCTGTTCATTCCGCCGCGTCGCCCTATGCTGTTCTGCGGAAGGAACGGTGATGAGCGACGGAGTGGAGCAGGGTCTGCGGGTGGCGGTGTTCGGCGCCCGCTCCTATGACCGGCACCATCTGACCAAGGCCAATGCGCGGCACGGCCACGTCCTGCTGTTCCTCGATGTGGGGCTGGATGCCGCCACCGCCCCTCTGGCTGCAGGTTGCGGAGTCGTGTGCGCCTTCGTCAACGACCGGCTAGACGCAGGTGTGCTGCAGGCGCTCGCGGCGTCGGGGGTGCGGCTTATCGCCCTGCGCTGTGCCGGCTATAACAATGTCGATCTCCATGCAGCGGAGCGGCTCGGCCTGCCGATCGTGCGCGTGCCCGCCTACTCGCCCCATGCCGTGGCGGAATTCACGATCGGTCTGCTGCTGACGCTGGTGCGGCGCATCCACAAGGCTTGGGCGCGCACGCGGGAGGACAACTTCTCGCTCGATGGCCTGGTCGGCCGCAATCTGCAGGGGCGCGTCGCCGGCGTGGTCGGGACCGGGCGGATCGGAGCACTGGTGGCGCGAACATTGCGGGCGGGCTTCGGCTGCCAGGTACTGGCCGCAGATCCGATCCGCGACCCGGAGCTGGAGCAGATCGGTGTTAGGTACGTCCCGCGCGAGGCGCTGCTGGCCGAAAGCGAGATCATCTCCCTCCACTGCCCGCTCACCCCGGATACGCGCCACCTCATCGACGCCGGAATGCTGGCGGAAGCCCGCACTGGACTGGTGCTGGTAAACACCAGCCGGGGCGCGCTGGTCGACACCGTCGCGCTGATCGGTGCGCTCAAGAGCGGGCATCTGGGCGGTGTGGCGCTCGACGTCTACGAACAGGAAGGGGACCTGTTCTTCCGCGATCTGTCGGGAGAAATCATCCAGGACGATGTGTTCAAGCGCCTGCTGACCTTCCCGAACGTGCTCGTCACGGGACACCAGGCATTCCTAACGGAAGAAGCGCTGGACGCAATTGCCGAACAGACGCTGGCGAATGTTTCAGCCCTCGCCGCAGGGCGCCCGCTAGAGCACCTCGTGACTTCCCACATGCTGCGCTGAGCTGCGCCTCAGGCGGCCCGGCGCAGCTCCAGTTCCAGGCGGTCCCAAATCTCCACCAGTGCGGTGGTGAGGTCGGCCATCATTGCTTCCGTATGGGCCGGGCCTGGCGTGAATCGCAGGCGTTCGGTGCCGCGGGGCACGGTGGGGAAGTTGATCGGCTGCACATAGACGCCGTATTCCGCCAGCAGGATGTCGCTGATCCGCTTGGCGCGCACCGGATCGCCGACCATCAGCGGCACGATGTGCGTGGTCGAATCCATCACCGGCAGACCGGCGTCGCGGAACTTGGCTTTCAGCATGGCAGCCGCGGCCTGCTGCGCCTCGCGCTCCTCGCTCGAGCCCTTCAGGTGGCGGACGGAGGCGAGGACACCGGCGACCAGCACGGGGGACAGCGAGGTGGTGAATATGAACCCGGGAGCGTAGGAACGGATGCAGTCCACGATGCGCTTGTCCGCCGCGATGTAGCCGCCCATCACCCCGAACGCCTTGCCCAGCGTCCCTTCAATGATGTCGATCCGGTGTGCCGCCTCGTCCCGTTCGGAGATGCCACCGCCGCGTTCGCCATACATGCCGACCGCGTGCACCTCGTCGATATAGGTCAGCCCATTGTACTTGTCGGCCAGGTCGCAGATCGCGTGGATCGGCGCGACGTCCCCGTCCATGGAATAGACGCTTTCGAAGGCGATCAGCTTGGGGACTGCGGCGTCCTCGGCCGCAAGCAGTTCCTCAAGATGCGCCAGATCGTTGTGACGGAAGACGCGCTTCTCGCAGCCCGAATTGCGGATGCCGGCGATCATGCTGGCATGGTTCAGCTCGTCGGAAAAGATCACGCAGCCCGGCAGCAAGCGGGCAAGGGTGGACAGGGTCGCATCGTTGGACACGTAGCCGCTGGTGAACAGCAGCGCGGCGTCCTTGCCATGCAGATCCGCCAGCTCGCCTTCCAGCTGGATATGGTAGTGGGTGTTGCCGCCGATATTGCGCGTGCCGCCGCTGCCGGCGCCCACATCGTGCAGCGCCTCTTCCATCGCGGCGACAACCTTGGGGTGCTGGCCCATCGCAAGATAGTCGTTGGAGCACCAAACGGTGATCGGCTTGGGCCCATTATGTCCGGCAAAACAGCGCGCGTTGGGATATGCGCCCTTGTTACGCAGGATGTCGATGAACACGCGATAGCGGCCCTCCGCATGGAGGCGATCGATGGCCTTGTCGAAGATCAGGTCGTAGTTCAGCGGACCAATCCGTTTGATGATGCGATCGGGTACGACCCGGTAGCATTGCATCTAACCCGATCGTGCCGCCCTTTAAAGTGCGGAGTTTGCGAGGGATTCGCGTTAGAACCGGCCACGCTGTTCTATTCCGTAGCTGGTCAGCGCCGCCGCGATGGTCGTCAGATCGTCGGCCTCTGCCGTGAACAGCGCCCGGTCCGGCGATTTACGCATAAAAACCTGTCCTTGCGTGAGGTGCGCCACCCTTCGCGCGATGCCCGCCGCGCCATCCACGAACCGGACATCCGGGCCGAAGCCCTGGGACAATTTGTCCACCAGCAGCGGAAAGTGCGTGCACGCCAGCACCACGGTATCGATCGATTCGCCCCCGGGCTGATCGCGCAGGCCAGCAACTGCCTCCGCGATGATCGCCGGATCGACCGCCCCGCCGCGCAGCGCCGCCTCCGCCGCCTGGACCAGCCCCGGCGCGGCATGGCGCAGCAGGCGCTTGTCGGCGGCGAACTCCGTCTCCAGCCGGTCGACATAGGCCTGCCGGATGGTGGCGGCGGTGCCCAGCAGGCCGATCGTGCCGCTGCGGGTCAGCGCCGCGGCGGGCTTGATCGCGGGGACAGTGCCGACGATCGGCACCTGCAGCACCTCGCGCACCATGCCCAGCGCGATGGTGGAGGCAGTGTTGCAGGCGATAGTGACCAGACGCGGGGCGAAGCGTTCGGTCAGCCGGCCCAGCAGCCCGGCGACGCGCGCGGCGATCTGCGCCTCGCTCTTTTCACCATAGGGCAGCCCGGCTGTGTCGGCGACGTAGAGCACGGGCGCATCGGGCAGCAGCTTCCTGACCTCCGCAAGCACGGTGAGACCGCCGATGCCCGAATCGAACAGCAGGATGGGGGCGCCGGGATCGACGGGGTGGGCGGGTTGATCCATGGTGCGCCGGCATATTTTGCCCCTGCCGAAATGCAAGCGAGCCGCTAAGGAGCGGGCATGACCATGCCGATCGGCCTCGATGCCCTGCTTGCCCTCCTTGTCGGTTATTTTATCGGCTCCATCCCGTTCGGCCTGCTGTTGGTGCGCGCGGCGGGGAAGGGCGATGTGCGCAGCGTCGGTTCGGGCAATATCGGTGCCACCAACGTGCTGCGCGCCGCCGGCAAGCGCATTGCGGCCGCAACGCTGGTGCTGGATGCGGCGAAGGGCTGGATGGCAATCCTGGTCGCGCTGCTGCTGTGGGGCCCCAAGGGGTTCGGCGGCGAGGACTGGGCGGCACTGGGCGCGTTCCTGGGGCATTGCTTTCCCATCTGGCTGCGCTTCAGGGGCGGCAAGGGCGTGGCCACGCTGATCGGCATCGGGCTGGGGCTGCACTGGACCATCGGCCTGTCGGTGATCGTCGCCTGGCTGGGCGTGGCGCGCCTGACCCGCATTTCCAGCGTCGGCGGGATGAGCGCGGCACTGGCGGCCCCGCTGGCGGCGCTGGCGTTCGGCCACGCGATCTACGTCCCGGCGCTGGTCGCGATCCTGCTGCTGGTGCTGCTGCGTCATCGCGACAACATCCGCCGCCTGATCATCGGGGCGGAGCCGCGGATCGGCAGCAAAGGCTGATGCTGAGCCCAACACCGCTGAGCCAGGGGGAGGCCTTTGCCCGCATCCGGCTGCTGCGGTCGCCCAATATCGGTCCGGTCTCCTACCGCCAGCTGCTGCGCCGGTTCGGTACCGCAGAGGCGGCCGTGCTGGCCTTGCCCGATCTCGCCCGGCGCGGTGGGCGCGCCTATGTCGCGGCGGCCACGGACCGCATCGAGCGCGAGGTGGCCGGCGTGCGCCGCGCCGGTGCCCGTTACCTGTTTCACGACCAACCCGATTATCCGCGGCTGCTGGCCGAGGCGCCCGGCGCGCCGCCCATCCTGACCATGCGCGGCCGGCTGGCTTTGGCGGCGCAGCCCTGCGTGGCACTGGTCGGCGCACGCAATGCCAGCGCGGCCGCGGTGCAGCTGGCGCGCGAGTTCGCTGGCGCGCTGGCGCAGGAGGGCTTCACGGTCGTCTCCGGCTTGGCGCGGGGGATCGACGGCGCGGCGCATGAGGGCGCCTTTCCCGCCACCATCGGGGTGATCGCCAGCGGCATCGACATCGCCTATCCGCCGCAGCATCGCGAGCTGCAGGAACGGATCGCCACCGACGGCCTGCTGCTGGCTGAGCAGCCCGTCGGCACGGAGCCACGCGGCAGCCACTTTCCCAGCCGCAACCGCATCATCGCCGGCCTGGCGCTGGGGACGCTGGTGGTGGAGGCCGCGCCGCAATCGGGATCGCTGATCACTGCCCGGCTGGCCGGCGAATACGGGCGCGAGGTCATGGCCATCCCAGGCAGCCCGCTGGAGCCGCGAAGCGCCGGTGCCAACGAACTGATCCGCGACGGAGCGGTGCTGGTCCAGCAACCGGCGCAGGTGGCCGAACTGCTGCGGCGGTTCGACGGGTCGCCGCGGTCCAGCCTGGCGGAAGGCGGCGCCTCGTACCAACCCTACGAAGACGAGCTGGCAGGGGAGTCGGCGGATATTGCCGGGCTGATGAGCCCTGCGCCGGTCGCCGTGGACGAGCTGATCCGCCAGAGCGGCCAGCCGGCAGGATCGGTGCAGATGGCCCTGCTGGAGCTGGAGATTGCCGGGCGGCTGGCGCGGCACGAGGGCGGCCGCGTGTCGCTGACGGGTTGACACGAATGGCGGGAAAAGTGCGTGGCGAATGTGGGCGCCGCATGGCGCAGTTCCGCGTTTTTTGCCGGGACGCTGTGTGAACTTTCGTCAGAGCCCCTCGCATCGCATTGTTTTTGCTCCGTTTTCTCCTGACAGGTCATGCAGGCGCCATGGCACGACGCCGCAGGTGTAGGAAAGCATATCCTTTCCCTGGCGCTTGATCTGGCTCTTGACGAACCCGCCCGCCGCTTCCCACCCTCGCGCGTACGTACACGTAAGGAATGCCGGTACCCCATGCAGCTCGTCATTGTTGAATCGCCGGCCAAGGCCAAGACCATCGAGAAGTACCTGGGCAAGGACTACCGCGTCCTCGCCAGCTACGGCCATGTGCGCGACCTGCCGCCCAAGGACGGCAGCGTGCGGCCGGACGAAGATTTCGCCATGGATTGGGCCGTCTATGACGACAAGCGCAACAAGGACCAGGTGAAGGCCATCGCCGATGCCGCCAAGACCAGCGACCGCCTGATCCTGGCCACTGACCCTGATCGCGAAGGGGAGGCGATCAGCTGGCACGTGCTGGAGCTGCTGAAGAAGCGAAAGGCGCTGCCCGCCGATGTCGAGCGGGTGACTTTCAACGCCATCACGAAGCAGGCGGTGACGGACGCGATGAAGGCGCCGCGCCAGCTCGATACCGATCTGATCGACGCGTACCTGGCGCGCCGTGCGCTCGACTACCTGTTCGGCTTCACCCTCAGCCCGGTGCTGTGGCGCAAGCTGCCCGGCGCCAAGAGCGCGGGCCGCGTGCAGTCCGTCTCCCTGCGGCTGATCGTGGACCGGGAACGCGAGATCGAGGCCTTCACGGCGCAGGAG
>Ga0210040_10002056_pt1 | contig 29069 bp, 24 predicted proteins | sample CryGeyCG12114_NA_FD_185462 | JGI IMG/M metagenome (GOLD analysis project Ga0210040, IMG submission 185462) | Groundwater microbial communities from aquifer - Crystal Geyser CG19_WC_8/21/14_NA (SPAdes) (version 2) | ecosystem: Environmental > Aquatic > Deep subsurface > Groundwater | place: USA...
CAATGGCAACGGCACGCTCGAAAAGGTCAGGGTGACGGTCTGCAAGCCCCACCCACTCAGCCTTGCGCTGGTAGAAGCAGAAGTAGCAGCCGGAGCGCGTCCGCCAGCTGTAGTAGTCAGGCAGGCCGATCCCGGCTTCGTCCAGGATGCGCAGGACGCCGTCGTGGTCGATGTCGGCCTCGATGAAGGGGAAGACGGCCTTGATGTTGGGCTTGGTGCTCACGTAGCCCTTGCGGTTCTGCTCGTCGGCACGGATGGCGACATAGGACGTGGCCTCGTCGTCACCGAGCCAGTCCTCGAGCGGCTTGATCTTCATCTGCCTCGTGCACCAGCGCATCTGAGGCGAGGGCAGAGCGCCGCGGTAGACCTCGAACCAGTGCTCGAAGGGTCGCTCCGCGTTCACCCGCGCGATGGGCTTGCCGAGGACGACCTCGAGCCGGTTCAGGTACTCGTAGGTCTCGGGAAGCTCGGCGCCGGTGTCGCAGAAGAAGTACTCCATGTCGGGCACCTGGTCGCGGAGATACACAGCCAGGGCGCTCGAGTCCTTGCCGCCGGAAATCCCACAAACGTGCCTCATGCTTCTGCCTTCTGCTGAGTGGATGTCGAACCCGGGTCATCCTGCACCTCGGTACCGACAGAACCGGTCGGTGCGGCCAGGACAGCAAGCAGGGCGTCGCGGGCCTCAGCCGAAGAGCCGACAACGTCCTGCGCCTCCTCGAGCGCTGCTGCTACGAGCCGATCGAGGGCGTGCCTGTGTGCATCCTGCACGCGCACCAGGGTGGACGTGTCCCTGCCGTCCGGCTGCGTGATAGTCACAAGCACCGCGCTGAAGCCTCTGCCGTTCGCTGCGGCTCGAGCCTCCAGCGTCAGTGCCTCGAGCCGACGGAAGGCTGCGCCCAGCTGTGCCACGTTGGTGCGGTACCGGGCGAGGTCTGCATCCCTCCACGAGCTGGGCGGGGTGTTCGCCACCATCATGGCCACGTACTCGAGCCAAGCGTCGTCGTCGAGATCAGCCGCGCTCATAGCCTTCACCAACGTGGCAAGTCTCGGGTCGAGGACCTTGCCTTCGAGGGGATCCGCCCGCTGCTCGAGCTCCACACGCACATCGCTCGTGAAGGCGCCGGTGGCCTTGACGAGGTCCTCACGGACGGTGCACAGCAGGCCGGGATAGGCGCCACGCAGTGACTGGAGTGCGGGCAGCAGCTCCTGCCTGAGGTTCGTGCGGTCGCCACGGCCCTCGCCCACCACCCCGAGGACGCGTGGGATGTCCTCGAATAGAAGGACGTCGGGCTCGGTCGCGCGCAGGACGACTTGGCGGAGCGCCACCGCAGCCGAACTCAAGTCGGCCGTGCGCCTGCCGTACTCCGGCAGGGCGTTGATGAAGCGAACTAGCGCCGAGACGATGCCGACAACGCTGGGATCCACACTCCGGCGCCCGCCGGGAAGGTGGGCCAGCGCATCGGCGTACTCCTCGAGCAGGTGCCGTCGCGCACCGGCATCGGCACGAAAGTGCCGCAGCTCGAAGAACTGAGGGTTTCGGACCAGTCGCTCGAGCAGGTCGGGCGTCAAGCCGGCCTTGAAGGTGCCGTGCTCGTACAGCGCCACCTCGCCAGCATTGGACTGCAGCACGCAGGTCAGGAGGACCGGCGCGACACCCTCGCGAAGTCCAAAGGGCGGTGCAGCAAGGCGCTCGAAGACATCGCTCACGCGCAGGCGCTTGCCCTGGCTGCTAAGCATCTCGAGCATGTGGGTCCAGACCGGGGTCAAGGACTCGCCTGCCGCGTCGGCCGGCGAGCCGATCTCCCAGCTTCCGTCAGACCTGCGTCGATGGATCCCGGTACTGCTCAGCACGGCGCGGTACATCGCCACCTCGGGTCCAAACCCCTGTAGTCCTAAGGTCTCTCGGTGAGGACTGCGGAGGAGCGCTTCCAAGAGCTCGCGACGCGCCTTCGCTGCCTGTGACGACAGCTGGTGCCGGTTCAGGAGTTCATTCCGGACGACAGGTGCCAGCGCGTACGCACGGTCGCAGATGTCGGAGACGAGGCCGGACAGGGTCTGGTCGACCGGCTGCTGCAGCAGCTGTCCCTCTTCGAGGGTGTAGAAGCCCTTGCGCGTACCTAGACGCTGAACGTTCCGGTCGATCTCGACATCTAGCGCCGCACGAGCTTCCGCGTGCCGTTCGGCGAGTTCCCGTCGGATGACCCAGTCGTCCGCAGGCGCCTCCTCGAGGAGCACTCGAAGCGCCTCCGCCTCTCGCGCCGCACCTACGAGATCCGCGGCCTCGCCGAACTCGAGGACCACTACGGGTCGTGAGTCCTCCGTCTCCGCGTTGAGGACGATCGGTCCGCCGACGGCGAAGAGGACGAGGCCGTCAACGGCGGTGTCGGCGTCGAGCGCGGAGTGCTCGATGCGATTGCTCGTCCAACGGCAGGCGAAGGCTCGCAGCGTCGCAGTGGCATGGCTGTGTCGAGCCGCTACCACGGATACGAGGGGCGCGTTCCGCTCGAGGATCTCGGGTACCGGTACCTGCTTGAGCTGCTCACGGACACGCTCCACGGCAGTTCGCAGGTCGAAGTCCGAGCCGTGCCACACGCGGTACTCGTCGCTGAACGCTCGCCAACTCAGCAAGCCGAGTGCTTCGAGCTCGCGGAGTCGCTGCTCCACCGCGTCGACGGTTTCTGTGCCGGGCGCACCGTCGGCCATCGCCCAGCCCACGAGCGAACGGCTAGCACGCAGCTCCCCGCCAGCAGCGACGAGGTTCAGGAGGCCAACGGCCTTGAGCACACGCAGTTGGCTTTCGCCGAGCCCGCGCGCATCCCGAATGCGGGTGTCGATCTCGACCCAGCGAGTGGCTGCAGCTGAGTAGCTGCTCATGGCAGTGGCGGGCGCCACGAAGTAGTCGTAGACCTGGTGCAGTCGTACGACGGGCGGCTCCTGCGCGTTCCACGCCGTCGCCTGCAACCACTCGGGAACGGACGCCGTGCCAGGAGCGGCAAGGAACGAGAACAGGGTGCGCTCGTTCTGGCCGTAGCGCTGCACGAGGTCGGGCAGGACAACGAGTGCCGTCGGGTGGAGCGGCCATGCGCCAGCAAGCAGGTCCGCGTCGAGCTGGGGTAGTCCGAGGGCGGCGCTTGAGCGGGCGGCGCGCTCGCTCCAGCCCGAGACCGCAGCTTCCGCCGCCTCGTCCTGCAGAGGCTCGAAGGCGGCCGCAATGAGTTGCAGTGTTTGGGCTTGCCCCTCGACGTAGGAGAGTTCCTCGAAGCGGCCCTGAACCTTGGCCCACTCGCGCCGCTCACGCGACCCGAGCTCTGTGGCGTAGTCGCCGATGGCCAGGTGCTGGAGGGTCACCACGGCGTACGGCGCGGTGATGGAGCGCTCCGCGAGCTCCTGCAGCAGGAAGAGGTCCGCGGCTGCAGTGGCACCGCTGCCGGCGACGGCTTCGAGCGACTTGCCGAACTCATCGATGAGGAGCACCAGTGGTCGGATGCTGGCCACGTGTGCGATCAGGTTGACGATCTCGCGCGTCTCCACGGAGGTGGCCGTCCGCATGTCGAGCGCATGACGCCGCAGTTCAACGAGCTGGTCCGAGAGCTCCACCTTCTCAAGCCCGGCGATCAGGGCGCGCAGGACGGTTTGGCTGACCGGCTCGCGCTGAGCTGTGACGAAGCAGCGGAGCAGCCCCTGCGCCCCATGGTCGCCTCGAGCCTGCTGTACACGGTGGAAGGTCGCCGGTGATGCGCCCTGCACCAGACTCCGCGCGAGTTCGAACTCTTGACTCGCTTGCGGAGCGAGCAAGGCGTCCAGCAGGAGCGCAAGGCTGCTCTTGCCGGAGCCGTAGGGACCGGTCACCGCGAACGCGCTCTCCGAGCGCCCGGCGCCGAGCGAGGTCATGACCCGGTCGACCACGTTCAGGGCGCGCCCGACAGGCAAGAAGCTCGTCAACGCTTGCACTGTGCCGGCATCACGCTCGATGTTGACGGCACGCGCAAAGCGCTCACGAGGTCGGCGCAGGTCGAAAAGCGAGCTCTCCTCGGTCATGCCGTCGCCTGCAGGCCTGACGTAGACGGCAGGTCGGCTTCTGGGCCGCTCAGGGCCAGGCCCGCCTGTCTGCGGCGACGGGCGTAGTGGCTCCACAGGGCGCTCGACGCTGCCTTGTCGCTGCGGCCGGACCATTGGAGTTGGGCGATGCCCGCCACCTGCGTCAGCGTTGGTCCCGTGCCCACGCCGGTCGGCGCCACGGCCTCCTTGAGGAGCGCGGCAAGCGCCTCCTCGGTCAGGCGGAAGGCCCGGCCTGGGGCCCCAGGCTCGCCAGCCAAACGGCTGATCGTCACGCTGTTCGCGGGCGAGTCCAGCCGTGCCATGTAGTCGAGGCAGGCCCACAGGACGATCTTGGGGGCAAGCCCCGGCTTGCGCCCGAGGTCGAACCGGAAGCCGCTACCAGCGCTCCTGATCAGTCCGAGTGGGCGGAACGGGCAGTCGATGACATCGTCTCTCGTCGCGCGCTGCCCGGCACCCGCTGCTGTGTACATCCGCAGGAGACAAGCGACGTCCTTGCGCACGGAGCCGGGGTGCGGGGACTCCCACTCCTTCACCGCGCTCACGCGCTCGAGCACGAACTCCTCAAGCTCGCGCTGCGTGAAGGCGACGCCGGGGAACTCGTGGAGCGCCACCCACCACACGGGCGCGAGGCACTGGGGCGAGAGCAAGCGCCAGTGCAGCGCCCAGAGCGTGCTGAGGTCCTCGCAGTACGGATCGAGCCCGTCGTCCCCGAGAAGTCCAAGGCCGAAGTTCGTGGGGGCGACCAGCGGCATGCGTGGTCGGCCGGGATTGGGCACGGTCGTCAGCACTCCCGTCGCCAAGCCCCAGTGCTTGATGGCCCGCACCATGTTCTTGCCGACGCCGAGCATGACGACCGCGTCCTCGCGGAGGAAGGTAGTCGGGTCTCCCTCAGCCGCGTCGACCGCCTTCTTGAGCCAGCCGTAGCGCGGGTGGAACGACTCGTGACGTGCGAACACGGGGCGGGCAGCGGTCTCGATTCGCACGGTCCTCCTCCTCGGTCAAGCGTTGAGCGCGCGGACCCGCAGCACCGCAACGCTGAACTGCTGAGCGGCGGCGAAGATCTCCGCTTCGGTCGTTGGAACGCCGGTGCTGATCCGGACGCACTCGGCAGCGGCTGTGGCGTCGCCGAGCATGGCTCGCAGTACGTGCGACGGCTCCGGAACCATAGACGCGCATGCGCTGCCGGTGCTGAAGGCCACGCCGGGGGTGTGGGCGACCAGTGCCTCAGCATCCACACCTTGACAGTGGAGGCTCAGAGTGTTGGCCAACCTCGGAGTCGAGGGGGCGAGAACCGCGGCGACGTCGCCTGCGCGACGCAGGACTTCGGACAAGAAGAGGTCGGTGTGCCGGCTGGCTGTCTCTCGATAAGCTCCGAGGCGCTCGGTGCACAGCTCGGCTGCAACGCCGAAGCCCACCGCGCCGGCGACGTTCTCCGTCCCAGGCCGACTGCCGCCCTCCTGCCCACCTCCAAGGGCTAGGGGGAGGGGCTTGAGTCGTCGACGGCTGTACAACGCGCCAATGCCCTGCGGCCCGTAGATCTTGTGGCTGGAGAAGCTGGCGAGGTCGACGTCGAGGTCCGACACCGACACCGGCAGCTTGCCAAGTGCCTGCGTTGCGTCGGTGTGCACTAGGGCGCCCACGGCATGCGCCGCCTCCGCAACAGCCCGCACCGGCTGAACCGTGCCGACCTCGTTGTTCGCAAGGTGGAGACTCACCAGCGCCACGTCATCACCGAGTGCTGCCTCCACGGCTGCGACGTCGACGACTCCCTCTCGACCCACGGGCAGCAGTTGAACCTCCCAGCCTTCCCGGGTCAGGGCTTGAAGCGGTTCAAGGACAGCCTTGTGTTCGACAACCGACGCCAGGACGCGCCGCCTAGCTGACGCCGATGTCGCCGTGCGGATGGCGATGTTGTTGCTCTCGGTGGCGCCGGATGTGAAGAAGACCTCGCCTGGGCGTGCCCCAAAGCTGGCCGCCACCCGCTCGCGAGCCTCGTCCAGGGCAGCTCCCGCAGCACGGCCGCCACGGTGCGCGCTGGAGGGATTGCTGGCGCGGCTCAACCACGGCATGAGCGCCTCGATCACCTGAGGCGCGGCAGGAGTAGTGGCATTGTAGTCCAGGTAGATCAGCTCAGCGCCCACGCGGTCACGCTAACCGGGCGCCGCGACAGAACGTCGAAGCGACACCCAGGACCCCGGTCACCGGCGTGCCTCCCGCGGTGTGACGATGCACCAGTGAGCGCCGGCCGGACCGCAATGACCAGGACGAACTTGTCCCGACCCGTGGCCCTGGCCCTGCAGGACGGGGTTCTGCAGGTTGGGCACACGTTCTTCGACTACGGCTGTGGCCGCGGTGGCGACGTCCGCCGCCTCGCGCATCAGGGGTTCCGGGCCCACGGCTGGGATCCGGTGCACGCGCCGGCTGGCCCACGTCATCGAGCGGACGTCGTCAACCTTGGCTTCGTCATCAACGTGATCGAGGACGCAAGCGAGCGCCTCAAGGCGCTGCGCACGGCCTGGTCCCTCGCGGATCGGGTGCTCGTGGTGGCGGCGAGACCGGACTGGGAAGCGCGCGGCCTGGTGGCCAGGCCCCACGCCGACGGCTGGATCACCAGCAAGGGCACCTTTCAGAAGTTCTACCGCCAGGACGAGCTGCAGGCTTGGGTCGAGACCAGCCTCGGTCGGCCCGCCCTGGCCGCCGCTCCAGGCGTCTTCTACGTGTTCCGACACGAGCAGGAGGCACAGCTGTTCCGCGCACGACAGGTTCGAGGGCCGCTCCTGAGGAGCTCGATCAACCCGTCGCAACTCCCTGAGGCTGAGCAAGCGGCTCTGCAGGAGCTCGTCGACTTCGTACTTCGGCGCGGTCGCCTCCCTCAGCTGGAGGAACTGGAGCAAGCTCCTGTCCTGATCGACGCCTTCGGCTCCGTACGTCGAGCCGTACTGGCGGCTGGGGAGTCGCTGAGCCGGCACTGGGGGCCCGCCGCCTCGCGGGCGAGGCAGGACCTGCAGGTCTACCTCGCGTTGATGACCTTCGGGGGCCGACCGCGCTGGTCGTTGCTCGCGCCGGAGCTGCAGTGGGACGTCCGGCAGCTGTTCGGGAGCTACGGCAAGGCCAACACAGCGGCGGACGAGCTCCTGCGCGCAGCAGGTCAGCAGGCGGAGCTGGACAGGGCGCTTGCTGCGAGCACCGTGGGTAAGAAGCTCCCGGATGCCCTCTACGTGCACGTGTCCGCGCTCCAGAGCCTCGATCCTGTGCTGCGGGTGTACGAGGGTTGCGCGCGGGTGCTTGTGGGCCACGTGCAGTCGGCCAGTCTCGTCAAGCTGCAGCGCGTAGAACGGCGGATCGCGTACCTGTCGTACCCGGCCTTCGACAAGGACCCTCACCCGGCGCTCAACTTCTCTCTGCGCGTGGACCTCCGGACCTTCGACGTGAAGTTCCGCGACTTCTCCGCTTCGTCGAACCCCCCGGTGCTGCATCGCAAGGAGACGTTCGTGGCCGAGGACTATCCCAGGCGCCGGACCTTCGCGCGGCTGACGAAGCAGGAGGAGCGTGCCGGTCTGCTCGGGAGCCACGAGATCGGCACGCAGCAAGGGTGGTCGAAAGCCCTGGCCGAGTCGGGGCGCAGCTTGCGAGGGCACCGACTCGTGACGGTCGAATGAGCGAGATCTCGCTCTACGGCGCATGCTGTTGTGTCGCCCGCTCGCAAAACGTCTAGACATGGTCGACTCCGACCCATGCTGAGTGCCCGCAGTAGCGAGACAGACGTCGTCCGCTTCCTCCGGCGGTTGTCGGCTGTCGTGAATCAAGGTTCTGCTACGTCGCCGTACAAGCCGCTGCTGCTCCTCGCGCTGTTCGACGTCGTCACGGTTCTGCCTGCGGGGAACAATCACGTGTCTTTCGAGCTCCTCGGCGATCGTGCCCTCCGCATCCTCTGGCTGCAGGTGCGCCCGTTTGCCGGGCGCGACCTCGGAGCATCCGGGGCGACGGGGGACCTCGGGGCCGTGCGACTGGTCGAGGACGTGCAGCGCGTCGCGCCTTCGCTCGCACGGCTGCTCGGTCGAGCCGAGCATCGCAGCGTTCGTTCAGGGCTTGCCCGAGACCTGGGCTGGCTGCTGGCTCAGTGGCCCGTCCCGCGCCTGCAGACCGTCGGTGGTCAGGACACGGAGTTCCTCTACGCCCTGCATCCCGAGTGGCCGACGCGGACGCGAGGACCGCTGAGCAACAAGGCTGTGCCTCGCCACATGCTCAACTGCAGCCACGGCCGGCCCGGCCTGGACCTGCTTCCTGGTGTGCCTGAGCTCCTGTTCGAGCTCGCCGGGCTGGTGCGACCGCTGGTCGAACTGCGGTACGCCTCGCTCCTGGGCCGAGCTCAGGAGCAGGCCGCGCAAGAGGCAGACTTCGGTCTGCTGTCGCACTTGTTCCCGGGGAACGCTCGGGGGCTCGACCGGACGCAGGCGCTGCTGCGTCTACAGGGTGCCGCACCGTTGACGTGCTTCTGGTGCGGGAGGGCGATCGCAGGCGCCCCCCATGTCGACCACGTGCTTCCTTGGTCGGTCTACCGGCACGACTCCGTGCACAACCTCGTGCTGTCGGACGCGAGATGCAACCGAGTCAAGTCGGACCTGTTTGTCAGCCCGGCTCTGCTGAGGCCCTTCATCGACCGCTTGCGGGCGGAGGCGTCTCAGGCGGGCGCGGGGGAGCTCGCAGAGGGCGTGTTGAGCGACCTGCAGGAGACGTGGACTCAGCTGCAGGTGGCTCTTGAGCGGCTTCCGCAACAGATCCTCGGCCTCCAGATCGAGGAGGGCAAGCCTGTCACGGGGCTCCACCGACGTGAGGAGTACAGCGAGCTGCTGCAGATGCTCGTGACCAAGCCCTGAGCACCTGCATGTCGGCCAGGTACCGCTCCCGCGCCGGCCGGTTGTCGTCGATAGTTGCGCGGGATCCTCGTCACAAGAGATGACGTGTGGCTCACTGCAGAATCAGCGGATCTCGCAACGAGGAGTGCCTTGCGCATCGATCATCTGCTCGCTCGCGCGGGTGAAGTGTCTCTGCAGAAGCTGGTCGGTCGCCCGGTCATCAAGCTGCTGACACAGCTCGACCCGGCGTTGGCGGCCCCGGCCCGGCTGAGGACGATCGTCCTTGGCCTGCACCCTCCCCACGAGCTTCTGCTGACGCCGAGAACCAGGGCTGAGCTGTTGCTGCTCCTGCCCCGGGACGACGCGGTGCGCCTCTGCGCCTTGTTGGGGCTTCGCACGCAAGATCCCTACACCGACTTGTCGAGCCTCGTGGTTCGACGTGGCTCCCGCCGCGCTGAGACGCTGCTGGACTTCTTCGGAGTGGTCGAGCCGGAACCCGTGGTCGAGGACTTGCGTCCCGCTTCGGCGGACCTGCCTCCTCGACACGGCCTGTTCCCGCACCAGCGCCGTGCTGCTCGCCGCGTTGCGCAGCTGCTTGCGCAGGAGCCATACAGGGTTCTGCTTCACATGCCAACAGGGTCGGGCAAGACCAGGACGGCCATGAACGTCGTCTGCCAGCACCTCAACGCCGGCGAGAGCAGGTTGGTGGTGTGGTTGGCGCACAGCGAGGAGCTGTGCGAACAGGCCGTGGAGGAGTTCCAGAGGGCGTGGACCTCCTTGGGCAACCGTCCGCTGCGTGTTCACCGCTGGTGGGGTGCGCATGAGCTCGATGTCGACCAAGCGACGGACGGCTTGGTCGTAGCCGGCCTGGCTAAGGCAGTGGCGTCAGCGAAGTCGTCTCTAACTCTGGTCGGCCCGTTAGCCGGCCGGGCTGGGCTCGTCGTCATGGACGAGGCGCACCAAGCAGTAGCGCCGACGTATGCCTTCATACTCGACTTCTTCAGCTTGGCTGGGCCGATGACGCCGCTCCTCGGCTTGACGGCGACACCGGGTCGGAGCTGGAGCGACATTGCCGAGGACGAGAGACTTGCAGACTTCTTCTACGAGAAGCGGGTGCCACTCGTCGTCGATGGCTACGAGAACCCGGTCGACTATCTCGTCGCGGAAGGCTATCTGGCCCGCACGCACTTCGAGTCCCTGTTCTACTCGTCGGGGATCGAACTCAGCAGTCGCGATCTCGTGGAGTTGTCGGAGGCGTTGGACATCCCCGAACGTCTGGTCGCTCGGCTCGCCGCGGATGAGCAGCGCAATCTGTTCATCTTGCAGCGGGTGGAAGGGCTTGTGCGCCAACACGAGCGCATCCTCGTCTTCGCGGCGAACGTCGACCACGCCAGGACTCTCGCGACAGTGCTGCGTGCTCGAGGCCATGATGCGGCTGCCCTCGCCGGTACGACTGCTCCCGAGGAACGGAGGCGACTCATCGAGGCCTTCAAGTCGGACAGTGACGAGCCGAAGGTGTTGGTGAACTTCGGCGTCCTGACCACGGGCTTCGACGCTCCTCGCACGAGTGCCGCAGTCATCGCGCGACCGACCAAGAGCTTGGTGCTCTACAGCCAGATGGTGGGACGCGTCATCCGAGGACGACGCGCCGGGGGCAACGCCGAGGCTCTGGTAATCACGGTCGTCGATACACAGCTTCCAGGGTTCACCTCACCCGCGGAGGCTTTCAACAATTGGAACGACGTTTGGGGAGACTGGTCTTGACCAACTTCGACATCGTACCCACCGCGCTCGCCGTGCGAGCGATGAGGGACAACGGCTACAAGAACTCCGCGTATGCACTTGCGGAGCTCATGGACAACTCGATCCAAGCCGGAGCGACGCGTGTAGAGCTCCTGTGCGCCGACGAGGAGCAGCGGGTCGACCAGCGTGTCCGGCAGCGCCTGGGACAGGTGGCGGTTCTGGACAACGGCTGCGGAATGGACGATCAGTACTTGCAGCAGGCACTGCAGTTCGGCAACGGCTCGCGGCTCGAGCTCGGCAAGAAATCGGGCATGGGTCGGTTCGGCATGGGCCTCCCCAGTGCGTCGGTCTCGCAATGCCGACGAGTGGACGTCTGGAGCTGGCAAGCCGGCCCAGGCTCGGCCTTGCACAGCTACATCGACCTCGACGAGATCGAGAAGGGTGAGCAGGCGACGGTCCCGGCTCCGGGGCGCCGAGCTGTACCCGACTGTTGGTTGCAGGCGGCCGAGGCCGGGACCTTCGGCACGACTGGGACGCTCGTGGTCTGGAGCCAGCTCGACCGGTGCCTCTGGCGAACCTCGCGCGCCCTCATCGACAACTCCGAGGAACTGATCGGCCGGATGTACCGCAAGTGGATCGACGGGCATCGCGTTTCGATCCGCCTCGCGAACTTCGTTCTGGACAAGCCCAAGCAGCACCCCATTGACCGTGCAGCCTTGCCGAACGACCCGACGTACCTGATGCGGGGTACCTCGTGTCCTGCCCCGTATGACGGCGAGCCCATGTTCGAGCCCTGGCCGGACGAGGCGTCGTCGGTGCGCACGATCCTGATCGAGCATGAAGGTGAGGCGCATGAGGTCAGACTGACGTTCTCGCTCGCAAAGGACAGCGCTCGGCAGGGCGGGCGCAATGCTGGTGCGACGCCGGCGGGACGGCATGCGGGTCGCAACATGGGCGTCTCAGTGGTGCGCGCCGGTCGCGAGTTGGAGTTGGATACGTCCTTCAACAACGGCTATGACCCCACGGAGCGCTGGTGGGGTGTCGAGGTCGCCTTCGAGCCCGGCCTTGACGACATCTTCGGCGTCGCCAACAACAAGCAGTCCGCACGCAACTTCTCCGAGGCAGCGAAGCTCAACATCGATGCTTTGATTCGCGAGCATGGTGGTTCAATTGTCTCCGCGCAGGAGGCCCTGCGCGACCAGAACAGTCCGATCGAGCCGCTGCTAGGCATCATCCACGCGATCCAGACGCAGTTGAAGGTGATGCGCGATCGGTTGAAGACGCAGACCGCCAGCAAAGAGCGGGCAGAGCGCCATGGTCAGCGGACGGAGGAGTTGGCCACGAAAGTCGTCGAGGAGCGGCAGCGCCAGGGCATCGTCGGGCAGAGCGATGCGGGGGAGCAACTGCCCGTCGACACACGGGTTGATCTGTTGGCCGCGGAGTTGGCCGCTCAGGGTCAGGACGAGGCAGCTGCACGCGAGGAGGCCGTACGGACCATCGACAGCGGCTTCAAGTACCAGGTAAACGATGCTCCCATCGACGGCGGCGCCTTCTTCTCGGTGCAGCCGCGAGGAGGTGTGCTCCTCGTGACCTTGAACACCGATCACCCTGCGTACGAACTGCTCAAGGGTGCGAGGCGGCCGGAAGACCTGCCGACGGACTCGGCGGCTCTCCTCGAAGCTCTCGAGGGCGCCCACATGGGACTGGAGATGCTGCTGTTCGCCTGGGCTCGATACGAGGACGAGCAGGTCGGCGAGGGTCGTGATGCCGCACAGAGCGCGCGTTACGACTGGGGCCGCATGGCTCGACGGTTCTTGGCGGAGACAGGTGGCTGATCGCCTGCGCGACAAGCTTCGCCGCGCGATGGCGCAGCTGTCGGGTGCCCCGGCCGCACAGGCCCGGCCTGCAGAGCCGGCCAACAACTCCGACTGCGCCTGCACGGTCGCCGATCGTCATGTGGGGCAAGAGCAGGTGGGCGCATTGCGGCCTGTTTCGGGCACGGAGCGCACCGAGTTCGAGGCGTCCCTGCCGAGCAGCACTGCGGGCGCCGTAGGGACCCTGCACGCCGGGCTGTCTGTCCGCGTAACACACGCCGATCTCGACAACGTTGCTCCGTGGACCATCCGCACCGCGGGAAACGCGGTTGAGCTCGTCCTGAACAGCTCGCACGTGCTGTTCCGCAGGTTGGACATGCCCTTCTGCGGTAGTGACAGCTCGCCCGCCTTCGAAGTCCTCCTGACGGCCTGGGCGCTCCAGGAGGCTGTGGTTCCGGCGCAAGGCAAGCGGGAGATGGCCGACGTGCGCTTCCAGTTGGGTCAGCGCGTTCGGGACGTCCTGCGTGGCAGCTGAGCCTCTAGGCGTTTCGGTCGAGCGTCTGTGCCGCAGTGCCCGCGCTGAGCTGGTGCTGTGCGCCCCCTTCGCGAAGCTCGGCGTGGTCACGCGCCTCCTCGCTACGGTGCATGACCCGTCCGTGAGGCCCCTGTTGATCACTCGGTGGCGACCAGAGGAAGTCGCTGCCGGCGTGTCTGACACGGCTGTGCTCCCGGCTGTCGAGGCAGCTGGTGGCCGAGTGGTGCTGCACGACCGGCTCCACGCCAAGTACTACCGATCCGAGTTCGAAGCACTGCTCGGTTCTGCGAATCTGACTGCGACGGCGCTCGGCTGGTCCTGGCCGAGCAACTTGGAACTCCTGCAGCCGGTACTTCCCGCGGCCGTCCTCGCCCTCGAGCGCCGCCTCGTCGATGAAGGCGCCGTTGCCACTGCCGAGTTGGCCGCTGCGGTCGAACTGCAGGCTGCCCTGCTCGACGTGCCGCGTGCGCCCCCTGAGGTGCTTGTCGAGCCGCAGGACCCTTCGTCCTGGGTACCGACGCTGCGGTATCCCCAGGATCTCTTCCTGGCCTATACCGGGAAGGAAGCCGAGCTCTCCTCGGCGTCGGTGCGGGCCGCCAACCGCGACCTCCTTGCCCTCGATCTGCCTCTTGGCCTAGCAGAAGCAGCATTTCTGATCGAGGTCGACGCCCGCCTGTGGCAGACCGATCTGGTGCAGCACCTCGTTCCTCTGTTGCGCACTCCCCATCGCTTCGGGGCTGTGTCGCATGAGATTGCCTCGGAGCTGGGTCTGCGTCGGGACGACGCTGACGCTGTGTGGCAGTCCCTGATGCGCTGGCTGCTCACGTTCAGCCCCCATCGTGTCGAGAGGAGGGTCTCCCGAGTATCGGAGGTCCTCGTCCTGCGCAACACGGCTGGGCTGTAAGCATGCGACAACCCGGCTGGCCAACTGCTCGACCAAACCTCGCTGCTGAGCGCTGCAGAGAAGCACGAGAGCGTGTGAAGCAGCTAACGAGGACGCGGTCGAGCAGCCGGGAATCTGACCCCGGTCTGTGGACACACTGACTCCAGCACCTGCTGAAGGACGCGAGATGATATCGAGCATGGCTCGCAAGCACTACACGACCAGTTCCGGCGCCAGTCCGTGGACCTGTACGGGTCGACCGAGGGCGCGAAGCTGAAGGGCATCGCCGGCGACCTAGGCCTGGCTCGGGCCACCCTGGCTGCCTGGGTCAGTTGGTCCGGCCTTGGCCCCCGTGGAGCCGCCGCCCAACCGAGCCGCCTCGGGCGATCTGTCACACCCTCAGGCCACCAGCACCCCGACGACGTCGCTCCGCGACGCCGGCAGGACGCGAGGGTGAGTCATGAAGAATCAGCGCGAGCTGGATGAGAGACTGGATCGCCGTTCGGCTCAACAACGTCCTGCCTCAGGCAGCCGAACCAAGACCGAGCGTACGTTCTAGTGCCTTTTCGTCGTCGCGGTCGCGTTGACCGATGGTGCGGGCTTGGCCGATGCAGGGTCAGTCCCAGATGGCGTTCGAGCTGGAGGAGAACCGTGCACGAGCTTCGCGAGGAGCAAGCCTTTCTCGACGAGGCCCATGCTCGTCTCAATCGCTTGGCGGCGCAAGATCTTGAGGGTGCTCACGAGTCGGACGCCCATGTCGGCGCGCACTGCCTGCGTCGCGACGCCCAGGAGCTCCGGGGACGCGAGCAGACCTGGCACCAGCATCCGGTAGCGCCGGTAGAGGCCGACGACCTCCTGTCCGCCGCGGGTCAGCGCGGCAGGTGACGCGTCGGCAGGGACAGCGGCCTCCTCGAGCTCCGCGAACGTTTCCTCGAGCAGGCCAGCGGTGCCCCGCTGGCTGCGGGCGACCGTCAGCAGTCGGCCCTCGCCACCGTGGCTTACCAGCAGGTCCCGGACCGCCCTGCAACGGTCGCCCGGCTGCAGCGGGCGAAGTAGTGCCCCTGGCTGCAGCGCCAGCCAGCGCAGGCTCAGTGGCTCGGCGAGCTGGGGGGGTGCTGAACCGCATGTTGGCCCGACCGCGCGGGCCGGCCGACGCCCTGCGAAGGGTGACCCCGGTGAGCGCACTGGGGACGACGACATCGACCGGGGCGAGGAGGTCGCCAGCCTGCGCTGCCTCCATCGCCCGGGCGTGACGGTCTGCCAACGACCCCGCCCCCCTGGTGCTGACCGGCGCCGCTGCTTTGCTCACGGGCGGACCGTAAGCCTCAGTGCCGACATCTCGGTCAGGACGTCCGGCGCAGTCGCTGCCCGGACTTGGATCGCGTTCGGCGGCATCAGGTCTGCTCCGCGGCGTACGCGAGAGCCTCCTCGACGACGCTCGTCGCCATGATCACCAGCTCCGAGACCGTCAGGCCCGGCGTCTTGACGTAGCGGTAGACGAAGTCCGGGTCGTAGTGGTTGAAGCCGGTCCGTCGCATCTCCTGAAAGGGACCAAGTTCCTGCTCCTTCGCGAAGGTGAACCACCGGGTGTGCCCGGCCTCCGCGTACACCGAGCGTGCGTCCTTCGCGGCGGGACCGCGTCCTTGCAGCTGAGCCGCCTTGAGGAAGCGGCGCCACTGCGCGCCCTGCAGCTGCCATCCGACCTGGTCCCCGCCGGGTAGCTGGACGGCAGTCGTCATGAGGACTGCGCCGTTGGACAGGTCGACCTGAGTCCAGGCGTAGGTCAGCCCGTCGTGCTGGTACAGCTCCTCGAGCCGCCGCATCAGGTGCCTTGCACGCAGCTTCTGCATCACGTCGTGGAGACGGACAGGTCGGAGGAGCTCCAGTCGATCGACATCGAGGGCCACCGGCTCTGCATCGTCGGCAATCTGGGTCAGCGCCACCACCTGCAGGAGATCGTTGACCATTGCCAGGTAGCGCTCCAGCAGCTCAGCGGCGAAGCCATCGCGGACGCGCAGTGGCTCCACGATGGCCGCCAGCCGTTCCACCAGGGCCTCGTACGAAATCCAGGTCCACGACCGCCAGATCTGCCAACCGGGGTCCGGTAGTGACAGCAGGACCCGCGACGCGTCCGCAAGTCCGGCTTCCACGATGTTCTTCTCGTCGTAGCGCGCGAGCTGCTGCTCGTCAGGGAGGCTGAAGACCTTGTTCTCCACCACCAGGGCGCGGTAGCCCGGCAGCTCGACGATCAGGTCGAGCTGGTGGTGTTCCCTGCGAACCCGAAGCCGTTCCTGCCCTCTGTCAGGCTGCAGCCACGGGCTCAGAGCAGCAGCACCCAGGTCCGGGTGAGCCTCCACGATCCACCCGAGGAGGTTGCTGTGGAAGAGCTCCTTGCTGTGCAAGCTCATGTGCAGCACGGGGTTGGCGTGCAGCCGTGCGCACACCTCGCGAAGTGATTCGGCGGCAGTCGCGTCCGGGACAGCTGAGGTGTAGCGGTGGGCGACTGACGCGGGGACGGCCTCATCGCAGTTCACGTACCGGACGGGGTTGGCCGCGCCGGGCGGGAACAGGTCGCGGACGTCGAGCCCGACGAGGTGGGACATGTCGGGGTCGGGCTCTCCGTCGAAGCCCCAGCGCGGCTTGCCTGGGGCGTCGTGCTCCCAGCTCGCGTCGCCCTCCCGGCGCGGCGTCCAGCCCAGGACGCGGAATACCGCGCGGACCTGTCCCTGCGCGACCGCGAGGGCGTACTCCGCGCGCTCCCGCTTGAGGCCCATGCGCCACCAGCCGTGGGTCACGTCGTAGACGGCGTCCTCGTCCATGCCGGGCTGCCACTCACGGGCGATGTTGAACAGCACCGCGGGCACGTCGATGCGGCCGACTGTGGGCGCCGCCAGGTCCTCCGCGTCCGGGTCCTCCGACAGCGAGACGGCTGCTACGGGCGTCCGCCCCTGCGACCTCTTCAGCGCCCTGACGACGGCGTCCACGGCCACGGCTCTGACGTCGCCGTTGGCTACGACGCTGAATGGGACGCTGATGCGCCAGGTGGAGCCGTTGGCCTCGACCACCCGCAGCCCGTCCGTCAGCTCGATCTCGCGGCCGTCCTGCGGGTCGAGCGCGACGATGAGCCGGCGGCGCTCGACGTACACGGCTGCCTGCCTGTCGAGGGCCGCAGCCACCGGCTTGAAGCTGCTTGAACCGGCGGCGGTCTTCACGACGAGGGGGGCGTGACGCGAGGCGTCTTCCAGCACGGTCAACAGCGCCTCATCGACGCCGAACTGGCGCAGGGCCTCCAGGTCCGCTCCTGCCGCAGGACTGCTCACGTTCTGATCCCCTTCCGCTCGGTGGGCTTGCTCGTCAGCGTTCCAGACATCCGCCGTCATGCGCGCTCCACCGTGAACCCGCCGTGCGCCCAGGCCGCGAAGAAGAACGCGTGCGCCGGGTGCTTCTCGCCCAGCGCGCAGGCGATCTCGAACGCCGCCTGAGGTGCCTGCTTCTCGGGCGAGACGCTCAGGAGGTCCGCGAGCTCCGGCGCCAGCAGCCGCCGCAGCCGCTGCACCTCCCACTCCTCGAGCGACATCATCTGCGGGACGTGCGCGTGCTCGGCGCCCGGCTGCCGCGGCTCCCACCGCAGCACGAGCCGAGCCCCGCAGCTCTGCCGTCCCCGGTTGCGGCTCTTCAGCGCGGCGTCGTACGACGCCGCCTTCGCCGCCCGGGGGCTGTCGAGCCGGGACTCGTCCGCGAGTGCGTCCATGAGGTCGGCCTCGGCGATCAGCTCCGCGGCCAGCGGGACCGGCAGGGCCGCCGACTGCTCACGTACGGAGCGGCTGGTTCCATGCAGCAGCGCGGACGCCTCGTTCGTCCTGCCCGCGCTGAGCAGCGCGCTCGACTCGCGCTTCGCCTTCTGCGTGTGCTGGAAGAGGGCCTCGCTGCGCACCTGCGGATCGGGGACGCGGCCCGTGGCCTCGTCGCCCGGCACAACGTTCACCATGATCGGGACGGTGCTCGTGTGCTGTACGAGGTCAGGCAGCTGCACGTGCGTGAACTCCAGCGTCGCCACCTGGGCCAGCCCGAGCGCGGCGATCCCGGGGACGCGCAGCGTCAGGAGCAGGCGGCGCGTCTCCCCGGAGTAGAACGAGCCGAGCTCGAGCAGGATCCCGTCCGGGACCGCCGCGACCGGGAGGTCGTTCAGCACCTTGACGCCCGCCACGTGGCGCGACCAGCTGATGCGCAGCGACGCCGCCTGCGCGACCTGGGCCAGCAGGCCGTCGACCTGGCCGCTGATCAACGCGATGGCCGTGTCGGCCTCCTCCGCGAACAGCTCGTCGCCGGCGCCGCCACGGGCCAGGGCCGCGAGCAATCGCTCGTCGTACCCCAGCCCGAACCCGAGGGTGGAGGTCGTGACGCGTTCCGCGTGCGCCTTTGCCGCCACCTTGCCCAGGCTCTCCGGGTCGGTCACGCCCGCGTTGGCGTGCCCGTCGCTGACGAGCAGGACGGTGGCGCCGGTGCGTCCCGCGCAGCGCCGCGCCTCCTGCAGGCTGCGCAGGTAGCCGGCCGACAGGTCGGTCGAGCCGCCGGGCTGGATTGCCGCGATGACCTGCTTCGTGCGGGCCTTGTCCCGCAGGGGACCGGCGGGGATCACGACCTCGACGGTGTGATCGAAGGCGATCACGCCGAGGTTGTCAGACGGGTCGAGCCTGTCGACGAGAGCGAGCAGCGCGGTCTTCGCGCCCTCGAGGCGGGGTCCCGACATCGAGCCGCTGCGGTCCAGCACGACCTGCAGGGTCGCCGGCTGGCGCTGGGTCGTGTCAGCGGCGGGAGGGGCGGTGAGCTCGACGAGCAGCGTGAGCTCGTCGGTCTGCTCGACGGCGACGACGTCGCAGTCGAGCCGGGTGGACAGCTGCATGGGCACTCCAGGTGGTGCGGACGAGGCAGGCAGTGGAGGGGTGGGAGGTCAGCGGGTCAGGACAGCGGCGCCGAGCGCCTCCGCGCGCTGCGCCTGGCGCTCGCGCCCGTCGCGTACGAGCCGGACGAGGTCGAGCGGGTGTGCCGCCCGCCAGGCGGCCAGCGCGTCCTGCTGCTCGCGGGCGGTGCTGGTGCTGACGCCGGTCCGGGCGTGGTGCCAGTGCAGTGCGTCGGCGGCGTACCAGACGTTGGCCTGCGGACGGACGGAGCGCAGCGCGTTGATCGCCGCCACCGGCTCCCACCCGAGCGAGAGCAGGACGGCGAATCCGAGCGACGGGCCGCGGTTGATGCCCATGTGGCAGTGCGTGAGCACCACGGCGTCCGGGTCGTCGGCCCAGGCGTTCTCGACCCAGCCGACGGCCAGCTCGAACCACGCGGCCGGCACGCGCTGGCCCGCGTCGTCCATCCCGTGGTGCAGGTAGCGCACGTCGGGCGCGGCATGGGCGACGGACGCCTCGTCCGACCACTCGCTGCGGGCGTCGACGATGTGCGTGAACCAAAGCTCGGACAGCTCGTCGAGCTGCCGCGCGGCGAGGCGGTCGTTGAACGGGTCGAGGTCACCGCCCACCGCGAGCTGCGGGGTGACGAAGTCCAGGTTGGCGAAGTGCGCGACGGGGAGTGCGGCGGTCATGAGTTGCTCCTTCTGTATGCTGGCAGCAGAGTACCCCCTGGCAGCAGAGTTACGCAAGGAGCAGAAACAGGATGGGTCGCGAGCTGGGTCGGTTCCTGGAGCAGCGCCGCCACGAGTTGGGGCTGTCGCGGCGTGATCTCGCCGAGCGGTCGGGCCTGTCGTACCCGTACGTCTCCCAGCTCGAGACGGGCGACCGCGAGCCGGCGATCAAGGCGATGCGGGCTCTCGCGCCGGTGCTGGACGTGCGCCTGGACCAGCTGGCCGGGCTCGTCGCGGGCGGCGCGTGGTCGGACTCCGGCAGCACGTATGCGCCTGCCGCCGCGTCGCCCCCCTCGTACGAGGTCCGCGCGTCGGACGGGCCGGCGAAGCGGGAGAAGGTCCTGCTGTCAGTGGAGCGCCGCCTGCGGGAGATGCCACCGGTGGAGCGGATCTCCCTGCTCAACGAGCTGATCGCGCAGGCGGTCGAGGAGCTCCGGGCGACGGAAGGCGGACCGCCTGTCCCTCCCGTGCGGTAGGAAGCATCGTGCCGCGCTGCTACCCCGAGGACCCCGACATCCCGGAGGACCGGCGCGCCGAGCGCGCCGTGTGGCAGGCGCTGCGCGACCAGCTGCCGGAAGACGCAGCCCTGTTCCACTCGGTCCCGCTGCTCGAGGGCGACCGCGAGCGCGAGCTCGACCTGCTGGTCGCTTGGCCCGGGGTCGGGATCGCGGTCGTCGAGGTCAAGGGCGGCCACGTCACCCGGGACGCGCAGGGCTGGTACCAGGAGAGCGCGGGGCAGAAGCGCAAGGTCGGGAGCCCGGTCGTCCAGGCGCAGGACGGCAAGAAGATGCTCGAGCGCTACCTCAAGCAGCACAGCTCCGGGGTCACGGCGTCGGCGAGCGCGCACCTGGTCGCCTTCCCGTACACGACCGTCCCGGATGGCTGGCACGCGCCCGACTGCCCCCGCTCTGCCGTGATTGACGTACGTGACCTGCCGCGAGCGGCCGCTGCCGTCGCGGAGGCGATCGCGGCGCAGGGACAGGGGCAGGCGGCGCTGACCGACACCGGTCTCGACGTCCTCGTGGACCTCGTCGCCGGCTCCCTCGTCGGGCAGACCTCGCTGCTGTCGGCCGCCGAGGAGAACGAGCAGCGGATCGACCGCATGACGCAGGACCAGCGATCGACGCTGGACCGGCTCCGCTACCACCGTCGCCTGCGCGTCATCGGGGGAGCGGGGACCGGCAAGACGTGGCTCGCGATGGAGCAGGCCCGCCGGCTGGCGCGGGCGGGGGAGCGGGTGGCACTCGTCTGCTACAGCCGCGGCCTGGCCAGGTGGTTCGAGCGCCAGGCGCAGACCTGGCCGCGCAAGGAGCGGCCCGCGTACGTCGGCCTGTTCCACCGGCTGCCCGTGGAGTGGGGCGCGGAGACCGGGGCGGACGACGACAGCGACTACTGGGAGCGGCGCCTGCCGCTGCGCCTGGGCGAACTCGCGCGGGAGCGACCGGAGGCTGAGCGCTTCGACGCGGTCGTGGTGGACGAGGGCCAGGACTTCGGGGAGCTGTGGTGGCCGTCGCTGATGGCGTGCCTGCGCGACCCGGTCAAGGGCGGGCTGTACGTGTTCATGGACGACGCGCAGCGGGTGTTCTCCCGGCACGGCGAGGTGCCGATCGACATCCCGCCGTTCGTCCTCGACGAGAACATCCGCAACACCAAGCGGATCGCGCAGCTTTTCAGCAGCCTGTCGGGGGAGAAGCTCAGGCCTCGTGGGATGGAGGGGCCGCCCGTCCGGCTGTACGACGTACCGACCGAGGACGTCGTCAGAGTGGTCGACGACGTGGTCGAGCAGCTGCTGGAGGAGGGCTTCGAGCCGGGGCAGGTCGCGCTGCTGACGACCCAGCAGCGGCACCCGGAGCAGCGCAACGCCGTGGACCTCGGCGGGTGGGCGGCCTACTGGGACGCGTTCTTCGCGGAGGAGGACGTGTTCTACGGGCACGTCCTCGGGTTCAAGGGGCTCGAGCGCCCGGTGGTCGTGCTCGCGGTGAACGGCTTCAAGCAGCCCGAGCGGGCCAAGGAGATGCTGTACGTCGGGCTCTCGCGCGCCCGCACGCTGCTCGTCGTGGTCGGTCCCCGGGCACTGGTCGAGGAGGTCGGCGGGGGTGGCGTGCGGAGCCGGCTGAGGTCGGCCGAGCTCAGGGTGCTGCCGGGCTGAGTCGCCTCACGTCCCGACCTCCATCGCCTCGAGCGTGCGGCGGAAGCACGGTCGCGGCGCAGCCGACGGCAGCACGGCCAGCACCCGGTCGAGCGCCGCGCGGGTGCTCGAGCCGGTCACGAGCGCGCCGTACACCGCGGCCACCACCGGCGTACGGGTCTGGGCGTGGACGCAGTGCAGCAGCACGCGCTTGCCCTCCCCGCGCAGTTCACGCACCGTCCGGGCCGCGTCCAGCAGCTGCCCGGACAGGTCGTTGTTCGCGTTCTCCTTGTCGACGACCCAGAACTCGACGTGGTCCTCGGGGGGAACGCCGGTCAGCTGCGGGCTGCCGGCGCCCATGCGGCACAGGCTGACCACCGCGGCGGCGGCGCCGGGACGCACGGCGCCCACCGCGCCGAGCAGGACGCCGTCGTCGTCGGGGTGCGGGACGACCCCTCGCCTGGAGTTGCCGTATGCGGCGATGTCCGCGCCGCTCGGCCAGCCGTCCGGGCCGTCCTGACCGCCGTTGACGGTGAGGAAGGCCAGTCGGTGCAGGTCCCGTACGCGTAGGCCAGGCCAGCCGTGCAGCCTGCGGCGGTACGTGGCCGGGACCGCGCTCGCGCCGTACGCGGCGCCGAGCAGCTGGCCCACGATTGCCGCCACCGTGTCGGTGTCGCCGCCGCCGGCGACCGCCGCGTGCAGCCCGGGCACGACCCCGGATGTACGGCTGATCGCCGACCAGGCCGCGAGCAGTGCGGGCACGACCCAGCCGTTGTTGTGCGCGTAGTGGCCCGGCTCCACGGTCTCCGCCTCCGCCAGCAGCGGCGCCCAGTAGCCGGCGTCCACCAGGGACAGGCCCGCCCGTACGTCGAGCTCCCCGGTGCCTACGGCGTGGTTGATCGCGAGGCACCAGAGGGCGCACGCGTCGCCCGCGACAGGGTCGTGGTGGGTGAGCGCGCTGACGGCGCGGGCGGCCTCCGCGATCGCGGCCGGGTCGCCGAGGTGGGCCAGCGCGACGGGGCCGGTACGCATCAGGCTGCCGTTGCCACCGCTGCGGCCTGTCTTGTCGTGCAGCTCGGTCGCGACCTGCCGCATGGTGGCTGACGGGGGAGCGCCGCGGCGGGCGGTGGTCGCGAGGACCTGACGCGTCTGGATGCCGATGTCGGGCGGGCCGTCGGCGTACCACCGCAGGAAGCCCGTGGCGATCCGGTCGAGCGCCCCCTCCGTACGAAGATCAGTACCGGTGGCCGCGACCTCCGCGATGCACACGGCCATCTCGGTGTCGTCGCTCCACTGACCGGGCGCGATCCCGCCGAGACCGCCGCCGAGCATCTGCGGCTCGCCCTCCAGCGGTCGCGTCCCGAACTCGTACGGGACGCCGAGTGCGTCGCCGGCCGCCTGCCCGACCAGTACGCCGACTGCGCTGTCGATCTGCTTGCTGTCGAGCTTCATGAGCCGCTCCTTGTTGTCGTCAGGGTGACCGTAACCCCGCCCTGCGACAGAACGCGCCCCGCGCCCTGGTTCTACGACCGGGCCGGCCCCCGCTGTTGGCACCCCGGTGCACACTCGGCCTCCCCGGACTTGAGGAGTCGACGTGAGCGCGGCAGCAGCACCGAAGCCCGCCATGCACTACGGACGGCTCATCAGCGAGCCCCTCCTGGGGGCCCTCGCTGCCGGCGGTCCGCTGCACAGCGTGATGGCGTGGCGGCAGGAAGATCTCGTCCTGCGGGACGTGCAGCTGCGGCACGAGCCGAAGGGTCCGGCTTCCTGGGTGAGCCTCTACCTCGGTCTCACGTCCATTCTCGACATCGTCGAGCGAGCGGGCGAGTTCCGCCTTCGCGCGCACCCCACGCATCGCGCACGAGGTCAGTTCGGCGACTCCTGGGACTCCTGGCAGTCGCTCGGCGTGCTTACCCAGCGCTGGCCGAAGGTCCAGGACTACCTCAGCCGGATCGTGCACGAGGTCGACCACCGTTGGCTCGACAGCGAGGGCAAGGTGCACGCACTGCTCGCCGCTAGCGCGAACACCGGCTTCAGCGTCATCAACCGAGAGGCCTCGATTTCCTTCAGCAACCAGCCGACGAAGAAGAAGCTCGTCGATGGCTGGACGAAGGCTGTCGGCCAGGCGCTGGACACGGGGGACACGAGTCCCTGGCTGACCGCGCTCCGCGCCAAGAAGCTGGGGACGAGCCCGGACTTCCTCGCCGTGGACGACGCCGGTCGCCTGCTCGTCATCGAGGCCAAGCCGGCTACTGCAGCGGCGGGGATCGTCGGCGCTCCCGCGCAGGTCGGTCTCTACGCGGCCATGTATGCGGCCTGGCTCGACCAGGTCGGCGACGCAGGGACTGCCGAGCTGACGGCCGAGCTCGTCCAGAGGCGCCGGCTCGGGCTCGTCCCTGGCTTGGCAGAGCGGTTTCTCGCGGCGCGGCCACAGGTCGTACCCGTCCTCGCCATCGGACCCGGCGTCGTTAGCCCCGAGGTGTGGGAGCGGGTGCGGTCGGTGGCCCAGGCGCTGTCCTCCAGCGCCCTGTCCCAGGGGGTCGCACCGCTGGAGGTCCTGCGGCTGACTGTCGACGGGACGCCGACGCCGGTCGACCTGCAGGCAGCAGCGCTGTCGCAACCCGCGGTTACGTCCGACGACCTGGCAATCAGCTCCTACTCGCAGCGTGCCCGTTCCGCTGCCGTGGCCTGGAAGCTCGGCCTGGAGCCGCCGGAGGCGCGGGCCGACGGCGCGTACGGAGGAACCGGCGTCCGCTACCCCTTCTGCCTGCCCTAGACGTACGCCGGCCTCAACCTGCTCCCGGGGTGCGAGGGAGCCGTTGACCTCTTCCGCCAGCAGCACGTCCAGTGGCACCGCGGGACGGCGCAGGGGCCGACGACGCACCTCGTCTCGTCGCAGGTGCAGTGCGTCAACGCGCTCTTTCCGATGACTACCGACCCGGACCTGCTCAAGCGCGCCTTTAGCGATGTGCTCGACATTCAGGAGGTGCTGCCCATCGAGGGGGACGCCTTCCTCACCTTCGAGTACAACGGCGGCGGCCACGACTACCTGGGGGAGGGCGCGGGCCATGGCCTGGTACGCGGGGCGAACAGCACCAGCACGGACGCCGCCTTCCGGTACCTCAACGCCGATGGGGTGCACGAGCTCGCGCTCGTCGAGTGGAAGTACACCGAGCAGTACCTCGGCTCGAAGCTGTCGGCGGACCGCAAGGGGGTGCGCGAGAAGCGCTACCGCGGCTTCTGGGACGACCCGGCCGGTCCGATCGAGCAGGACGCGGTGCCGTACGAGGGCATCTTCGTGGAGCCGCTCTACCAGCTCGTCCGCCAGCAGCTGCTGGCGTCGCGCATCGAAACTTCGCAGTCGGACCCGGCCCAGGTCGTCCGGGTCATCCACATCGCTCCAGCAACGAACCAGGAGTACTGGCGGTCCTTGGACCGGCACCCCCGGCGACTCCAGGGGGAGACCGTGCGCGAGGTGTGGGAGCGCATGCTCCGGCCCAGCCGTCGCGATCGCTTCCGCAGCATCGACAGCGCGCGCTTCACAGACCCCGCGAGAGCGCTGACCAGCGCCTCCTATCGAGCTCGCTACGGGCACTCCTGAAGGCCAGCGCGTGCGTCGGAGACGAGGCCCGGAAGGCCACCGAACAAGGCCTCCGTCGATGCTAATCTGTCGTACCCCGCTGACACACTGAAGGTGGTCGAGAGGATGGGGGGGCCGAGTTGGCGTACGTGGACATGGCCCACTCCCACGTGCAGCGGCTGCTGCGCGAGGGGATGGAGCTGGACGAGCTCGAGCAGGACGGGGACGGCGACTACGCGTTCCGGCACGGCACGGCCGCGTACTTCCTGAGCGTCCACCCGGACGGTCACGCCGTCCGCATCTGGAGCCACGCGGTGCAGGGCACGAAGGCGACGGCGCCGGTACTGCGGGAGGTCAACGACGCCAACCGGCGCCTGGTGCAGAGCCGGGCGTACGTGGACGGGCCCACGCTCGTCGTCGAGTGCATCGTGCCGGTCAAGCCGCTGACGGTGGCGCACCTCATGGGTGCCTGTCACGAGGTCGCGTGCACTGCGGACCGGCTGGGGAGCCTGGTCGCCGCGGTCCACGGCGGTCAGGTGTGGTTCGACCAGGAGGTCGAGGAGGCGACCGGGTGACCTACCGGGCGCTCGTGCTGCCGCCGGCACCGCCGGCGTCGTCAGACGCCGCCCGCCAGGTCCTCCGCAGGACCGCCCGGCGCGACACGGCGCCCGAGCTGGCGCTGCGTCGCGAGCTGCACAGGCTGGGCCTCCGCTTTCTGGTGGACACCGCGCCTGCAGGGATGAGCCGGCGGCGTCGGACGGACGTCGTGCTGCGCGGCGCCCGGATCGCGGTGCTCGTGCACGGGTGCTTCTGGCACGGCTGCCCTGAGCACTTCCACGCGCCGAAGGCCAACGCACAGTGGTGGCGGCTCAAGCTCGAGTCGGTGCAGCGTCGCGACGCGGACACGTTGCGGCAGCTCGAGCAGGCGGGCTGGCTGCCGGTGGTCGTCTGGGAGCACGAGGACATGGGGGAGGCCGCGCAGCGGCTCGCGCGGCTCAACGCGGAACGACGGCGAGCCCGCTAATTACCTTGACGTACCGGGCTGCGCCGGAGGCCGGCCTTGCGGAGCTCGTCGAAGAAGCTGGGCCGTCGCCTGTTCGCCTCCACGACGCCCGCCAGGAAGTCGTCGAACGCCTCCGGCCGGCCCGCGCGCTGTTCCAGGGTGCGCAGGCGGACCAGGAGTCGCGCGGCGTCGCGGTAGGCGCTCCGGTCCGCCGTAGGGAGCGTCTGGTCGATGGCGCGCTGGTAGTGCGGGACGGCATCGGCTGGGTGGGTCTCGGCCCGGGCGGTGGCGACCTGCTGCACCGTCGACTCCGGCGCGCTTCGGGGGCCCCAGGTCTGCAGCGCCTCCCACGCCCGGTCGGGGTCCCCGTCCAGCAGCAGGACCTGCAGGTACGCGTCGACGGAGCTCGCCTGGACGATGGCCAGTGCCTCCTCCCGCACCTGCGGCCAGCGCCCGACGGCCTCCGCGGCATCCCGCAGTGCTGCGTACGAGGTCGGGTCGGGGAGCGCGCGCAGGCACTGCTCGCGGACGTCCACCACGCGGTTGCCGTCGCCGCGACCAGCGAGCAGCTTGGCCGCCACGTCGTACAGCGGCCGGGACTGCCACGTCGCCGGCCGCTCGCTGCCGCGCAGCGCCCAGCGGAGGGCGGCCTCCTCGTCCGCGATCTCGAGGAACGCCTCGGCGACCGCGACGTAGCGGTGGACGCCCTCCAGCCGCCCGCCGAAGGTGCGCACGATCGCGTCTGCGTCGCGGTCCAGGAGCGCCAGCTGGCCGAGCGCGTGCTGGGTCGCGAAGTCCTCCGGCTCAGCGGCAGCGCGTCGAAGGACCTCGGCCCGGTAGGCCTCGATGCCCGCCTCGCCCAGCGCCGGCGCGTAGTCCCGCACGTCCGGGTTGAAGAAGTCCTGGTCCTCGAACGTGAAGCGGATGAGCCAGCGCAGCAGCCGCTCGGGGTCCGGCCGTCCGACCGCTGCCGCGCGCGCGTGCACCCGCAGCAGCTCCATCGCGACGTCGCCGCCCGCGCCGGACGAGTCGTCACCGTTCAGCAGGCACTTCACGATGTGGCCGACGGCCTTCTCCGCGACGGGCACGAGCTGTGCGGCCACGGGACCTTCGGCTGCCTCAGCAAGGGCCTCGACCAGCGGCCGGGCCTCCTGCGCGTACTCGATCATGTCGCGGTAGTCGAGGTAGCGCCGCGTCTTCAGCACCTCTTGCACAGCCCGCGCGAGTTCCGAGACGACCGCGCTGTGCGCCGTGAGGGACAGCCGCACCTGCCGCTCGAGCTTCGGATCGCGGCGCGTCAGCGTGAGCACGACGTCGATCAGCTGTTCCTGCGAGAGGTCGCGGAGAGCGGTGGCGAGGTTGAGGCGCGGCACGTGGTCATCTTCGCCTCGGAGAGGGCCGATCCGTCATACACCGGCCGCGAACCTCCGGACCCGGCCCCGAGCGTCAGCGCAATCGGCTCAGGCCTCAGGCAGGTCGTCCGGGTAGACGACATCGATCTCGTCGATGCTCCGGGGGAAGTCGCGGCGGTTGTTGGTGAGAAAGCGTTGCGCCCCTGCAGCAACGCCCGTGGCCAGGTGCGTCGCGTCGGCTGCCCGAAGCCGGTGACGGCGGGCGAGCTCTGCGGCCAGCTGCGCCGTGTGGAGGTCCAGAGGCCTCAGCTCGAGACGGGCGAGCAGGGCAACGAGGTGCAGCACCTCGGGCGCCTCCTCCCCGCCCTCGCGCAACGGCTTCGCGAGCAGCTCCGGCAGCAGCAGCACGCTGCCCGTGAACGGGCCGGAGCCTTCCAACAGCGCCGCGATCCGGCGTCCCAGCGGGTGGTCGACGACGGCGGCGTAGATCAGGACGTCCGCGTCGAACGCGTCCATCAACGCGCGTCGCGCGCCGCGCGTACCTCGCCCACCAGCTCGTCGGCCCGCTCTGCGCTGATGCCGGCTCCCGGCAGGGCAGGTGCCTTCCGCGCGGCGTCGAGCATGCGGTCCAGGCGGGTGGCTGCTGCAAGCGCGGACTCGGCGCGCCTGCTGCGCAGAGCCTCCGGCCGTACGAGCACGGCGACCGGTTGTCCGTGCCGTGTGATGGTGACCTCCTCGCCGTTGGCCACCCGCGAGAGGAGCGCGGGCAGTTCGGCTCGGGCCTGGCTCACGGACAACGAGGTCATGCGGCGAGCGTACGTCGTTGTACAAGCGTGTACGCCCAGTTGGGGCCTGGCGCGGGCCGCCACCCGGCATGCACAGCGGTGGCGGTCCTCGACAGCCCGACGTCGTGAGCGCGAGAGCGCCTGATGCAGCCGTCAGGGTGCGACGATGACCGGCGAGCCGCAGGAGGTCCCGTGCACGTCGCCCTGCCCGACGTCCCTCGAGGCTGGACGCTGGCCGACCTCGACCAGCTCCCCGAAGACGCCTGTCGCTACGAGCTCGTGGACGGCGGGCTGGTCGTGACGCCGCCGCCCACGCAGCACCACCAGGAGCTCGGGCACGACCTCCGTGAGCGGCTGCAGCAGGCGGCGCCGCCCGGCTGGCGCGTCCGAACCGGGTACCCGCTGCCGTTCGCCGAGGACACGCAGCGCGTGCCCGACGTGGTGGTCTTCCGCTGGCCACTGCAGCACCCTCGCGACGACGACCGCAGTCCGATGGGACCCGCGGACGTCGGCATGGTCGTCGAGGTGGTCAGCCCGCACAGCCGCCGGACGGACCGCTTCGCCAAGCCGGGGGAGTACGCCGAGGCCGGCATCCCGATCTACTGGCGGCTCGAGACCGAGCCGGACCTCGCGCTCCACGCGTTCGTGCTGCACGGGTCGACGTACGAGCCCGCCGACGTGGGCGACCCGCCGGTGCCG
>Ga0210040_10002057_pt1 | contig 29068 bp, 26 predicted proteins | sample CryGeyCG12114_NA_FD_185462 | JGI IMG/M metagenome (GOLD analysis project Ga0210040, IMG submission 185462) | Groundwater microbial communities from aquifer - Crystal Geyser CG19_WC_8/21/14_NA (SPAdes) (version 2) | ecosystem: Environmental > Aquatic > Deep subsurface > Groundwater | place: USA...
GAGCCGGCCGGACGCCCCGCCGGTCATCCGCGGGTCGGCGTCCACCACGGTCGCGCCGCTGATCGCGGCCAGGAACAACGCGGTCTTCTCCCGGGCCAGCTCGGCGTCGTCGCCGTCCGCCGGCGGCACGTACCCGAAGGCCTCCGAGCCGCGCAGCGCCGTCTCCGGTGATCCCCGGCTCACCCCGAGCTGCAGCCGCCCGGCACCGAGCAGGTCGGTGGCCGCCGCCTCCTCCGCCATGTACAGCGGGTTCTCGTAGCGCATGTCGATCACGCCGGTGCCCACCTCGATCCGCCGCGTCCGCACCGCCATGGCGGTCAGCAGCGGAAAGGGCGAGGCCAGTTGCCGTGCGAAGTGGTGCACCCGCACGTAGGCACCGTCCACGCCGAGCTCCTCGGCCGCGACCGCCAGCTCGACGCTCTGCACCAGGGCGTCCCGCCCGGTCCGCACCTGCGAGCCCGGGATGGGCTGCCAGTGCCCGAAGGACAGGAAACCGATCCGCTTCTCCACCGCACTCACCTCTCGTCGGTCCGACTGTCGCAAGCTCCGCCGAGCCCGTGGTGTTCCCGGGATGACCGGCGGGCACCGGTGCGTTGCCGGATGTGTCCAGCACCACACGACCTGAGGAGAGCTCCATGCGCGCCACCGTGAACGGGACCGTCATCGCCGAGGCACCGCAGGACGAGCTGGTCCGGATCGAGGGGAACTGGTACTTCCCGCCGTCGGCGATCACGCCCGGTGCGCTGAGCGAGAGCGCCACCCCCTACACCTGCCCGTGGAAGGGCGCGGCCCAGTACTGGGACGTCGTCACCGCCAAGGGCACCACCAAGGACGGCGCCTGGAGCTACCCGGACCTCAAGCCCACGGCCGTCGAGCGCGTCGGCACCGACTTCGCCGGCTACGTCGCCTTCTCCCCCGGCGTCCGGGTGGGCGACTGACCGGCTCCTGCTGCGCACGGCGGGACACAACGGGAACCGCGTGACCGGAGGGGCGATCTGTCACCGAAAGTGACGGCACGAACACGCGTTCCTCGGTGAGCTTCCCCGGCTCGGGGCGCTGGATGGGCCACCCTGTTGCGGTGACCTCCTCCGCTCCCGCGCCGTCGGGCTCCTCGCCCTCCGGCGCTGCCGGGAAGCGGCTGCACGCGGCCGACGTGCTGCTGGCCGACCGCGGGCAGATGTTCCGCGCGCTCTTCCTCTCCGCTCCCATCGCCCAGGCCGTCGTCGACCCGGACGGCCGGATGCTGGTGGTGAACCCGGCGCTCTGCGAGCTCACCGGACGCACCTCCGGCGAGCTCGTCGGCCGGCACCTGGACCTGCTCACCCACCCCGACGACGTCCCGCTCGAGGACCGCGCCACCGAGCACGTCCCCGGCACACCGCTGCTGGACCCGCAGCTGAGCGTCACCGGCGAGCGCCGGCTGCGCCGGGCGGACGGCGAGAGCATCTGGGTCCTGCAGTCCCAGGAGCTCGTGCACCGGACCACCGGGGAGCCGCAGTTCGTCGTCCTCACCCTCGTCGACGTCACCGACCGCCGCCGGGCCGAGGAGGACCTGGTCCGCCGGGCGTTCACCGACCCGCTGACCGGGCTGCCCAACCGGCGCGCGCTCACCGAGCGGCTGCAGCACGCGCTGGCCGCCTCGCGCCGGCGCGGCACCTCGGTCGGCCTGCTGCACCTGGACCTCGACCGGTTCACCGCCGTCAACGACTCCCTCGGCCACGAGGGGGGCGACCAGCTGCTCTGCCAGGTCGCCGACCGGCTGCGCTGGAGCACCCGGGTGGAGGACACCGCCGTCCGCTTCGGCGCCGACGAGTTCCTCGTGCTGGCCGACGAGGTCGAGGACGTCGAGGGCCTGCGCACGCTGGCCGACCGGCTGCTCGGCGTGCTCGACGAGCCCTTCCACGTGGCCGACCGGGAGATCACCCTGTCCGCCAGCATCGGCATGACCCTGGGCTCGGACCTCGCTCCCGAGGCACTGCTCCGCCAGGCGCACAGCGCGCTCGCCCGGGCCAAGGCCAGCGGCGGCCGCGGCCGGGTCGAGGTGCACGACGGAGCCCTCGGCGAGGGCTACGTCGACCAGCTGCAGCTGGAGACCGACCTGCGCCACGCGCTGGAGGCCGGCGAGCTGCGGCTGTTCTACCAACCGATCGTGGCGCTGTCCGACGAGCACCTGCTCGGCTACGAGGCACTCATCCGCTGGCAGCACCCCACCCGCGGGCTGCTGCCCCCGGCGGCGTTCCTGTCCGCCGCCGAGGACAACCGGCTGACCTCCCGGCTGGGCGCCTGGGTGCTGCACCAGGCCTGCTGGGACGCCGCGGGCTGGGACGCCGACCTGCGCGTGCACGTCAACATCTCCGCCCGGCACCTCGCCGAGCCCGGCTTCAGCGAACTGGTCGCCGACGCCCTGGCCGAGTCCGGGCTGGCCCCGGAGCGGCTGGAGCTGGAGATCACCGAGTCGACCGCACTCTTCGCGGCCGAGGCGACCCTCAACGCCGTGGACACGGTCACCGAGACCGGTGTGACCCTGGCCCTGGACGACTTCGGCACCGGCTACTCCGCGATCACCGCGCTGCACCGGCTGCCCATCCACACCGTGAAGATCGACCGCTCCTTCGTCGCCGACGTGGTTACCGAACCCGCCACCGCCGCGCTCGTCCAGGGCCTGCTCCAGCTGGGCCAGGGCATGGGACTGCAGGTGATCGCCGAGGGCATCGAGGACGGCGACCAGGCCCGGTGGCTGCGCGAGCACGGGTGCGCGATGGCCCAGGGCTACGCGTTCGGACGCCCCGCCCCACTGCCGGCCCGCGAGCTGGACGAGCTGCCGTCACCGGACGACGCGGGTGACCTGGCCGGCCCCTCGATCCTGGCCGGCCTGCTCGAGGCGGCCGCCGCCGAACGCGCTGCCGCCGGCACCACGGACGGCGCGACCGCCGACCTCGACGACCTCACCGAGGACGAGTGGGGCCCCGAGGCCGACACCGGCCCGAGCGTGCGCTCGGCCGCGGTCCCCCAGCTCGACGCCTTCCGGCTGCCGGAGACCGTCCTCGCGGCGGTGGACACCGACGACGCCATCCCGGTGTCGTCGAGTGACTTCGTCGAGCCCGCGGACGACGAGCTGCCCGAGGGACCGGCGTCCTGGGGGCTGGGCTCCACCCCGGCCGTCGACACCCCGGCCGTCAGCACCCCGGCCGTCGACGCCGGTCCCGAGCCCGTCGACACCGGCCCCGAGCCCGTCGTGGTCGAGCCGACGGAGGGCTTCGACCCGGGGGTCTTCCGACCCTCCCGGGCGTTCCTGGAGCTGCGCGCACTGCTGGCGGCCAACGGGGCGCCGGACCTGTCCGGGGTGCCCGAGCCGCGCGAACCGGCGGAGTTCGGTGACCTGCGGGCGCTGACCGCCGACCCGACCGACCTCTCCGGCCTCCGGCCGTGGCTGGAGTCCTTCCAGCAGCGGCTCGGCCCGCCGAGCACCGGCGACCTGCCCGAGGTCAGCGACCGGTCCTGACGCGGCTCGAGCCGACCGGCAGGTTCGCCGGTCGGCTCGAGCAGGCCCCCGTGCAGGGGCCGGAGGGCCGTCTTACTTGGTCTCGACCGTCACGGTCGCGACACCGATGACGAAGCCACCGGCCAGCGCGTCCGTGCCGAAGGTGCTGTTCAGCAGTGCAGCGGCCTCGTCGGACAGCTTCACCGTGGTGCCCTGGAGCACGGCCGAGCCGTCGGCGTCCATGGTCGGCGGGTTGAGGGTGCTGCCGTCCAGGTTGAACAGCGGCGCGCTGGCGGCGGCGAGCGTGCCGTTGACGGAGACGTTGCCGAACAGGCGCGCGGGCTTGCCCGGGTCGATGGTGAAGTCGGTGAGCTCGACCGTGGTGGCGCCGGCCGTCAGGCTCAGGCCGCTGCCCTCGTGGAACAGGGTGCCCTGGACCCACGGGCGGTAGCCGGACTCGCGGTCGTAGAGGGTGACCTCGCCGCCGGTCATCGGGAAGCTGATGGTGCCGGTGGCGCCGTCGAGGGTGGCCCCGCCGACGGTGCCCGGGGTCAGGCCCAGGGTGGTGAGGGCGTCGGTGAAGCCGGTGTCCAGGGCCACGGCGGTGGAGCCGCCGGGGATGGCCGCCACGGTCGCGACGGGAGCCGGGCGACCGTAGCTGGCGCTGGAGCTCGAGGTGTCGGCGGCGGCGGCGGTGTCGACGTCGTTGCTGCCGCAGGCGGACAGACCGATGACGGCGCTGAGCGCGGCGGCGGCGACGAAGCTCTTGCGGGTGACGCTCTTGCTGATCATGACTACTCCCAGTCGTTGAGCGGGTGTGGCAACGACTGGGGTTCGGGGGCTGCCCCGGTTCTGGATGGGTTCTCAGGTCACGGATCGGTCACGGACGACAGGATCGCGTCCAACCGTTGTGGTTCGGCGTGCTTCGGCAGCCGTCCGTCGCCGGACGACCGGCCACGCAGCCGGCGACCGATCCACGGCAGGACGAAGCCCCGCACCCAGGCCAGCTCCCGTGCGACGGCCTCCCGGACCGGCGGCTTCGGCGCGGGCTCGAGCGGGCTGCGCCAGTCGGTGCCGTCCTCGGGCACCGGCACCCCGAGCGCGGCTGCGGCGGCCAGCGCCGTCCGGCGGTGTCCCTCCGCGGTCAGGTGGATCCGGTCACCGGGGTCCCACATCCGGGCGTCCTGGATCCAGGCCGCGCCCCACTGGTCGACGACGACGGCACCCTGCCGGGCCGCGATCGACCACAGGTGGGCGTTGAAGACCGCGACCCGGCCGCGGGTCCGCCGGATGATCGGGGTCTGCCGGGGGTCCACGCCGGTGGCCAGCAGGACGTCGGCGCCGGCCTCCCGGAAGGACACCACCGCCGCCTCGAGCTCCGCGGCCAGCCGGTCCGGGTCGGCGCCCGGGCGGAGCAGGTCGTTGCCGCCGGCGACCAGGCTGACCAGGTCCGGCCGGGCGGCCAGGGCGACCGGCACCTGCTCGGCCAGCACCTGCGGCAGCAGCCGGCCCCGGATGGCCAGGTTGGCGTACTCGATGCTGCCGGTGGGAGCCGCGGCGGCGAGGTGCTCGGCCAGCCGATCGGCCCAGCCACGGAAGGAGTCGGCGGTGCCCGGCTCCGGGTCGCTCAGCCCCTCGGTGAAGGAGTCCCCCAGCGCGATGTAGCGCTGCCAGCTGCGACGATCGCTCCCCGGTTGCACGCCGCCTACTGCACCACGCCGCACCGGCCCGGCCGACGAGGGGTGCCGGGCGCTCGTGCTCTGCTCTCGCGGGGAGCAGAGCACGAGCGTCCCGAGGTGGCAGAACGCACAGGTCCGCTGCTGGTCGGGGGGCTGGGCGGGCCGGGAGACTCCTCGGTCATGCGCACCGACGTCGCCTGCTCGCTCAGCATCTCCTCCCCCGTGCCGGCGACCGCGCTGCTCCAGGTGGCGCTGGACGCGCCTGCGGCCGAACAGCTCACCGTGATCTCCGGCGGCCGGCCGGTCGAGCCCGAGGAGCTCGCCGTCCCCGGTGCCCGGGTGCACCGGCTGGAGCTGCGCGAGGGCGAGACGACGATCGCCTACACCGCGCACGCCGACCCGGCCGGCGGTGCGCGCGAGGTGACGCCGTCGGAGTGGGCGGAGTTCGTGCGGCCCAGCCGCTACTGCCCCTCCGACCAGCTGGAGGGCTACGCCGGCACCGAGTTCGACCGCTCGCTGCCCCGCGCGCGGCTGGTCGCCGACGTCGCGGCCTGGGTGCACCGGCGGCTGGTCTACACCTCCGGTTCCAGCCGCCCGGTCGACACCGCCGTGGACACGCTGCTGCTGGGCCGCGGGGTGTGCCGGGACTACGCGCACCTGACCATCACCCTGCTGCGGGCCCTGGAGATCCCGGCCCGGCTGGTCGCCGTCTACGCCCCGGGCCTCTCCCCGATGGACTTCCACGCCGTGGTCGAGGCCGACGTGGACGGTGTCTGGAAGACCGTCGACGCCACCCGGCTGGCGCCCACCTCGGCACTGGTCCGGATCTGCTCCGGGCGGGACGCCGCGGACACCGCGTTCCTGTCCCTCTTCGGCGGGCGGGCGGTCTTCCAGTCGATGAGCGTCACGGCCACGGTGGACGGCGACCTGCCCGCACCCGACGACGAGCCGTTCCCCCTCCCCTAGCGAACCTCACCGAGCCGGCGCTGGAGGAAGGACCGTTCTTGCGCGTTGCCCGCCCGGTCGATCGCCGCCGCGTACGCCTCCGCCGCCTCGGCCCGACGGTCCAGCCGGCGCAGCAGGTCGGCCCGGACGGCGTGCACCAGGTGGCCGGGCAGCGTGAGCTGGTCGACCAGGGCGAGCCCCGCGGCCGGCCCCTGCACCTCGGCGACGGCGACAGCGCGGTGCAGCGCCACCACCGGGGTCGGGCTCAGCCCCATGAGCAGGTCGTAGAGCTGCACGATCTCCGTCCAGTCGGTGCCGGCGGCGGTGCGGGCGTCGCTGTGCACGGCGGCGATCGCTGCCTGCACCTGGTACGGCCCGGGCTCGCCGCGGCGCAGGCAGGCCCGCACCAGCTCCTGGCCCTCGGCGACGAGTTCGGCGTCCCACCGGCTGCGGTCATGGTCGGCCAGCAGCACCAGGTCGCCGTCCGGCGTCGTCCGGGCCGGGCGGCGTGACTCGGTGAGCAGCATCAGCGCCAGCAGCCCGGTGACCTCGGGCTCGTCGGGGAGCAGCTCGTGCAGCAGCCGGCCCAGCCGGACCGCCTCCGCGCAGAGGTCGGCGCGGCTGAGCCGGTTGCCGGCGCTGGCGGTGTGGCCCTCGGTGAAGACCAGGTAGACCACGGCCAGCACCGGCCCGAGCCGGACCGGCAGGTCGGCCGCGGCCGGCACCCGGTACGGGATCCGGGCATCGCGGATCTTGGCCTTGGCGCGCACCAGCCGCTGCGCCAGGGTCGGCTCGGGCACCAGGAAGGCCCGGGCGATCTCCGCGGTGGTCAGCCCGCCGAGCAGTCGCAGGGTCAGCGCGACCTGGGCCGCCGGGGCCAGCGCCGGGTGGCAGCAGGTGAACACCAGCCGCAGCCGGTCGTCGGGGACCGCCCCGGTGTCGACCGGCTCGGACCCGGCGTGCAGCAGGGCGGCCTGGGCGTGCCGGTCGTCGCGGGAGGACTCCCGGCGCAACCGGTCGATCGCGCGGTTGCGCGCGGTGGTGATGATCCACCCGGCGGGGCTGGGCGGGACACCGTCCTCCGGCCACCGCTGGACCGCGGTGGCGAAGGCGTCGGCGACCGCCTCCTCGGCGACGTCGACGTCGCCGAACACCCGCACCAGGACGGCGACGGCCCGCGCGTACTGCTCGCGGAACACCTGCTCGACCGCCTGCTCGACCGGCACGCCCGAGCTCACTCGCCGCCCTGGAAGGGGCGCACCTCGATCGGCAGCCGGGTGGCCCGGGACAGCTTCGTGCCCCACTCCATCGCGGCGTCCAGGTCCGGCACCTCGACGACGGAGAAGCCGCCGAGGTGCTCCTTTCCCTCGGCGTATGGGCCGTCGCTGGTGAGCACCTCGCCGTCGGTGACCCGGATGACGGTCGCCGTCCTCGGGGAGTGCAGTCCACCGGCGAACACCCACACACCGGCCTCGTGCATCTGCCGGTCGACCTCGCCGACGTCGGCCATGATCTGGTCCAGGTCAGGGGGCAACACGTCGCCGTCGCCGCTGGGCTGGACCACGCTGAGCAGGTACTGGGTCATGGGGAGCTCCTCCTCATCACGAGCCGGCCCGCGGCCGGCTCTCACCCTCTGTACGAACGGCCCGCCGCCGGATCGACAGCTCAGCCGGGACCGGGTACCTGCGGCGGCCGCAGTTCGTCGGGCACGAGCTCGACCAGCTCGTCGGGCAGCAGCGGCAGGTCCAGCAGGGACAGCTTGACCCGGCTGCGCTCGGCGGCCCGGGAGTCGTCGATGCGCACCAGCAGACCGGCGTCGGGCCGGGTGGTGACCGCCAGGACGTCGCCGACCGCGCACTCGCCGGAGTGCACGCCGTCGATCTCCATCGCCGGGCGCCCGCCGGTGATCTCCAGCGACAGCGGCTCGGCCGGCCCGACCATCACCGTTCGGCTGATCCCGCTCATCGGCGCCGACGGGGTGACCAGCACCCCCTGGGCGCCGGGGCTCATCACCGGCCCGCCGGCGGCGTAGTTGTAGGCCGTCGACCCCATCGGGCTGGACACGATCAGGCTGTCGCAGCGGTAGCGCCCGTAGCGCCGGCCGGCCACGGCCAGCACCCCCTCGACCTGCCCCTGTCCGGGCACCCTGGCCAGCACGACGTCGTTGAACGCCACCGCCTCCCAGCCCGGGCCGCGCACCACCAGGCAGCTGCGCACCTCCAGGGTGGAGCGGCCCTCGGCCATCGCGGTGAGCGCGGAGTCCAGCTCCCGGGCCTCGACCTCGGTGAGGAAGCCCAGCCGGCCGAAGTTGACCCCGAGCACCGGCACCGGCGCGGCCGCGACCAGCCGCATCGCTCCGAGCAGGGTGCCGTCGCCGCCGAGGGCGATCAGCCCGTCGACGGTGCCGGCGAGGTCACCGACGTCGACCGGCGTCACGCCCTGCAGGTGCAGCCGCTCGACGTCCGCGGCGCCGGCGACGAGCTCGACCCCGTGCGTCGTGGTCCAGGCCGCGACCTGGGCGGCTGCCCCGCCGCAGTCACGACGGGGGTGCAGCACCAGCCCGATCCGGCTCCCGTCGTGCACGGTCAGCCGCGGTAGGTCTCGAGGAGGCGCAGCCACACCTCGCTGATCGTCGGGTAGGCCGGCACCGCGTGCCAGAGCCGGGCCAGCGGCACCTCGCCGACGACGGCGATGGTCGCCGAGTGCACAAGCTCGGCCACGCCCGGGCCGACGAACGTCGCCCCGAGCAGCACCTCCCGCTCGGTGTCGATGACGGCGACCGCCGTCCCGGTGTAGCCGTCGGCGAAGACCGCGGCGCCGGCGACGTTGCCGATCTCGTACTCCACGACGCGGTGCGGCAGGCCGGCCTCCGCCGCCTGCGCGGCGGTCATCCCGACGGCGGCGACCGGCGGGTCGGTGAAGACGACGCTGGGCGTGGCGACCCGGTCGGCGGTGGCCACGAACGGCGACCAGTCGGCCAGGTCGACCTGCTCGCCGCGGGACCGGGCGACGATGGCCGCACCGGCCTGCCGGGCCTGGTACTTGCCCATGTGGGTCAGCTGCTGGCGGTGGTTGGTGTCCCCGCAGCAGTACAGCCAGTCGGTACCCGGCACCCGCAGCGACTCGTCGACGTCGAGGTACTCCCCCGGCGTCAGGCCCACGGTGTCCAGCCCGAGGTCCTCGGTGTTGGCGGACCGGCCGGTGGCGACCAGCACCTCGTCGCCGCGGAGTTCCCCGTCGGCGGTGGTGACGACCACCTCGTCGCCGTCCCGGCGCACCGAGCGGATGTCCGAGCCGAGCCGGACGTCGATGCCCTTGTCCCGCAGCGAGGCGAGCACCGTGTCCCCGGCCACCGGCTCCAGCGCCGGGAGCAGGCGCCCGCCGCGCTGCAGCAGGGTGACCGAGGAGCCGAGCTGGGCCCAGGCGGTGGCCATCTCGCAGCCGACGTAGCCGCCGCCGATGACCAGCAGCCGCCGCGGCGCCTCCGTGGCGCTGGTCGCCTCCTTCGGCGTCCACGGCCGGGCGTCGGCCAGGCCGTCGACCGGCGGGACGGCGGCGCGTGAGCCGGTGGCGACGACGACCGCCTGCCGGGCCACCAGGGTGACCTCGGTGCCGTCGCCGGCGGTGACGACGACGCGCTTCTCCCCCGCCAGCCGGCCGTGCCCGCGAACCAGTCCGATGCCGGCGCCGTGCACCCAGTCCGCCTGGCTGGAGTCGTCCCAGCCGTGGGTCATGCCGTTGCGGCGCTCGAGGGTGGCGGCGACGTCCTGCTCGCCGGTGACGGCGGCGGCCGCGCCCTGGACCGAGCGGGCCTGGCCCAGCACCTCGCTGCCCCGCAGCAGGGTCTTGCTGGGCATGCACGCCCAGTAGGAGCACTCCCCGCCCACCAGCTGGCTCTCCACGAGGACGGTGCTCAGCCCGCCGCGGACGGCGATGTCGGCGACGTTCTCCCCGGTCGAGCCGGCGCCGATGACGATGACGTCGTAGGTCTGTTCCGCAGTGGTCACCACCGCATTGTGGTCGACTGACCCTCGTGCCTGTCCATGCCGCGGAGTACGCCGCCGCCCTGCGCCAGTACGCCGCGGGGGTCGTCCTGCTGACCGTGCGCGACGACATCGACGACGTCGGGACCACGGTGACCTCGCTGATGAGCGTCTCCGCCGACCCGCCGCTGGTCGCGCTCGGGCTGGCGGCCGAGGGCTACCCGGCCGAGGTGCTGCAGTCCGTCGGCGCCGGCGTGGTCAACGTGCTGAGGAGCGAGCAGGCGATCCTGGCCAGCCGGTTCTCCTCGGCCGGCCGCCCGTCGGCCCGGCACCTGCTGGAGACGGTGCCCTGGCAGCGGGCACCGGTGAGCGACGCGATCGTGCTGGACGGCGCCCTGGCCGCGCTGGACTGCACGGTGTCCTCGGTGGTCGAGGCCGGCAGCCACGTGCTGGTGCTGCTGGAGGTGCAGGGCGTGCCGGTGCTCGGCGACGGCGACCCGCTGCTGCGGCTGCGCGGCCGGTGGGCCGACGGCGCCGGCGCCCCCCTCCGCCGTCCGTGACTGACCGTCCTGCGCACGGTGAGCCGCGGTGCTGTGGGGTGAGCCGCGGTACACGGCGGCTGACCCCGCAACACCGCGGCTCACCCTCCGGACGGAGGCTGGGGAACGTGGCGGTCACCTCCCACGACTAGCGTCGGCAGGCGATGAGCGCCTCCCTCCCCACCCCGTCCGACTCCGCCCTCCGCCGCGCCCTGGTGCGCGCCGAACGCGGGGTGACGCTGGACGCCACCGAGGCCGAGACCCTGCTGCACGCCCGCGGGCTGGACGACGGGCAGCCGCTGGACCGGCTGCTGACCACCGCCTCCCGGGTGCGCGACGCGGGGCTGGCCTCGGCCGGGCGCCCGGGCGTGGTCACCTACAGCCGCAAGGTGTTCATCCCGCTCACCCACCTGTGCCGCGACCGCTGCCACTACTGCACGTTCGTCACCACGCCCGGGCAGCTGCGCGCCGAGGGCAAGGCGCCGTTCCTCTCCCCCGACGAGGTGCTCGACATCGCCCGGGCCGGCGCGGCGCTGGGCTGCAAGGAGGCGCTGTTCACCCTCGGCGACCGCCCGGAGGACCGCTGGCCGGTCGCCGCGGAGTGGCTGGCGGCGCACGGCTTCGACTCCACGCTGAGCTACCTGCGGGCGATGGCGATCCGGGTGCTGGAGGAGACCGGCCTGCTCCCCCACCTCAACCCGGGCGTGCTCAGCTGGGAGGAGATCCAGCGACTCAAGCCGGTCGCGGCGTCGATGGGGATGATGCTGGAGACGACGGCGACCCGGCTCTGGTCGGAGCGGGGCGGCCCGCACTTCGGGTCCCCGGACAAGGAGCCGGCCCTCCGGCTCCGGGTGCTGGAGGACGCCGGCCGGTCCGCCGTCCCGTTCACCACCGGCGTGCTGCTGGGCATCGGCGAGGACCACGCCGAGCGGGTCGAGGCGATCGCGGCGATCCGCGCCTCGGCGCGGCGGCACCAGCACGTGCAAGAGGTCATCGTGCAGAACTTCCGGGCCAAGCCGCGCACGGCGATGGCCGACGCGGGCGACCTGGAGCTGCAGGAGTACGTCGCCGCGGTGGCCGTCACCCGGCTGATGCTCGGGCCGGGCGCGCGGGTGCAGGCGCCGCCGAACCTCTCCGACCCCACCGAGCTCGGGCTGCTGCTGCGGGCCGGCGTCGACGACTGGGGCGGGGTCTCGCCGCTCACCCCGGACCACGTCAACCCCGAGCGCCCGTGGCCGAACATCGAGACCCTCGCCGCGCTGTCGGCCGAGTCGGGCTTCACGCTCCGCGAGCGGCTGGCCGCCCAGCCCGGCTACGTGCTGGCGCCCGAGCCGTGGCTGGACCCCCGGGTGCGCCCGCACGTGTTCGCCCTCGCCGGGCCGGACGGGCTGGCCGTCGAGGGGCGCCGACCGGTCGGTGCGCCGTGGCAGGAGCCGGACGAGGCCTGGACGGCGTCGGGCCGGGTCGACCTGCACACCGAGATCGACACCGTCGGCCGCACCGGCGACCGGCGCAGCGACTTCGACGCCGTCTACGGCGACTGGCAGGAGCTCCGCGAGGCGACCGTGGACGCCCGCGACGGGCACTCGACCGCGCTGGCCGTCGGCGACCCGGCGGTACACGCGGCGCTGACCCGCGCCGAGCTGGACCCGGCGGGCCTGTCCGACGCGGAGTACCTGGCGCTGCTGGGGGCCGAGGGCCGTGACCTGGACGCGCTGGCGGCGCTCGCCGACGCCGTCCGCTGGGACACAGTCGGGGACGACGTCACCTACGTGGTGAACCGGAACATCAACTTCACCAACGTCTGCTACACCGGCTGCCGGTTCTGCGCGTTCGCCCAGCGGCGCACCGACGCCGACGCCTTCACGCTGTCGATGCAGCAGGTCGGCGACCGGGTCGACGAGGCGTGGGCCGGCGGCGCCACGGAGATCTGCATGCAGGGCGGCATCCACCCCGACCTGCCCGGCACCGCCTACTTCGACCTGGCCCGGGAGGTGAAGAGCCGCCGTCCCGACATCCACCTGCACGCTTTCTCGCCGATGGAGGTGGTGAACGGGTCGGCGCGCACCGGGTTGTCCTTCGCCGACTTCCTGGTGGCCGCGAAGGAGGCCGGCGTGGACAGCCTGCCCGGCACCGCGGCGGAGATCCTGGACGACGAGGTCCGCTGGGTGCTCACCAAGGGCAAGCTGCCCGCGGCGACCTGGCTGGAGATCGTCGCGACGGCGCACGCCGTGGGCCTGCCGACGACGTCGACGATGATGTACGGGCACGTCGACACCCCTGCGCACTGGGTGGCGCACCTGCGCACCCTGGCCCGGCTGCAGGATGAGACCGGCGGCTTCCGGGAGTTCGTGCTGCTGCCCTTCGTGCACCACAACGCGCCGATCTACCTGGCCGGGGTGGCCCGCCCGGGGCCGACGAACCGGGAGAACCGGGCAGTGCACGCGGTCGCCCGGCTGATGCTGCACGGCCGGATCGACAACATCCAGACGTCGTGGGTCAAGCTCGGCGACGCCGGCACGCAGACCATGCTGCGGGGCGGGGCGAACGACCTGGGCGGCACGCTGATGGAGGAGACGATCAGCCGGATGGCCGGGTCGGGCAACGGGTCGCTGAAGACCCTCGCCGAGCTGGAGGCGATGGCTGCCGGCATCGGCCGGCCGGCCCGCCAGCGGACGACCGAGTACGGCACCCCCTCGGCCGAGCGGATGGCCACCGCCCGCTCGGAGGAGGGCCGCCGGGCCCTCACCCTCAAGCTGGTCTGAACCGCGGCGGGCGGCGGGGCCGCTGAGCCCCGCCACCCGCCGTCGGGCTCAGCGGCTGCCGCCGCCGATCATCGGGTCGTCCCCGGTGTCGCGCACGGCGGACTCGGCGCCCTCGGTGGAGGGCGGGGCGGTGTACCCGTCGGCGCCGGACTCCTCGATCAGCACGCCGGCCCGCACCTGGTCCGCCGGTGGCTGGTCGACGACGGTGACCGGCTGCGGCGGGGTGACCGGCGGGGCCGGGGACACCGGCTCCGGGTGCTCGGTCTCCTTGCCGCCGCTGGTGGCGGCCACGGCAGCAGCCGCGACGCCGGCGACCGCGGCAGCGCCGGCGATGACGCCCTTCGCCGACAGCCCCGCCTTGCCGCTGTCCCCGCGCGACGTCGCCGCGGCCTCCACGCCGGGCGTGCCGGCGCCGACGCCGTGCTGGACCGAGCCGCGCCACGCACCGCTCTCGTAGCCCTCGTGCTCGATGAGGGCCTTGAACTTCTGCAGGTCCGACGTCACCTGCCGGCCGACGATGCCCAGCTTGTCGCCGGCCTGTTCGACCAGGCCCTCGGGCTCGTACTCCAGGGTCAGGTGCACGATGGTGGACGCCAGCCCGGCGGGTTCGAACCGGACGGCGCCGGCGTTGGTGGCGCCTCCGGTGGCGGCCCAGGCGATCTTCTCGTCGGGCACCTGCTCGAGGATCGCGGCGTCCCACTCCCGCCGGACACCGGCGATCTCGGCCACCCAGTGCAGCCGCTGGTCGCCGTGCTGCTGCACCTCTCGCACCCCGCCCATGAAGTGCGGGAAGTCCTCGAACTGGGTCCACTGGTTGTAGGCGGTACTCACCGGGACGTCGACCTGGATCGACTCCTCGACCTTGGTGCTCATCGTCATCCTCTTCCGTCGCAGGACACACTGGGCAACGCGAGCACGGGCGTACCCGGCCGCGCTCCCGGTTGCACGTCCCGACGGCGAACGCCCGGGGTCAGGCGGTCCAGCGGGAGGGGATGCGGCGGCTGTCGGCGCCGGCCACGGTGCGGTCCCAGGCCGCGTGCAGCAGGGCAGCCACCTCGTCCGCCTGCTCCGGCGGCACCGTCAGCGGGAGCCGCAGCCAGCGGTCGGCGGTGCCGTCGACGGTGAACCGCGGGCCGGGGGTGAGCCGCAGCCCCAGGTCGAGGGCGTGGGCGGCCAGCCGGGTGGAGCTGGATCCCGGCAGCTCCACCCAGAGCATCGAGCCGGCCCGCGGCCGCAGGACGCGCCAGTCGGGCAGCCGGTCGGCGAGCGCGGCGAGCAGCGCGTCCCGGGCGGCGGTGAGCCAGGCGGTGCGGTCGGCGAGCACCTCGTCGGCGACGGCGAGCAACCGGGCCGCCACCAGCTGCTCGAGCACCGGGCTGCTGAGGTCGATGGTGCCGCGCACCTGCGCGAGCCGGGCCAGCAGCAGCGGGTCGGCGCGCACCCAGCCCACCCGCAGCCCGGACCAGTAGGCCTTGCTCATCGAGCCGAGCGTCACCACCCGGTGGTCGAGCGCGGCGAGCGCGGGAGGCCGGTCCCCGTCGAGCACCAGCTCGGCGAACGTCTCGTCCGCCACGACCACCGGCACGTCGAGCGCGTTCAGCAGCGCCCGGCGCTGGGCGTCGTCGGCGACCAGACCGGTGGGGTTCTGGCCGTCCGGGGTGAGCAGCGCGACGTCGGCGCCGGCGACCGGGAGCTCCCAGCCCCCGGCGGTCACCGGCAGCGCGACCGGCCGCAGGTGGTTGGCCGCGACGGCGTCCAGCGCCGCGGGGTAGGTGGGCTGCTCGACCAGCGCCCGCTGGCCGGGGCGGGTGACCGTGCGCAGCAGCAGATCCCAGCCGGCCAGCGCGCCGTTGGTCACCAGGACCTGCTCCGGCCCGGTCGCCAGCCCACGGCGGCTCAGGTGCCCAGCGATCGCGGTGCGCAGTGCGGGCAGGCCGTACGGGTGCAGCCCGTGACCGGCCAGCAGCGGCCGCAGGTCGGCGGTGGCCGCGGCGACCGCGTCCAGCAGCTGGGCGGGGGCGGGCGTCGCGGCGACGGTGAGGTCCCGGACGACGGCCGGCTCCCCCGGGTCGGCGTCCGGGCGGACCGGCGCCGCGGACGGGAGGATCACCCGGCTGCCGGCGCCGGCCGCGCTGCGCAGGTACCCCTCCGCCCGCAGCACGTCGTAGGCGGCGGTGACCGTGGTGCGGCTCAACCCCAGCGCCAGCGCCAGCTGCCGCTCGGAGGGCAGCCGGGTGTCGACCGCCAGCCGGCCGTCCAGGGCCAGCCCGCGGACCCCCGCCGCGATGCCACCGTAGGCGGGCTGGTCGGCCAGCCACGGCGTCAGCAGCTCGGCCAGCCGATCGGTGTGCACCGGGCCATTGTCCCAAACTTGGCCCTGTCGAAACAAGGCCAAGGTGGGCGACCGTGGCTGCATGCGCCTGATCGACCCGATGCCCGGCACCCGCCGCACCGCCCGGCTCAGCCTGCTGTTCGCCGGCCTCCTGCTCTACGGCATCAGCAGCGGTCTGATGCTGGAGGCGGAGCTCGGTCAGATGCCGTGGGGCGTGCTGCACCAGGGCCTGGCCCGCAGCTTCGGGCTGTCGGTGGGCACCTGGACCATCGTCGTCGGCGCGCTGGTGCTGCTGGCCTGGGTGCCGCTGCGGCTCCGTCCGGGCTTCGGCACGCTGGCCAACGTCCTGGTGCTGGGCCTCGCCCTGGACGCCACCCTCGCCGTCGTCCCACCGGTGCACACGCTCCCGGTGCGCATCCCGCTGCTGCTGGCCGGGGTGGTGCTCAACGGCGTGGCCAGCGGCGCCTACATCGGTGCCGGGCTGGGCGCCGGCCCGCGCGACGGGCTCAGCATCGGCCTCGCCGCCCGCGGCCTGTCGCTACGCGCCGTCCGCACCTCCGTCGAGGTGGCCGTGCTGGCCGCCGGCTGGGCGCTGGGCGGCAACGTGGGCGTCGGCACGGTCCTCTACGCGCTGGCGATCGGCCCGCTGGTGCACCGCACCCTGCCCGCCTTCCAGCTGCGGGAACGGCCGGCCGACGACCCGGCGGACCGGTCGGTGGCGGCAGCTCCTCGGGACTAGTCCGCGGTCGGCGCCGCGGTGGTGGTCGTCGGCCCGGGGGTCGAGGTCGCCGACGAGCTGCCCGTCGAGGCGCTCGAGGGGGTGGGGGTGGCCGACCGGGTGCTGGACGGCGCGGTGGTCGAGGGCGGAGTGCTGGTGGCCGGCGGAGTGCTGGACGACGGAGTGCTCGGGGCCGGGGCGCTGGACGACGAGCCGCTGGACGACGGAGCGCTCGTGACCGGGGCGCTCGACGACGAGCCGCTGGACGACGGGGTACCCGTGGCCGGCGTAGTGCTGGACGACGGAGCGCTGGACGACGGAGCGCTGGACGACGGAGCGCTGGACGACGGAGCGCTCGTGCCCGACGCGGTGCTGGTGCCCGGCGCGGTGCTGGCCGGCGAGGTGCTGGCCGGCGAGGTGCTGGACGCCGAGGTGGTCTCGGCCGGCGCGCTGCCGGCCGCGAGCGGCGTGCCGGACGGGGTGCTGCTGGCCGGCGGCAGCGTCGCCGATGCCACCCGCCCGGCCGGCACCTCCGCGGAGGTGGTCGACGGGGCCACCGCCGCGGGCGGCCCGGCGGCCTCGACCGGGACCGCCGTCCCCCTGCTCCCGGCCGCCGGCAGGGCAGCGGGCGCACCGGCCGGCGCCGCGGTGGTCCCCGCCGGCACGGTCGCGGTGAGGGCGGGGGTGCCCGGCTGGGCGGAGGTCGTGCTGCCCGGCGCCCGGCCGGGCGCCGGGGCACTGGAGGCGGCGGACGCCTGCAGGCTGGACCCCATGTCCTGAGCAGCGGCGGCGGGCGGCTCGGTCACCTCGGGCACCAGCAGCGCCACCGCCCCGGCCAGGACCAGCACCCCGGCCAACGCGAACAGCACCCCGGCCAGCCAGGGTCCGACCCGGTGCCGGCGCGCCGGGGGCGAGACGGTCCGCCCCGGAGCCGCGTGCCGGGCTCCCGCGCCGGCCGCCGTCGACCCGGTGGAGATGTCGGCGGCAGCGGGGACGTCGCCCTGCTCGCCGCCCCGATGCCGCCCAGCTCGCGCCCTGCGCATGCGTCTGTTCCCCGTCCAGCAGTCGATGTCACCGGTCAACGAGGTCCATGCCCGGCGGATGTGCAGCTCACCAGCGGGAATGCCCCGGGACGGCCCGGCCTGAGCACTGCGTGGCGAGTCGGCGCCCCTGCGTGGCTGCCCGCCTCGTCCGGCGGCAGCACCGCCCCCGCGCAGGCGTGGACCGGCTCACTCCCGCGACTAGCGTGCGGAGGATGAGCGAGCCGCTGCGTCCGCCGTCCGAACTCGACCAGCTCGCCGACCGTCTCGTCGACGAGTACGCCGCCGCCCATCCCGAGGTGGCCACCCAGATCGGCGTCCACGGGCACGACGACCGGTGGTCCGACCTCACGCCCGACGGCCAGGCCGGGCACGCCGAGCTGCTCCGCCGGACGATCGCCGCGGCCGGACGCATCGACCCGGTCGACCGCCGCGACGAGGTGGCGCGGAGCGCGCTGCTGGAACGCCTGGGCGCGGAGCTCGCCCTGCACGAGGCCGGCTGGACCCAGGCGGCGCTGAACACCGTCCAGAGCCCGCTGCAGGAGTTCCGGATCACCTTCGACCTGATGCCCACCGAGACCGCCGAGGACTGGGCCACCATCGGCCGCCGGCTCGCCGCGCTGCCGGAGGCGCTGGCGGGCTACACCGCCGGGCTGACCGACGCCGCCGCCTCCGGCCGGGTGTCCGCGGCCCGGCAGGTGCGGCTGGCCACCGAGGTCGCCCGACGGTGGGCGGGCTCCCCGGAGAAGCCCGGCGTCTTCCCCGAGCTGGTCGCGGCCGGACCCACCGACGGCGCCCTCGGCCGGGACCTGGCCCGCAGCGCCGCCGCGGCGTCCGGCGCCCTGCTCGGCTTCGCCGACCGGGTCGAGGCCGAGCTGCTCCCCCGCGCGCCCGAGGCGGACGGCGTCGGCCGGGAGCGTTACGCGCTGGAGTCCCGCTGGTTCGCCGGCGTCGACCTGGACCTGGACGAGACCTACGCCTGGGGATGGGCGGAGCTGGCGCGGATCGTCGCGGAGAAGGCGGCGGTCGCCGAGCAGATCGCGCCCGGCCAGGGCGTCGCCGGCGCCATCGCGGCGCTGGACGCCGACCCGGCCCGCCAGGTGCACGGCCGCGAGGCGCTGCAGGCGTGGCTGCAGCAGACCGCCGACCGGGCCGTGTCCGCGCTGGACGGCGTCCACTTCGACATCCCCGGCCCGGTGCAGCGCATCGAGGGACGACTCACCCCGGCGTCCGGCCTGGGCGTGTACTACACCGGTCCGACCGAGGACTTCAGCCGGCCGGGCCGGATGTGGTGGTCGCTCCCCGAGGGCGTCGAGGACATGACGACGTGGCGGGAGACGACGACGGTCTTCCACGAGGGCGTGCCCGGCCACCACCTGCAGATCGGCCAGGCGGTGCACAACGCGGCGCTGCTGAACCGGTGGCAGCGGCTGCTGTGCTGGTGCTCCGGGCACGGCGAGGGCTGGGCGCTGTACTCCGAGCGGCTGATGGCCGAGCTGGGCTTCCTGGACGACCCGGGTGACCGGTTGGGCATGCTGGACGCCCAGGAGCTGCGGGCCGCGCGCGTGGTGCTGGACATCGGCGTCCACCTGGACCTGCCGATCCCGGCCGGCCGGGCGAGTGGGGACCGGTGGACCTACGACGTCGCGCTCGCCTTCCTGCGCGAGCACTGCGCCTGGGACGACGCCACGCGGGTGGACGAGCTGCACCGCTACCTCGGCTGGCCCGGCCAGGCCCCGGTCTACAAGGTCGGCGAGCGGGTGTGGCTGACCTGCCGGGAGCAGGCCCAGCAGCGCGCCGGCGCGGGCTTCGACCTGAAGGCCTGGCATGCGGCCGCCCTCGACCTGGGCCCGCTGGGCCTGGGACCGCTGGCCGCCGAGCTCGCCCGGATGTAGACCCGCCGCGCTGGACGTTCCGGGTCCGGATCGTCCAGCCGGCCCGGTCCTGATCTGGACGAACCGCTCGCCCCCGGTGGGCAGAACCTGACGCCTGGCACGGCGCGTCCACCCCCTCCCGGCACCCTCCTGAGGTGTCCGTGACGGATGTGACTGGTGGGGCCCGGCGTAACCCGGACGACATTTGACCCGCCTGAACTCCACCCGTGTAATTCCTCTCGACAGGTCACCGACGGTGACCACACGGCAGCCGTTGAGCGACGGTCGCCACCGAGACGCAGGGGGACGCATCGTGATGGCTGACGTGACGTGGATGGACGACTACCGGGCCGCTGCTGCGGAGGCCGCGCCGGTCACCTACGGGGCCGACGTGCTGGGCATGGCCACCGTCTTCGACGCCGGCTTCCCCGGGATGGAGACCGAGGAGCTGGGCTGGCAGGAGAGCGCCCTGTGCGCCGAGACCGACCCGGAGGCCTTCTTCCCGGAGAAGGGCGGCTCCACCCGCGAGGCGAAGAAGATCTGCACCGGCTGCGACGTCCGCGCCGAGTGCCTGGAGTACGCGCTGGGCAACGACGAGCGCTTCGGCATCTGGGGCGGCCTGTCCGAGCGCGAGCGTCGTCGGCTGCGTCGCCGCGCCAGCTAGGTCCCGCCGCCCCGGTCCGGATGATCCGGCCGGGGGCACAGGGGTAGGAAGGCGTCGTGCGAGCGATCACCTACACCCAGCCCGGCGGTCCCGACGTCCTGCAGCTCGTCGACCGCCCCACTCCCGAGCCCGGACCCGGCGAGGTGCTCGTGCGCCTGGCCTTCTCCGGGGTCAACCCGACCGACTGGAAGTCCCGCAGCAGCGCCGAGCCCGGGCCCGAGGGCCAGGTCCCCAACCAGGACGGCGCCGGCACCGTCGAGGCGGTCGGCCAGGGCGTCGACCCGGTGCTGGTCGGCGAACGGGTCTGGATCTGGGAGGCCGCCTGGCAGCGCCCGCACGGGACGGCGGCGGAGTACACCGTCGTCCCCGCGCGACAGACGGTGCTGCTCGGCCCGGACGCCTCCTTCGAACTCGGCGCCGCCCTGGGCATCCCGTTCCTCACCGCGCACCGCTGCCTGACCGTCGCGGAGTCACTGCCCGACCGGCTGGCCCCCGGCTCGCTCGACGGCCGCACCGTGCTGGTCCAGGGCGGGGCCGGCGCCGTCGGCAACGCGGCCATCCAGCTCGCCCGCTGGGCCGAGGCCACCGTGATCACCACGGTCAGCGGCCCGCAGAAGGCACAGCTCGCCGCGGCGGCCGGCGCCTCGCACATCATCAACTACCGGCAGCAGGACGTCGCCGCCGAGATCAGGAAGATCTCCCCGTCCGGCGTCGACGCGATCGTCGAGGTCGCACCCGCGGCCAACGCCGCGATCGACGCCCAGGTGATCGGCCCGCACGGCTCCATCGCCATGTACGCCAACGACGGCGGCGACGAGGTCACCGTGCCGATCCGCTCACAGATGGGCCCCAACGCGCGCTGGCAGTTCGTGCTGGTCTACACCGAGCCCACCCGCGCCAAGGACATCGCCGTCCAGGACGTCAACGCCGCGGTGCTGGACGGCGCCGTCCGGGTCGGTCCCGAGGCCGGGCTGCCGCTGCACGTGCACCCGCTGGCCGAGACCGCCGCCGCCCACCAAGCCGTCCAGGACGGCGTCGTCGGCAAGGTGCTCATCGACGTCACCGCCTGAGGCGGGCCACTCGTTGATCATCGGCGAGTGGCTGCCCCGGCCGGCGTGTCGAACAGCCATTCGCCGATGATCAGCCAGCGACCACCCCCTGAGCAGACGAGCCGTAGCGCTCAGTAGTGGTAGCGAGCCTGCAGGACGACGAGGTCGTCGCCCACGACCGTGTAGACCAGCCGGTGCTCCTGGTCGATCCGGCGCGACCAGCAGCCCGCCAGGTCCCCCCGCAACCGCTCAGGCTTCCCCATCCCCGTGCCCGGATCCCGGGCCGCCTCGGTGATCAGCCGGTTGATCCGCAGCAACGTCTTCCGGTCATCGGCCCAGCTGGTGTAGTCCGCCCATCCGTGCGTGGTGAAGACGACCCTCACTCGACGAGCTCGTGGGCCTCGACATGTCCGGCGACGGTCTCGGCGAGGCTCTCCCGGAGGCGCTGCGCGTTCTTGGGCGACGACAGCAGGTGCACCGTCTCCTTCAGCGAGTGGTACTCATCGGCAGAGACGAGGAACGCCGTCCCCTTCTTGGAGACGATCTCCACCGCGACCTGGTCGTCGTTGACCTCCTCGATCAACGGGAAGAGTCGCTGCCGGGCCTCGCTGACGGTGACGGACATGAGACCTCCATCGACAAGTGGTACGAGAAACTGTACCAGTCGGTCAGCCGAGGCCGAGGGAGCGGGCGATGAGCATCCGCTGCACCTCGCTGGTGCCCTCGCCGATCTCCAGGATCTTGGCGTCCCGGTAGAACCGGCCCACCGGGAACTCGGTCATGAAGCCGTACCCGCCGTGCACCTGGGCGGCGTAGCGGGCGTTCTCCATCGCCATCTCCGAGCTGTACAGCTTGGCGATCGATGCCTCCCGCTTGAACGGCTCGCCGCGCAGCATCTTCTCCGCCGCCCGGTAGTAGGCCAGCCGTGCGGTGGAGGCGCGCACCTCCATGTCGGCGATCATGAACTGCACCGCCTGGTTGCGGCCGATCGGCTGGCCGAAGGCCTCGCGCTCCCCGGCGTACTTCACCGACTCGTCCACGCAGCCCTGGGCCAGGCCCACGGCGAGCGCGGAGATGGCGATCCGGCCCTCGTCCAGGATGGACAGGAACTGCGCGTAGCCGCGGCCACGCTCCCCCACCAGGTGGTCCGCCGGCACCCGGCAGTCGCTGAAGGACAGCTCCCGGGTGTCCGAGGCGTTCCAGCCGACCTTGGCGTACCGCTTGCCGACGGCGAAGCCCGGCGTCCCGCTGGGGACGGCGATCGCCGAGATCTCCTTGCCCCCGTCTGGCCGGACGCCGGTGACCGCGGTGACGATCACCAGGTCGGTCATCCCGGTGCCGGCGTTGGTGATGAACGCCTTGGACCCGTTGACCACCCACTCGCCGTCCTCGAGCCGGGCGGTGGTCCGCGTCGCGCCGGCGTCCGAGCCGCCACCGGCCTCGGTCAGCCCGAACGCGCCCAGCGCCTCCCCGGCGCACAGCCGCGGCAGCCACTGCTGCTTCTGCTCCTCGGTGCCGAACCGGTAGATCGGCATGGCGCCCAGCGACACCCCCGCCTCCAGGGTGATAGCCACCGAGCTGTCCACCCGGGCCAGCTCCTCCAGGGCGACGCAGAGGGTGAAGTAGTCCCCGCCGGAGCCGCCGTACTCCTCGGGGAACGGCAGCCCGAACAGCCCGAGCTCGCCCATCTGCCGCACGATCGCGGTGGGGAACTCCTCGCGCTCGTAGAAGCCGCCGATCTGCGGGGCGACCACCTCCACCGCGAACTCGCGCACCAGCGTGCGCAGCGCCTCGGTCTCCTGGTCCAGCCGGTAGTCCAGCACGGTCACTCCCCCTCGCCCGGGGCCGGTGGGGTCACCACGGCCACCCGCTCGTCCAACCGGACCGAGTGGCCGGCCGTCACCGGGAGCTCGGTGACCGTCCCGGCGACCGGGGCGGTCAGCACGTGCTCCATCTTCATCGCCTCGACGACGAGCAGCGGGGTCCCCGCTGCCACCTCGTCGCCGAGGGACACCTGCACCACGGTCACCGTGCCCGGCATCGGCGCGGTGACGGCGCCGTCCACGGCCGCCGCGGAGCCGGCCGGCGCCAACCGCTCGTGCTCGCGGAGCGCGGCAACGTGGCCGTCGACGGCGAGCCAGACGGTGCCGCCACCGTGCGCCACGGTGTACCGCGTGGTGACGTCGTCCAGGGTGACGCTGAGCTGGTCGCCCTCCCGGCTCACCCGGGCCGGCACCGGCTCGCCGCCGCCCACCCGCACCTCCGCGGCGCCCGACCGGCCGCGCACCCGCACCTCGACCGGCTCCCCGCCGGGAGCCTGCAGCCGGCGGAGGGTCCAGGCCGGCTCGCCCAGCCGCCAGCCGCAGCGCCGATCCCACGGGTCGACGGCGGTGCCGGTGGGCTCGGACTCGATCAGCAGGGCCAGCGCCGCGGCCGCGTAGACGTGCGGAGGCGGCGGGTCGGCGGCGGTCAGTGCGGCACCGCGCCGCTCGATCAGGCCGGTGTCCAGCCGGCCGGCGACGACGTCGGGGTCGTTCAGCAGGTCGCGCAGGAACGTGGTGTTGGTGGCGACCCCGAGGACGGCGGTCCGGCCCAGGGCCCCGACCAGGCGGGCCCGGGCGGTCTCCCGGTCCGGTCCCCAGGCGATGACCTTGGCGAGCATCGGGTCGTAGTCGGTGCCCACGACCCCGCCGACCCGCAGCGAGCTGTCCACCCGGATGCCCGGCCCGGTCGGCTCGACCAGCCCGACGACGTCGCCGGCCTGCGGCAGGAACCCGCGCGCCGGGTCCTCCGCGTAGACCCGCGCCTCGATCGCGTGCCCGTCGAGGGAGACGTCGCTCTGGTCGACCGGCAGCCGCTCGCCGGCGGCCACCCGTACCTGCAGCTCCACCAGGTCCAGCCCGGTGATGCACTCGGTGACCGGGTGCTCGACCTGCAGCCGGGTGTTCATCTCCAGGAAGAAGAAGTCCCGCGGCGCGTCGGCGTCGACGATGAACTCCACCGTGCCGGCGCCGGTGTAGCCGACCGCGCGGGCGGCGTCGACGGCCGCCCGCCCCATCGTGGCGCGACCGGCGGTGTCCAGCAGCGGGGACGGCGCCTCCTCGATCACCTTCTGGTGCCGGCGCTGCAGGCTGCACTCCCGCTCGCCCAGGTGGACGACGTTCCCGTGGGCGTCGCCGAAGACCTGCACCTCGATGTGCCGCGAGTTGCCCAGGTACCGCTCGACCAGCAGCGTGTCGTCGCCGAAGGAGCTGCGCGCCTCGCGGCGGGCCCCGGCGATCTGCTCGGCCAGCTCGGCCGGACCGCGCACCACCCGCATGCCCTTGCCCCCGCCGCCGGCGCTGGGCTTGAGCAGGACCGGGAAGCCCACCTCGACCGCGGCCGCAGCGACCGCGTCGTCGTCCATGCCGGGCTCGGTCCGGCCCGGGACGACCGGGACACCGGCGGCCGCCACCGTCTGCTTGGCCCGGATCTTGTCGCCCATCGCCTCGATGGCGGCGACCGGCGGGCCGATGAAGACGATGCCCGCGGCGGCGCAGGCCCGGGCGAAGTCGACGTTCTCGGACAGGAAGCCGTAGCCGGGGTGGACGGCCTGCGCACCGGTGCGGCGGGCAGCGGCCAGGACGCGGTCGATGGACAGGTAGCTCTGCGCGGCCGGTGCCGGTCCGATCGGGACGGCGACATCGGCCAGCCGGGTGTGCAGCGCGCCGGCGTCGGCATCGCTGTACACCGCGACCGAGCGGATGCCCATCGACCTCAGGGTGCGGATCACCCGGACGGCGATCTCCCCGCGGTTGGCGACCAGGACGGTCTGGAACACCGCTCAGCACCCCCCGCCGACGGCGAGGGCCGGGTCAGGCCGCCTTGCGGTCGCTCTTGGCGAGCACGGCGTCGACCTTGCCCACCTTGACCAGCCGGCGCTTCTTGACCGTGTATCCGGCGGGGAGGGTGCCTTCGGCGAGCGCGCGCAGCGGGCACCGCCCGCACTTGGGCTTGTCCTCGCAGCACTTCTTCTTGGGCATCTTCGCCGGCTTCCCCACGAGGTGAGGTTAGCCATGCCTTCCCGACCCGTCCACGCGTCCGGCGTGTCGCCCGCTACGGTTCCGACGACGTCGTCCCACAGCACCGAGGAGCAGCCATGGCCGCCGAGGCCTTCATCGAGAAGCTGAACGAGCAGATCGGCCACGAGTTCGCTGCGCACCACCAGTACATCGCGATCGCGGTCTACTTCGACGAGCTGACCATGCCGCAGATGGCGCAGCTCTTCTTCGACCAGGCGGTCGAGGAGCGCAACCACGCGATGATGATGGTGCGCTACCTGCTCGACGCCGACGCCCGCGTCGCGATCCCCGGCGTCGTCGGCCCGGTCACCACCTTCGACGAGGTCGTCTCCCCGGTGCAGCTCGCGCTGGAGCAGGAGAAGCGGGTCACCCAGCAGATCAACGAGCTGATCGGCATCGCGCGCCGCGAGAACGACTTCTCCTCCGACCAGTTCATGCAGTGGTTCATCAAGGAGCAGGTCGAGGAGGTCAGCAAGATGAGCGACCTGCTGGCCGTCGTCCGCCGGTCCGCCCACGACGTCGAGCAGATCGAGGACTACGTCAAGCGGGAGACCGCCCCCGAGACGGCCGACCCCACCGCTCCCCGGATCGCCGGCGTCTGACCTCCCCGGAGGGCAGGAGTGGCCACTTCTGCCCTCCGCGGGCAGCTCACATCCGGAAGACGCCATAGCCGACCTCCTCCAGCGGGGCGTTGGCACACGCGGAGAGCGCGAGCCCGAGCACGGTGCGGGTCTGGGCCGGGTCGATGACCCCGTCGTCCCAGAGCCGGGCCGTGGCGTGGAACGGGTGGCCCTGCTCCTCGTACTGGTCGCGGATCGGCGCCTTGAACGCCTCCTCGTCCGCCGCGGTCCACTCCTGCCCGCGGGCCTCCAGCCCGTCGCGGCGGACGGTGGCCAGCACGCTGGCCGCCTGCTCGCCGCCCATCACCGAGATGCGGGCGTTCGGCCAGGTGAACAGGAACCGCGGCGAGTACGCCCGGCCGCACATCGAGTAGTTGCCGGCGCCGAACGAGCCACCGATGACGACGGTCAGCTTGGGCACCCGGGCGCAGGCCACGGCGGTGACCATCTTGGCGCCGTGCTTGGCGATGCCGCCGGCCTCGTAGTCGCGGCCGACCATGAACCCGGAGATGTTCTGCAGGAACAGCAGCGGGATCTTGCGGCGGTCGCAGAGCTCGATGAAGTGCGCGCCCTTGAGCGCGGACTCGCCGAACAGCACGCCGTTGTTGGCCACGATCCCGACCGGGTGGCCGTGCAGCCGGGCGAACCCGGTGACCAGCGTCGGGCCGTAGAGCGGCTTGAACTCGGCGAACCGGCTGCCATCGACCAGCCGGGCGATGACCTCCCGGACGTCGTAGGGCGTGCGGGTGTCGACCGGGACGACGTCGTAGAGGCCCTCGGCCGGGTAGCGGGGCTCCTCGACCGGCTCGACGTCCCACGGCCGGGCCTCGCGCGGGCCGAGCGTGCCGACGATCTGCCGGACGATCTGCAGCGCGTGCGCGTCGTCCTCGGCCAGGTGGTCGGTGACGCCGCTGACCCGGGAGTGCAGGTCGCCGCCGCCGAGGTCCTCCGCGGTGACCTCCTCCCCCGTCGCGGCCTTCACCAGCGGCGGCCCGCCCAGGAAGATCGTGCCCTGGCCGCGGACGATGACCGCCTCGTCGCTCATCGCCGGCACGTAGGCACCGCCTGCGGTGCAGGAGCCCAGCACCGCGGCGATCTGGGCGATGCCGGCCTTGGAGAGGTTCGCCTGGTTGTAGAAGATCCGGCCGAAGTGGTCGCGGTCGGGGAACACCTCGTCCTGCAGCGGCAGGAACGCCCCGCCGGAGTCGACCAGGTAGACGCACGGCAGCCGGTTGGCCAGCGCCACCTCCTGGGCGCGCAGGTGCTTCTTCACCGTCATCGGGTAGTAGGTGCCGCCCTTGACGGTCGCGTCGTTGGCGACGACCACGACCTCACGTCCGGCGACCCGGCCGACCCCGGTGATGATCCCGGCCGCCGGCGCGTCGCCGTCGTAGAGCCCGTGGGCGGCCAGCGGGGACAGCTCCAGGAACGGGCTGCCCGGGTCCAGCAGCGCGTCGACCCGCTCGCGGGGCAGCAGCTTGCCGCGGGAGACGTGCCGCTCCCGGGCGCGGTCGCCGCCACCGAGCGCCACCCGGGCCAGTTCGGCGGCCAGTTCGGCGGCGAGCCCGGCGTGGTGGGCGGCGTTGCGGGCAGCGCCCGCCGGGTCGGCCGGCGGGGCGCTCTGGAGCACCGGTGCATCCACGGGGTGAGGTTAACCACCGTTCACTCTGTCGGTCCAGTGTGAACCCCGGTTAACCTCCTCCGGTGACGTCCCAGCCGGACAGCGCGCTGCACAGCGACGCGGCGAACCCCTCCCGCCGAGAGCAGATCCTGCGCGCGGCGGCCCAGCTGTTCGCCGAGCGGGGCTCCCGGGCGGTGGGCGTGGACGACGTGGGTGCGGCCGTCGGGGTGACCGGACCGGCCATCTACCGGCACTTCGCCAGCAAGGACGCGATGCTGGCGGAGATGCTGCTCCGGATCAGCGAGCGGCTGCTGGCCGGGGGCACCGAACGGATCGCCGGAGCGGGCGAGGACGCCGCCGCCCAGCTGCGCGCGCTGGTGGAGTTCCACGTCGACTTCGCGCTGGGCAACCCGGCGCTGATCACCGTGCAGGACCGGGACCTGGGAGCGCTCAGCGAGGGCGACGCCCGCCGGGTCCGGCAGTTGCAGCGCCGCTACGTCGAGGAGTGGGTCGCCGTGCTCCAGCGGCTGCACCCGGAGGCCTCGACCGCGGCCTGCCGGGCACGCGCGCACGCCGTCTTCGGGTTGATCAACTCCACGCCGCACAGCGCCGGACGGCTGGCCCGCCCGGCGATGGCCGCGCTGCTCACCGAGATGGCGATGGCCGCCGCTGCAACCTGCTGAGGACCCCGCGCCCGGCGAGGTCCTCCTCCTGGCCCGAACCGGCCAAGGACCTGGTCCGACCCGGCGGGGACCTAGTCCGACCCGGCCAGGGACAGGGCGCTGGAGGCCAGCGCGTCCAGCGCGGAGGCGGAGCCGGCGGTGCCGGTCCAGGACGTCTCGACGATGGTCACCGTCGCGCCGTCCGGCTCGCTGGCGTACGCCGCGTCCGAGAGCCGGGTGGGGCCACCGGGGTAGCGCACGCCTTCACGGAGCAGGTCGCTGACGTTGCCGCTGCCGTCGGTGTCGGCCAGCGAGAGCAGCGCCTGGGCGCCGGCGGCGTCCGGCATGGTCACCTCGGACACCGAGACGACCGCCGGCCGGCCCGCCACGTCGGCCGACCACAGCGACCGCGCCAGCGCGGTGCAGTCGGAGCCGGCGAAGAACTCGGCCACCGCGTCGTAGGCGTGCCCCCGGCAGGTGTCCTGGGCATCGATCGCCTGCAGCGTGAACGTCGTGCCGTCGACCACCTCGGTGTCGCCGACCGCCCGGCCGGCGGACGAGGACGGCGCGGCCGGCGCGCTGGAGGTCGCCGCGGCCCCGTCCGACCCGGCGCCCGGGTCCCGGGTGAGCGCCCAGATCCCGATCCCGGCGAGAACGGCGACGACCACCAGCGCCGCGAGGACCAGCAGCCACGGGCGGCGCCGCGGCTCATCGGAGCGCTGCTGGTGGGACGGCGCCGGCTCCCAGGGCGACTGGCCCCGCTGCGGCTGGACCTCCTGCGACCGGACCTCCTGCGACCGGACCCACGGCGGCGGGGCCGCGGTGCTGCCGCGCGGCCGGGGGCGCAGCTCGGGCGGGAGCTCGCGCGGAGCAGCGACCGACGCGGTCGGGGCGCCGCCGAACAGCCCGTCCAGACCGCCGGTGTCGTCGGCCGCGGGCCGGGGCTCGACCCGGCCGCGCCCGGGCGCCACCGACGTCGGCTCGCCGGTCAGCGCCAGGGTGTCCCCCGCCGTGGGCGGGCGCCGGTCGGCGGAC
>Ga0210040_10002058_pt1 | contig 29066 bp, 25 predicted proteins | sample CryGeyCG12114_NA_FD_185462 | JGI IMG/M metagenome (GOLD analysis project Ga0210040, IMG submission 185462) | Groundwater microbial communities from aquifer - Crystal Geyser CG19_WC_8/21/14_NA (SPAdes) (version 2) | ecosystem: Environmental > Aquatic > Deep subsurface > Groundwater | place: USA...
TAAACCCGCTCCAGTACGGGTTCGAATCCCGCCGGGGGCACGTCCGACCGGTCCCGTCCGGGTCGCGCAGGACGCTCCGCCAGAGGCTTCGTACAGCCCGAACATGTGTCTGACCAGGGGATACCCAGGGTCGGAGCGCCGGGGGAACACGAGGCCGGCGGTCGTTCGTTGGATACACTGGAAGAACGGCGCGCGGGTTCGCCTCCCCGGCAAGCTCCAGAGCGCCTCATCAGGAGGACCTCGACCCATGTTGCGCAGCTCGAACCCGATCCTCTCCAAGAAGGACGCGTTCACCCCCGCAGCACCTCAGTACGGGCAGCCCTACCAGAGCTACCCCGGCCAGGGTGGCTTCGGCGGCCCGCAGGACCCCTACTCGAACGCACCTCAGACCGTCCCGGGTCGGATGACCCTGGACGACGTCATCACCAAGACCGCCGTCACGATCGCCGTCCTGGTGGTCACGGCCGGCCTCGCCTGGAACCTCGTCCCCGACAGCCTCTACTTCCCGGCGATGGTCCTGTCGGCGATCGTCGGGTTCGTCGTCGTGCTGCTCGTCTCGTTCCGCCGGGTCGTCTCGCCCGGGCTGGTCGTGCTGTACGCGGCCATCGAGGGCGTCTTCATCGGCATGATCAGCAAGGTCTACGAAGGCTTCTACACCGGCATCGTGGCCCAGGCGGTCTTCGCGACCTTCGTCGCGGCGGCCGTGACGCTCGCGGCGTACAAGTTCTTCAACATCCGCGTGACGGCGAAGTTCACCAAGGTGGTCTTCATCTCGACCGCCGCGTTCGCCGGCCTGCTGCTGATCAACTTCATCTTCTCGCTGGTGACCGGCAGCGGCGGTCTCCGCGGCGGCATCACCGGCCCGGTCAGCCCGTTCGTCTACCTGATCTCGGCCATCGCCATCGTGCTGGCCGTGCTCAACCTGGTGCTCGACTTCGACTACGTCGAGCGCGGCATCGAGATGGGTGCCCCGGCCAACGAGTCCTGGCGCGCGGCCTTCGGCCTGACCGTCACGATGGTCTGGCTCTACATCGAGCTGCTCCGACTGATCTCCCTGATCCGCCGGTAGTCCTCGGCTGATCCTGCACACGGGCCGCGTCTCCCTCCTGGGGGGCGCGGCCCATGTGCGTCTCGGCCCGCTCGCGGCTGACCCGACCGTCCGACCCATGTCCGGGCAGGATGGGGGCATGAGCAGCGACGCGCCGGTCATCGTCGTCGGCGCCGGGCTGGCCGGGCTCGCCTGCGCGCAGCGCCTGAGCCGCGCCGGCGTCGAGGTGGTCGTGCTCGAGGCGTCCGACGGCGTGGGCGGCCGGGTCCGGACCGACGTCGTGGACGGCTACCGGTGCGACCGCGGTTTCCAGCTGCTCAACCCGGCCTACCCCGTGCTGCCGCACGTCCTCGGCTGCGGGGGAACAGACGCGCTCGACCTGCACCCCTTCCAGGCCGGGGTCGTCGTCGCCCACGGGCAGGGCCGCTCGATCCTGGCCGACCCGCGCCGGGAGCCGTCGCTGGTGCTCGCCTCGCTCCGGGCCCCGATCGGGACGTTCGCGGAGAAGGTCCGTTTCGCCGCCTGGGCGGCCTCGACCCTCGTGCCTGTCCGCACCCAGCTGGGCCGCCCCGACCGGACCCGGGCCGAGGAGCTCGACGCGTTCGGCGTGACCGGACGCCTGCGGGCCGGCGTCGTCGACCCGTTCCTGACCGGCGTGCTCGCGGAGAGCGACGGCTCGAGCTCGGCCCGGCTGGCGCGACTGCTGGTCCGGTCGTTCGTCCTCGGCTCGCCCGCCGTGCCCTCCGTCGGCATGGGCCGGCTGCCCGAGCTCGTCGCCGCGTCCCTGCCGGCCGGCACCGTCCGGCTCGGCGTCCGCGTACGCGGCGTCACCGGTTCGAGCGTGCGGACCGACGATGGCGAGCTGGCGGCACGCGCCGTCGTGGTGGCGGCCGACCCCGCCACCGCCGGCGAGCTCACGGGGCTGCGGACGCCGCCGATGAAGGCGCTCACCACGTTCTGGTACGCCAGCGAGGAGCCGCCGACCACCCGTCCGCTGCTGCACCTCGACGCCGACCACCGCGGCCCGCTGGTGAACACGGCCGTCCTGACCAACGCGGCACCGACGTACGCGCCGGCGGGTCGTGCTCTGGTGCAGGTGACCGTGCTCGGCGCCGACTCCTCGGCCGAGACGGAACGTTCCGCGCGGACCCAGGCTGGCCTGGTCTACGGCGTGGACACGTCGGCCTGGCAGGTCGTGAAGACCCACGTCGTGGCGGCCGCGCTCCCGGTACAGCTGCCCCCGCTCGACGTGAGCCAGCCGGTCGCGCTCGGCGACGGCCTCTTCGTCGCGGGGGACCACCGCGACACCGCGTCGATCCAGGGTGCGCTCGTCTCCGGGCGGCGGGCCGCGGGCGCTGTGGCTCGCGAGGTTCTGAGCTGAACGCTCCGTAGAGTCGGTCCGTGCAGTTCGTCACCAACGTCATGGACCTCGTCGGCAACACCCCGCTGGTCCAGCTGTCCAAGGTCACCGACGGGGCCCCGGGGCTGGTGCTGGCCAAGGTCGAGTACCTCAACCCGGGCGGCTCCGTGAAGGACCGGATCGCCGTCCGCATGGTCGAGGCCGCCGAGCGCGACGGCCTGCTGCTCCCGGGCGGGACGATCGTCGAGCCGACCAGCGGGAACACCGGCGTGGGGCTGGCCATCGTCGCGCAGGCCAAGGGCTACCACTGCGTGTTCGTCTGCCCGGACAAGGTCGGCGAGGAGAAGCGCAACGTCCTGGCCGCGTACGGGGCGGAGGTCGTCGTGTGCCCCACGGCCGTCGACCCGGACGACCCGACCTCCTACTACTCGGTCTCGGCCCGGCTCGCCCGGGAGATCCCGGGGGCCTGGAAGCCGGACCAGTACAGCAACCCGAACAACCCGCGCAGCCACTACGAGACCACGGGCCCCGAGATCTGGGCGCAGACCGACGGCCGCATCACGCACTTCGTCGCCGGCATGGGGACCGGCGGGACGATCAGCGGCGCCGGCCGCTACCTCAAGGAGGTGTCCGGCGGTCGCGTCCAGGTGATCGGCGCCGACCCGACCGGCTCGGTCTACTCCGGCGGCGACGGGCGGCCGTACCTGGTCGAGGGGGTGGGGGAGGACTTCTGGCCCTCGACCTACGACCCGACGATCGCCGACCGCGTGATCGAGGTGTCCGACGGCGACTCGTTCGCGATGACCCGACGCCTGGCCCGGACCGAGGCGCTGCTCGTGGGCGGTTCCTGCGGGATGGCGGCCGCGGCGGCCGTACGGCTGGCGACCGAGCTCGACGACCCGGACGCGGTCATCGTCGTGCTGCTCCCCGACGGGGGCCGCGGCTACCTCGGCAAGATCTTCGACGACGGCTGGCTGGCGCGCTACGGCTTCGCGCCGCGGCCCGAGGGACCGGTCCGGGTGATCGGGGACGTGCTGCGGGAGAAGTCCGGCAGCCTGCCCGACCTCGTGCACACCCACCCGAACGAGACGGTCGCCCAGGCGGTGGAGATCCTGCGCGAGTACGGCGTCTCCCAGATGCCCGTCGTCCGCGCCGAGCCGCCGGTGATGGCGGCCGAGGTCGTGGGCTCGGTCAGCGAACGCGGCCTGCTCGGCGCCCTGTTCAGCCAGCGCGTACGCCTGGCCGACCCGGTCGAGCGCGCGATGGAGGAGCCGCTGCCGACCCTGGGTGCCACGGAGCCCGTCTCCCGCGCGATCGAGCTCCTGGTCGACGACGACGCCCTGCTCGTCCTCGACGACGGCCGACCCGCCGGCGTCCTCACCCGCCAGGACCTCCTCGGCAGCATCTGATTGCCTCCGCTTCGCTCCGGCGCGGATCGCGCTCCAACCCGATGCCTTCCTCCCTCCCGCGCAGACGAAAAGCGTGTCCTGCGCGTCCGGTCGTCCAGGCACCGGCGCGCGACCCGGCGGTGGTCGGGCGCAAGCCGGCTCGGGTCAGCTCCTCAACAACCGGCGCAGCGCCTGGCGCCAGTTGGCGGTCCAGGTGAGGTCCTGCCAGCGGTCCGACTCGATCCAGCGGGCGTCCGCGGTGGTGCCGCCCTGGTCGTGCACGACCGGGTCGGTGGGGTCGGGGCAGGTGCCGCGGTAGACGAGGCGGACGGCGTGGAAGTCCTCCACGCCTCCGTGCGGGCTGCGGCCCACCCAGTGCGAGCTCTGCACGAGCACGAGATCGCCGACGTCGACCGCCTGCCCGGTCTCCTCGTGCACCTCGCGCACGACCGCGGCGACCGGTTCCTCGCCCTCGTCGATCCCCCCGCCGGGCATGCCCCAGCGCCCGGAGACCGCGGTCAGGTCGGAGTACTCGGTGGCGAGCAGGCCGCGCGTCGACTCCACCACCGCGTACGCCGCGAAGCGCTGCCGCACCACGGGCGGCTCGTCGGTCGCCTTCAGCCCGCGGTCACGGCCCGGCTTGCGCGTGCGGGGGTGCCCGTCGCCCTTGCGCCGGTGGCGGACCCGTAGCACGAGCCGGATCTCGCCGTCCTCGTCCAGGTCCGACTCGACGGGCCGGAGCACGACCCAGCCCGCCTCGTGCGCCAGCACGCGTGGGTCGACGCCGTGCTCGAGCCGGCGGTCGAACACCTGGCGACCCTTGGCCGCCACCCCGATCACCCGCATCTACCCGCGGACCCGCCACGCGGCAAGATGATCAAGGGGGTGCACGTGCCCAATCTAGCGGCGCGCGACCAGACGGCTCGCGGACGCGCGTCGTAGCCTGGGGGTCCTCACCAGTCACCGAGCGTGGAGGAGTCCCGGCGTGATCGCACCGCTGGGCTACGCCGTGGCCGCGCTCGCCCTCGTCTCGATGTGCTGGGGCCTGCTGACCGCCGTGCTCGACCGCCCGCCGGGCAAGGCGCAGCTGCTGTACGCGGCCGGCCTCGAGCTCGTCGTGCTCGTGCAGTCCGTCATCGCCCTCGTGGGCCTGGCCCGCGGCTTCCGGCCGGCCGAGCTGGCCACCACCATCGGCTACCTGATCGGCATCCTCGTCCTGCTGCCCGTCGCCTGGCTGTGGGCGAACGCGGAGCGCACCCGGTTCTCCGGCGTCGTGCTGGCGATCGCCGCTGCCGCGGTCGCGGCGATGACGTTCCGCCTCATCGTGCTGTGGGTGCCCGCATGAGCACCCCGGCCGACGACTCACCCGAGGGCCGAGATTCGCGAGCGCCAGCGAGTGATTCTCCTCAGGGGGCGTGGGGGGTCGTCCCCCCTCATGATTCCGTCCCGCCCCCGCCCAGGACCAGCTCGGGCCCCGGTCGCGCGCTGGTCGCCGTCTACGGGCTGTTCGCCCTGGCCGCGACCGCTCGCGGCGTGACGCAGCTGATCACCAGCTACGCGGCTGCGCCCCTGGCGTACGTGCTCTCCCTGGTCGCCGGGATCGTCTACGTCGTCGCGACGCTCACGCTGGCCCGCGGCACGGCGACCTCGCGGCGTGTCGCCCTCGTCGCGGTCAGCGTCGAGCTCGTCGGGGTCCTCACCGTCGGCACCCTCAGCGTCGTCGACCCGGCCGCGTTCCCGCGGGCGACCGTGTGGTCGCTCTACGGGAGCGGCTACGGCTTCGTGCCCCTGGTGCTGCCCGTCCTCGGGCTGCTCTGGCTGCGGCGCACCCGGCCTAGGCCGACAGCTGCTCGCCGAAGCGCGCGCTGAACGCACTCACGTCGTACGGGTCGACGGCGGCCGGCGGGGCGCTCCCGGTGACCAGGACCACCAGCTCGCGCCGCCCGTCCGAACTGCATGATCCGTTCCTAGTTGAACGCTCAACTTCTTGTTCGTCCGAACCGTGCGGGTCCTTCGGCTATCACGAGGCCCCCCGTCCCGATCTTCTGCCTCCGCGACCACCTGTGGCGTGGTCGGTCGCACAGAAGTTCGGCGAGCTCGTGGGGTCAGGTGGTCCCGGGCGGGGTGCGGGCAGAGATGGCGAGGCGCTCGCAGGCGGTGGCGTCCAGAGGTCGGCCGGCCAGCCGCGCTGCGTAGAGGGCCGCGCCGAACGCGGGCGGCAGCCGTGGCTCGCGCAGGTCGTCGTTCGGGTGCTGCGCGAGCAGCGCGCGGCGGAAGCCCTCCCGGACCCGGCGCGCGTCGAAGGTGCCGCCCGACCACGAGACGCGCACCGTGTCGTCGACGCCGAACCCCAGACGTTCCCGGGTGCGGGACACGAGCAGCGCGAGCTCGGCGGCGGCGTCGTCGAGGATCGCGGCCGCCACCTCGTCGCCCGCATCGGCGGCTTGAACGACCTGTCGGCACAGACCGGCCACCCGGGCGCGGTCCGAGCGCCAGCGGAGCAGCACCACATCGACGAGGTCGAGGTCGCTCGGGAGCCGGAGGTGCTCACGCAGGACCTCCAGCAACGGACCTGGTGGCAGCCGGCCGTCGCTCATCCGCGAGAACGCGTTCAGCCCACGGACCGCGATCCAGTGGGCCGACCCCTCGTCCCCGAACAGGGCGCCCCAGCCGCCCACCCGGACCCCGTGACCTCGGCGTTCCCCGTACGTCATCGAGCCGGTGCCGCTGATGACGTTGATGCCGTCGAGGCCTCCGAGCGACCCGGCCCAGCCGGCCACCATGTCGTTGTCGCAGGAGTAGCGGTCGTGGCCGAGCACCTGCAGCGGTGCGGCGTCGAGCAACGGACGGTCGGTGCTCGACTCGCCGTAGCCGGGCAGGGCGAAGAAGGCGTAGGTGACGTCGGCGGCCGTGACGCCTGCGTCGGCGCAGAGCTCCGCGACCGCCGGCGTCAGCACCTCGGCGACGAGATCGACGCTGTGGCTGTCGTGGTAATAGACGCTCCTGGTCAGGCGGTCGGCCACGACCTGGCCGTCGGGGGTGACGAGGCAGAGCCTGGTCTTGGTGCCGCCGCCGTCGACCCCCAGGTAGAGCGCGTCGCTCATGCGCGGTCGTTCTCCCACGGATGGATGGTCACGCCCTGCACGACCCGGTTGACCTCGCCCGTGGGGAAGGGGTTGTCGGGGGTGTGGCCGAGCAACAGCGAGCTCTCCAGGCCCAGCAGCTGCGCGACGAGCACAGCAGGCAGCGCCCAGAAGGCGTCGGGCAGGTCGGCGGCGCCCTGCAGCCGGAGTGCGCGGACCGAGTCGGGGACGTCGGCCCGGCCCGAGCCGTCGACCGCCAGCACCCAGCCAGCGTCCTGGCCGGCGGCCAGCTCGGCCAGCAGATCGAGGTCGTAGCGGCGGGTGTAGGGATGGTTGGAGAGGTAGACGACGCTCAGCGTGCGCGGGGTGAGGACCGACTTGGGTCCGTGCCGGAAGCCCAGCGTGGACTCGGCCAGCGTCACCACCTCTCCGGCGGTGAGCTCGGTCAGCTTGAGGGCGGACTCCCGGGCCAGGCCGGTGAGCGCGCCGCTGCCCAGGTAGACCACCCGCTCGGGGCGGAGGGCGGCCAGCTCGGCGATCTGCGCGCGTTCGGAGAGCAGGGCCTCGGCTGCCTGTGACGCCCGCTCGACACGACCGGCGGCCTGCTCGTCGGGCCCGCCGAGGGCCAGCAGGGCGGCCAGGGTCATGCAGGTGAAGCTGGACGTCATCGCGAAACCCCGGTCGTTCGCCGCGGCCGGCATGAGCAGGACCACCGACGTGTCGCGGTCACGGTGCGCCCGGGCGAGCTGGCCGTCGGGATCGCAGGTGAGGACCAGGTGGCGGACGTCGCTGAGCAGCTGGTCGGCCAGCTCTGTCGCGGCGAGGCTCTCCGGGCTGTTGCCCGAGCGGGCGAACGACACCATCAACGTGGGCACGTCAGGGGTCAGGTGCGCCTCGGGTGCGGCGACCAGGTCGGTGGTCGCCAGCGCCTCGACCTGCCGGCCCAGGGTCTTCGACAGCGCGGGGGCGGCGACCTGGCCGGCGTAGGCACTGGTGCCTGCGCCGATCAGCAGGATGCGGCTGGTCGGCTCGTCGAGCAGCCCTGTGACCAGGGCGTCGATCTCGGTCTGGCTGGTCGCCACCGCACGGGCCAGTGCTGGCCACAGGGCGGGCTGCTGGAGGATCTCGTCCTCGGTGTGCGACCGGTGGTCGGTGGTGGTCATGATCCTCCAAGGTCAGGTTCCGACGACGGCACGGCGGTGCCGTCAATCGATCAGACGGCGTCCCGTCACGGGGTCGAAGGTGTGGACCCGTGCCGCGGACGTGTCGATCTGCACGGGGTCGCCGACGTGGACCGTGCCGAAGCCGGGCACGCGGACGGTGAACAGGGCGGGACCGAGGTCCACGGTGACGTCGGAGGCGTTGCCCAGCGGCTCGATCACCCTGACCGTGCCGTGCGCGTCACGCGCCGCTCCACCGACAGCCGCAGCACCGACGAGTCCGCACTCCTCCGGGCGCAGGCCGAGACGGACCTCGCCGCCAGGGCTGCCCGCCAGTGCGACCCGCAGCGTCGACCCGGCCACCGCGTACCGTCCGTCGCCCTCGCGGTGCGCCGGCAGCAGGTTCATCCGGGGCTTGCCGACGAAGGAGGCCACGAACTCGGTGGCCGGCTGGTGGTAGATCTCGTACGGCGTCCCGTACTGCTCGAGCTTGCCGCGACTCATCACCACGATGCGGTCCGAGAGCGTCATCGCCTCCTCCTGGTCGTGGGTGACGTAGACGCTGGTCGCGCCGAGCTCGGCGTGCAGGAGCTTGAGCTCGCTGCGCGTCTGGTCGCGCAGCAGGGCGTCGAGGTTGGACAGCGGCTCGTCGAACAGGAACACGGCGGGCCGGCGGGCGATCGCCCGGGCCAGCGCCACCCGCTGCCGCTGGCCGCCGGAGAGCCGCCGCGGCTTGTCCCGCAGCACGTGCTCGATGTCGAGCCGACGGGTGGCGTCGTGCACCCGCTGATCGACCTCGGCCTTGGCCACCTTGCGCATCCGCAGCCCGAAGGCGATGTTGTCGTAGACGTTCATGTGCGGGTAGAGCGCGTAGTCCTGGAACACGAACGCCAGGTCTCGCTTGTCCGCGTCGAGGTCGTCGACCCGCTGGCCGTCGATGAGGATCTCCCCGGACGTGATGTCCTCCAGCCCGGCGATCATGTTCAAGGTGGTGGACTTGCCGCACCCTGACGGGCCGAGCAGCGACACGAACTGGCCGTCCCCGATGGTGTAGCTCAGGTCCTGCACGGCCGGGGCCCCGCCCTTGTGCCCGCCGTAGGTCTTCTGCACGTGCACGAGCTCGATCTCCGCCATGTCTACCCTTTCACCGCACCTTCGACGAGGCCACGGATGATCCACTTCTGCGCGAGCAGCGCAAGGAGAAGCACCGGTACCGCTGTGATCACTCCGGCGGTGGCCGCCGAGGTGTAGTCCATCGCGAACAGGCCTTGGAACGCTGCCGTCTTCACCGGCAGCGTGGTCGCTGCCGTGGAGGTCAGCACCTTGGCCAGGAAGAAGTCGCTCCAGCTGGTGATGAAGGCCAAGATGGCGGTGGCCGCCAGCCCGGGCGCCGCCAACGGGAACGCGATCTTGATCATGATCTGCAGCCGGTTGCAGCCGTCGATCCGGGCCGCCCGCTCCAGGCTCGGTGGGATCTCGTCGAAGAAGCCGACGAGCATCCAGATCACCAGCGGCAGGATGAAGGCGGTGTAGGTGACGATCAGGCCCGGGAGCCGGTCGTACAGGCCGAAGGCGCGCAGCAGGATGAACAGCGGCACCGCAAGCACGATCACCGGGATGGCCTGGACGGTCAGCATGCCGAGCAGCAGCGCGTTCCGGCCGCGGAAGCGGTAGCGGGCGAACGCGTACGCGCAGGCCGAGCCGAGCACCATGCAGACGATGGTGGTCGAGATCCCGACGATCGCTGAGTTGACCATCGGGACCAGGAACGAGGAGTCGGAGAGCAGCCTGGCGTAGGACGCGCCGGTCAGCAGCCCGGGGTTCAGGTCAGGCGACGCCTGCTGCAGCGCCGACGACGGGTAGAGGCTGTAGACGAGCATCCAGACGAAGGGCGCCAGCAGGTAGACCAGCAGCAGCGCCACCAGTGCCCGGTGCCCGATCGTGCCCAGCCGGCGCCTCCGTCGTCGACCGGCGTCGCGGGGTGTGGCTGCGCGCGGCTGGGTCGTGGAGGCGGCGCGCTCGGTCAGGGTGCTCATCGGGCGTCTCCGCGGTCGTTGCCGCGCTGGCCGAGCAGCAGGATCCAGAGCAGCGTCACCAGGATGACCAGGACCATGGTCGCGATCGCCAGGCTGGCGCCGTATCCGCGGTCGAGGTTGCTGAAGGTGACGAGGTAGGCCAGGAAGTTGATCGTCGTCGTGCCCTCGGCCGGGCCGCCGGAGCCTCCGGTGAGCACGTAGATGGTGTCGAACACCTTGAGCGACCACATGGACTGCACGATCAGCGCGAACATGATCGGTCCCCTCATGTTGGGCAGGGTGATCTTGCGGAACCGCTGCCAGCCGTCGGCCCCGTCGATCCGGGCCGCCTTGTAGATGTTGGTGGGGATGCCCTGGAGGCCGGCGAGCATCAGCAGGCACAGGAAGGGCAGCAGCTTCCACATCTCGGCGAAGATCAGCACGTTCATGGTCAGCCCCGGGTCGGCGAGCCACTGCACCCGGGTGTCGATCAGGCCGGTGCCCAGCAGGATCGTGTTCACGATCCCGCTCGACCCGTCGAAGATCAGCTTCCACATGATGCCGTTCACCACGGGCGGCACCGCCCACGGCACCAGCAGCAGCACCCGGACCAGGGTCCGGCCTCGGAACTCGGTGTTGAGCAGCACCGCGATCAGCACGGCCAGCGCCACCCCGCCCAGCACGGTGAACGCCGAGAAGTACAGCGTCCGTCCGAGCGCGCGGTGCACGGCGGGGTCGCCGAGCAGCTCGCTGTAGTTGGCCAGGCCGACGAACGGGTGGGAGGAGCCGAGCTTGTCGTTCCAGCTGAAGCCCGACATGTACAGGGCGTAGCCCATGGGGTAGCCGAGCAGCAGCACCACGACCGCCACGGCCGGCAGGGACAGGCCCAGCCCGAAGCGCAGGTCACGCCGTCGTCGCTGGTCCGCGCGTGTCGTGCTCATCGTTCCCTCCTCGGCATCGTGCTGCTCCCTCCGGCTCCGGCGTGCTAGCGCTTCAGGTACTTGGTGACCAGGGCCTGGGTCTGGGACGCCAGCGTGTCCAGGGCCTCCTTCGGAGCGGTCTTCTTGTTCATCGCGTTGATGATCTGGACCGACATCAGCTGGTCGAGCTCGCTGGACCAGGGGGTGCCCCAACGCTTGGTCGCGTACTTCGTGGACTCCTGGTAGGTCTTCAGCACCGGCAGCGCCTTGACGCTGGCGGGGTCGGTCAGCACCGACTGGGACACCGGGAACCAGCCCTCCTGGGTGACCATCTGCTTCTGCACGTCCCCGGTGGCCACGAACTGCAGCCAGGCCAAGGCCGCCTCCTTGTTCTTGCTGAACTTGTTGATCGCGAAGCCCTCGGAGCCGTCGATGGACGCCGAGCGGACGCTCATGCCGGGGATCAGGCCGTTGCCGACCGTGGCCGCACTCAGGTTGGAGCCCTTGCCGGTGGCGACCGCGTACTGGGAGGGCCAGTTGAACACCATCCCGGTCTGGCCCTTGGCGAAGACGTCGCCGAGGTCGGAGGCGTTGGTGATCTGCAGCGACGACGGGTCCATGACCTTGTGCACCTGCAGCAGGTCGACGAGGTTCGACAACGCCTGGACGCCCTGCTCGCTGTTGAAGATCGGCTTGTAGTCGGCGTCGTACATGTCGCCGCCGTTGAGCAGCAGCGCGCGCAGGAAGTTCTGGTACGCCCCCGCCGCGTTGCCGATGTCGCAGGCGTAGCCGTAGCGGTCCTTGGTGGTCAGCGCCTTGGCGGTGGTGACGAACTCGTCCCAGGTCTCGGGAGCCTTCTCCGGGTCGACCCCGGCCTGCTCGAACAGCGGCTTGGACCAGAACATGGTCTGCACGCTGGAGAACTTGGGCAGCCCGTAGACCTTGCCCTGCCACGACACCGCGTCCAGCGCCGGCTTGATCAGGTCCGACGGCACCGCCGAGCTGTCCAGCTCCTGCAACCACCCGGCCTGGCCGAACTCGGCCGACCAGCCGGCCCAGGTCATCACCACGTCGACGCTGCTGTCCTGCGCCGCGAACAGGGTGGCGTAGCGGTCGTGCAGGTCGTTGAAGTTGCCCTGGGTGTACGACTTCACCTTGATGCCGGTCTTGGCCTCGAACGCCGCGATGGTCGAGGCCTGGAACAGCTTGTTCGTGTTGTCGTCCACGATGGTGATCTCACCGGTCGGGCCGGTACCCGGCTTGAGCGGACCTTCGGACGTGGCGCCGGACGCGCCGTTGCTCGAGCTGTCGTTGGCGCTGACGCAGCCGCCGAGGGCGACCGCGCCGAGTGCCATCCCGCTGAGCGAGAAGAGGCGACGACGGGTGAGGGATGTGGGCATGGCGGTTCCTCCGGGTGGGGTGGGCGGTTCAGAGGGCTTGCGGGAGACCGGTGGTGAGGCTGGTGTGGACGGCCTCGATCGCCGCGGTGATGCGGCAGCCGTACGCGGCGTCGGGAAGATCGCGTTCCTCGCCGTTCAGCGCGGCGATGAAGTCCGACGCCATGTCGATCGGGACGCCGCGCAGGCGTCCGTGGCGTTCGTGCACGCCGAACTGCAGCCAGCTGATCCCGTCGGGGTCGTAGCGGGTGACCCCGTCGTGGGAGATGTCGAAGTGGTAGACCGCGGTCTCGGTGTGCACCTCGTGGCGGAAGTCGAAGACCGACGGCGCGGTCTCCGGGAGCACCCAGGACGAGTTGAGGACGACCGTCGAGCCGTCGGACATGGCGAACGAGGCGGTGACGGCGTCCCAGGTGTCCACACCGAGGTCGGGCAGCACCCGCTTCGTGCCCCGGGCGAACACCTCGACCGGCTCGGTACCGGTCAGCCACATGGTGAGGTCGAGGCTGTGCGGCATCAGGAACCAGGCCGGCGAGCTCTGCGCGGCCCAGGAGAGCATCTGCGTGGGGACCCAGCGTGTGTCGTTGAGGTTGACGACCTGCGTGACGACGCGGCCCGCGGTGGGGTGGGCGAGCTGGTCGCGGACCTCGATGAACTTCTGGTTCCACCGGTTCTCGAAGCCGACCACGACCCGCGAGCCGGACGCCTGCGCCGCCGCGCGGATGGCCTCGGCGTCCGGGCTCGTGGTGGCCAGCGGCTTCTCGATCAGCAGGTCCAGGCCGCGGGAGGCGCAGGTGACGGCGACGTCGCGGTGGGCGAAGTCCGGCGTGGCGACGATGGCGGCGGAGGCCTCGGGGTGGTCTGCCAGCATGCTCTGCAGGTCGGCGTGCACCGGCACCCCGAGCGCTTGCGCGTTCCGCTCGCGCACGGCCGGCGAGGGGTCGCAGAGCGCGACCAGGGTCGCATCCGGGTGCTGCTGCACCGCGGCCGCGAACATGGAGCCGCGGATGCCGCCGCCGACCACGACGACCTGGGGACGAGCTGAGGAGACCATGCGTTACCACCTTCATCTGGGAGCCGCGGGTGGACCGTTCTTCCCCAAACCTGCACCCCGGAATGTATGTTTTAAACTCTTACATACCCGGTTTGGGGCTGTCCAGAGCCTCCGATGACGATCATGTAAACCAGTCGAGAGGCATCGAGCCTCGTTCAGGGGGCTTCCTGTGACCACTCCGACGGCCAAGCGCGACGGTGGCCTGCTCAGCCCCGCGAGCATCGGCCAGGTCAACCGTTCCCGCGTGCTCGAGCTGTTGCACCAGAACGGTCCGTCCAGCCGGGCTCAGCTCGCCCGGGCGCTCAACGTCAACCGGGCCACCATCGCCTCGATCCTGCATCCGCTGATCGACAACCGGACCCTGGTCGAGGGCGAGCAGGTCGCGGCCTCCCCGCACGGCGGCAAGCCCGCGCGGCCCCTGTGGTTCAACGCGGACGGCCTGGAGCTCGGGGCCATGCGGCTGGCGGCGCAGTCGGTGACCGTCGCACGGATCGGCATGGACGGGACGTTCCACGCCCAGGCGCACGCCTCGATCGATCCTGGGCAGAGCATCGAGTCCGTGCAGGAGGCGGTGCTCGACCTGGCTGCGCGCTGCTTCGACGCGCAGGCGTTGCTCGGCATCGGGATCGCCGCCTCGGGCATGGTCGACACCACGACCGGCACGATCATCTCCCTGCACCTGGCACCGGTGCTGAACCACTACCCCCTGGGGCGGGTGCTGGCCGAACGGTTCGGTGCACCCGTCGCGGTCGATCACCACCCGCGCGTGCAGGCGCTCGGCGACAAGTGGTTCGGCCACGGACGCCAGCTGTCGAGCTTCGCCTCGGTCTACACCGGGGAGGCGCTGGGCATGGGCATCGTGCACGAGGGTCAGATCATCGCCGGGCCCGCCGGGGCCGGCGGTGAGTACGGGCACACCGTCGTCGACATGGGCGGCGAGCGCTGCCTGTGCGGCCGCCACGGGTGCTGGGAGACGGTGGCGAGCGTGCTGTGGCTGCGCCGGGAGGCGGAGCGCCGCGGCTTCGAGGAGCCGCAGGACTTGGGCGCGGCACGGCTGTCGCAGGCCGCCGACGCCGGGGACGAGGCGTCAGCGTCGCTGCTCGACCTGTACGCCCGGAACCTGGCCGTCGGGATGGCGAACAACGAGCACATGCTGGCTTCGGGCACCTACGTCGTGCACGGTGACGCCGCCGCGGGGGGCGAACGGCTGCGCGCGCTGCTGCAGCAGTGGCTCACCACCTTCAGCCCCCGACGAGGTCTGCCGACGACCGTGGTCCTCGGCGACAGCGGCGACCAGATCGCCCTGCTCGGCGGCGCTGGGCTCGTGCTCTCCCGGGAGCTCGGCGCCGGCATCTGACCCGGCGCCGCTGACCCGTCGCGACCTCGAGGCCGGCGCCGTCAGCTGACGCGGGCCTTCGCGCGGCGCTGGAACGTGAGCCCCACGGCGAAGACGATGATGCCGAGCACCGGGAGCACGACGGAGACCCGGCTCGGCCAGGCGTACGAGTAGCCTGCGGCCAGCACGGCACCGCCGAGCCAGGCGCCGACGGCGTTCGCGACGTTGAGCGTGGAGTGCATCAGCGCGGCGGCCAGGGACTGGCCGCCGGCAGCGACGTCCATCAGCCGGGTCTGCAGCGCCGGCATCATGAAGCTGCCCGAGCCGCCGAGCAGGAAGACGCCGAGGAACGCGCCGACGGGCGTCGTGGCCAGGAACCCGAACGCGCCCAGCACCACGCCGATCGCGACCAGGCCGGCGAACAGGGTCGGGACCAGCGCGCGGTCGGCGAGCCGGCCGCCCAGCAGCGTCCCGACGGTCGAGCCGACGCCGAAGGACGCGAGGACCCAGACCACGCCGGTCTCGCTCAGCCCGGCGAGGGTCATCACGGTGGGGGAGATGTAGGAGTACGTCGCGAACATGCCGCCGAAGCTGACCATGCCGGTGACGAGGGCAAACCAGACCTGCGGGCGGGCGAGGGCGCTCAGCTCGGAGCGCACGCTCGCCTGGCCGTCGCCGATCCGGACCGGCGGCACCCAGGTGCTGACCGCGACCAGGCAGAGGAAGGCGAGCACGGCGACGGCGACGTAGAGCGCGGGCCAGCCGAGGTGCTGGCCGGCCCAGGTGGCCACCGGGACGCCGACGATGTTGGACACCGTGAGCCCGAGCATCACGCGGGCGACCGCGGAGGCGCGGCGGTTCGCGGGGACGAGGGCGGCGGCGGTCACCGACGCCACCCCGAAGTACGCACCGTGCGGCAGCCCCGAGACGAAGCGGGCCACCAGCAGGAAGCCGAAGGAGGTGGCGAAGGCCGACGCCGCGTTGCCGACGAGGAACACGAGCATGAGGATCAGCAGGAGCTGGCGGCGCGGGACACGGGCGGCGACGGCGGCGATCAGCGGGGCGCCGACGACGACGCCCAGGGCGTACGCCGAGATGAGGTGTCCCGCGGTGGGGATGGAGACCCCGACGCCGCCGGCGATCTGGGGCAGCAGCCCCATCGACGCGAACTCGGTCGTGCCGATCGCGAAGCCGCCGACGGCCAGGGCGAACAGCGCCCAGCTGGGCCGGGTGGGCCGGTCGGCGCCGAGGGGGTCGAAGCGGGTGGGGCTCGGGGTCGTCGACGACTGGGTGGCGGGCGCGGCGGCAGTCATCAACGTCTTCCTGAGGGGGTGGTCGGGCGATCGGGTCACCTCTGACCGTCTGCGCCAACATCGCCCGCTGCCCGCTTGTTCCGCCTGTGCCTGACCTCACAGTCGAGAACGGGGAAGATCCTGCACCGCTGCGGTGCCGAATCTTCCCCGTTCGTCGTGCAGACGTTCCTCAGGCGTGCCCGACCGAGGGGCCGTCGACCTCCTGCACGTCCTGGCTGGGCTCGACCGCGTCGTCCAGGTCGGCGGCGCTGATCTCCAGGCCGGCCACCGGGTTGCCCGACGCGGTCCCCTCGGTGCCGTGCGTCGGCATCTCGCCCGCGCGGGGGGCGTCGCGCGGCGGGGCCCCGCCGTCGCTGGCGCGCGCGACCCGCTGGGTGGCCTCGGCGGCGTACGCCTTCGACTCCCGGTTGTTCCGGACGTCGATCTCCTGCAGGTCGGGGGTCTCGTGCTGCTCGTTGCTCATCCCCCGAACCTACTGGTCCGTTCCGCACCGGGTTCCCGGCCGAGCAGTCAGACCGGTCGTTCCTCGACCCGGCCGTGGTCGACGTGCAGGCGACGGGTCACGTGCACGGCCTCCAGGAGCCGCCGGTCGTGGCTGACCAGGATCAGCGTCCCCGCGTAGGAGGCGAGCGCGCTCTCGAGCTGCTCGATCGCCGGCAGGTCGAGGTGGTTGGTCGGCTCGTCGAGGACGAGCAGGTTGGTCCCACGGGCCTGCAGCAGCGCGAGCGCGGCCCGGGTGCGTTCTCCCGGAGACAGGGACGCGGCGGGTCGGCGGACGTGGTCGGCTCCGAGCCCGAACTTGGCCAGCAGCGTCCGGACGTCGGCCGGCGTCCGGTCGGGCAGCGCACGTTCGACGAGGTCGACGAGCAGGTCCGGGCCGTCGACGAGGTCGCGGGCCTGGTCGATCTCCCCGACCTGGACCGAGGCACCGAGCGAGGCCGACCCCTCGTCCGGGACGGTACGACCCAGCAGCAGCCCGATGAGGGTCGTCTTGCCCGCCCCGTTGGGGCCGACGACGGCCACCCGGTCCCCGTACGCCAGCGACAGGTCGACCGGGCCGAGGGTGAAGCTGCCGCGGCGCACGACGGCACGGTTCGCGGTGCTGACGACCGAGCCCGACCGGGGCGCCGCGGCGATCTCCATCTGGAGCTGCCACTCCTTGCGCGGCTCCTCGACCTCGTCGAGGCGCTCGATCAGCCGCTCGGTCGCGCGGACCTTGGACGCCTGCTTCTCGGTGCGGTTGATGCGGAAGTCGCGCTGCGCCTTGTCCCCGTCCTTGGGGTTCTTCTTCTCCTTGGCCACGCCCTGCACCGCCCAGGCGCGCTGGGAGCGCATCCGGGTGGTCAGGTCGGCCTTGGTGTCGGCGTACTCGTCGAACGCCTCGCGGGCGTGGCGACGTCGCACCTCACGCTCGGCGAGGTAGGCCTCGTAGCGACCGCCGAACACCTCGACGCGCTGCTGGGCGAGGTCGAGCTCGACGACCGTCGTCACGCACCGGCGCAGGAACTCCCGGTCGTGGCTCACCACGACCGCCCCGACGCGCAGGTCACCCACGAACCGTTCGAGGCGGTCCAGCCCGTCGAGGTCCAGGTCGTTGGTCGGCTCGTCGAGCAGCAGCAGGTCGAAGCGCGAGAGCAGCAGCGCCAGCAGCCCGACGCGTGCGGCCTCGCCGCCGGACAGGCTCGTCATCAGCGCGTCGGGTCCGACGGTGAGCCCGAGGTCGGCGCTCTGCTCGGCCATCCGCTCCTCGAGGTCGGCACCCCCGAGAGCGAGCCAGCGGTCGAACGCCGTCGCGTACCAGTCGTCGGCCCCAGGTTCTTCCCGGGTGAGCGCCTCGGTCGCGGCATCGAGGTCGACCTGCGCGGGCTCGACGCCGGTGCGCCGGGCGACGTACGCCGTGACGGTCTCGCCGGGGCGACGTTCCGGCTCCTGGGGCAGCAGCCCGACGCTCGCGCTCGGCGGGCTGAGCGCGATGCTCCCGGCCTCGGGCCGCCCGAGTCCGGCGAGCAGACCGAGGAGCGTGGACTTGCCCGCGCCGTTCGCGCCGACCAGCCCGATGACGTCCCCCGGCGCGACCGTCAGGTCCAGCCCGGAGAACAGCACCCGCGCCCCGTGGCCGGCGCTGAGGTCACGGGCGACGAGGGTGGCTGGCACGAGCGACCAACTTACGGATCTCGCGGCCGGAAGGCGACCGGGTTCGTGGGTCTCCAGCCGGTCGGATTACCACGCTTGCATGGGAAACAAGCCGTGACCACGGCGAATTTGCCATGGTCACGGCCGGTTCACCACGTGAACATGGTGAACCGACGGATCCTCAGCCCGGGCTGGGAGGTGCGGGGAGAGGCGATCAGTTGCAGGTCACGCCGGTGGCGTGGACCGGGCAGTAGCCGAACGGGTTCTTGTCGAGGTACTGCTGGTGGTAGTCCTCGGCGTAGAAGAACTCCGGCGCCGGCTTGATCTCCGACGTGATCCGGCCGTAGCCCGAGCGGGTGAACTGCACCTGGTACTCGTCGCGCACGCGCTCGGCGGTGGCCTGCTGCTCGGGCGTGGTGGTGTAGATCGCCGAGCGGTACTGCGTGCCGACGTCGTTGCCCTGACGCATGCCCTGCGTCGGGTCGTGGTTCTCGAAGAAGATCTTCAGCAGGTCCTCGAAGCTCGTCCTGGTCGGGTCGTAGCTGACCTTGACGATCTCGGTGTGACCTGTGCGGGCGCTGCAGACCTCCTCGTACGAGGGGTTCGGCGTGTAGCCGCCCTGGTAGCCGGCGGCGGTGTTGGTCACGCCGGGGGCCTTCCAGTACAGCTTCTCGGCGCCCCAGAAGCAGCCGAGGGCGAGGTGGACGACCTCGGAGCCCGCGGGCACCTGCTGGACGGGGATGCCGAAGATCTCGTGGAACGTGGGGTTGACCAGCACCGAGCGGTCGCGGCCGCGAAGGGCCTGCTCCGGCTCGACGAGGGTCGACTTCATCTTCGAGAAGAACATGGGTGGGCCTGCCTCTCTGCGCGGACCTGGAGGGCCCGGCAGGTGCTCAACCTTCCACCCGGCTCCGATGTTCCGTTCCGCGTAGCCTGCCGGGGTGAGCGACGAACTCGGCTTCTCCACCCGCGCCATCCACGCCGGGCCGGAGGCCGACCCCGCGTACAACGCCGTGACGCCCCCGATCTACGCGACCTCCACCTACAAGCAGGACGGCGTGGGCGGGACGCGCGGGGGCTACGAGTACTCCCGCTCGGCCAACCCGACGCGTACCGTGCTCGAGGAGACCCTGGCGTCGCTCGAGGGTGGCCGGCACGGGCTGGCCTTCGCCAGCGGGCTGGCCGCGGAGGACGCGGTGCTGCGCGCGTTCACGGGTCCCGACGGCCACGCCGTGGTCCCGCACGACGCGTACGGCGGCACCTACCGCCTCTTCGCCCGCGTCTACGAGGGCTGGGGCCTGCGGGTCTCGCCGATCGACCTCACCGACCTCGCGGCGGTCGAGGCGGGGATCGTGCCCGAGCAGACGACGCTCGTCTGGGTCGAGACGCCGACGAACCCGATGCTCAACGTGGTCGACATCGCCGCGGTCGCCGAGCTGGCGCACGCCGCCGGGGCGCTGCTGGTGGTCGACAACACCTTCGCCTCGCCGTACCTGCAGCAGCCCCTGGCGCTGGGCGCGGACATCGTCGTCCACTCGACGACGAAGTACATCGGCGGTCACTCCGACGTCGTCGGCGGGGCGCTCGTGGTGAACGACGAGCAGCTGGCCGAACGGCTGCGCTTCCACCAGAACGCGATGGGCGCGATCGCCGGGCCGTTCGACGCCTGGCTGACCCTGCGCGGGCTGCGCACGCTGAGCGTGCGGATGGAGCGGCACTGCGACAACGCCGAGCGGGTGGCCGAGTTCCTGGAGGAGCACCCCGCCGTCAGCGAGGTGATCTACCCCGGCCTGACCTCGCACCCCGGCTACGACGTCGCCGCGCGGCAGATGCGCCGCTTCGGCGGGATGATCAGCTTCCGCGTCGCGGGCGGGGAGGAGAAGGCTCTCGACGTCTGCGCCCGGACGAAGGTCATCATCCTCGGCGAGTCCCTCGGCGGCGTGGAGTCGCTGATCGAGCACCCGGGCCGCATGACCCACGCCTCCGTCGCCGGCACCCCGCTCGAGGTGCCCGCCGACCTCGTCCGGATCAGCGTCGGCATCGAGGACGCCGACGACCTGATCGCGGACCTGGCCCAGGCGCTCAGCGGAAGCTGACCCGGCCGGTCCGTCGGCCGGGCAACGAGGACGTCCCCGGAGCCCGACGACACGTGGACATCCCCTGAGCCTGTCGAAGGGCCTCGAAGAGGTCGACGTCCTTGCTCTCCTCCAGGTGGCGGAGCCAGGGCCCTCCGACAAGCTCAGGGCGTGTCCTGCTGCTCGTCGACCAGCTCAGGGGACGTACGGCGGCAGGCGCCAGTCGATCGGGTCTGCGCCCTGGGCGACGAGGAGGTCGTTCACCCGGCTGAAGGGTCGCGAGCCGAAGAACCCGTAGCGCGCCGACAGGGGCGAGGGGTGGGCGCTCTCGACGACGGGGACGTCGCCGAGGAGCGGCGCGAGCTTGCGCGCGTCCGCGCCCCAGAGCACCGCGACGAGAGGTCCGCCGCGCTCGACCAGCGCCTCGATCGCGCGTTGCGTCACCTGCTCCCAGCCGCGCCGGCGGTGCGAGCCCGACTGCCCGGGGGCCACGGTCAGGACCCGGTTGAGGAGCAGCACCCCCTGCTCGAACCACGCGGTCAGGTCTCCGTGCTCGGCGACCGGCACCCCGAGGTCGGCCTCGAGCTCGACGTACACGTTGCGCAGGGAGCGAGGGATCGGGCGTACGTCCGGCGCCGCCGAGAACGCGAGCCCGACGGGGTGGCCGGCGGTGGGGTAGGGGTCCTGGCCGACGAGCAGGACGCGGACGTCGGCGAGCGGCCGGCTGAAGGCCCGCAGCACGCGGGCACGTTCCGGGAGGTACGGACGGTCCGCGGCCTCCTCCTCGTCGCAGAACGCCTCGGCCCGCGCGAGCGCCGCGGCGGCCGGGCGCAGGGCCTCGGACCAGTCGGGACTGACCTGGTCAGTCCACACGGGTCGGCTCCTCGCTGCCCTCGGGGTCGGCCGGCACCCGGACCGGGGTCTGGCGGGGCGCCTCGCGGGGCATCCGGGCGGAGGCGGCCGTGCCCAGCAGCAGCAGCGCAGCCCCGACCGCGAAGGCCACCGGGTAGCCGACCTGGTCGGCGAGGAAGCCGGCCACCAACGGGCCGAGGATCGCCCCGACGTCGGACGACATCGAGAAGATGGCGACCGGGGTGCCGCCGCGCGCGCCCGCCGCGTCGCCCACCGAGGCGGCCGGAGCCGTCGCGAGGAACGCCGCCGCCACCCCGTACACGCACAGCACCGCGATGAGCACGCCGACGTTCGGCGCGAAGGCCACGGTGAAGATCGCCGCCGCGGCGAGGGAGGTGCCGATGATCATCGCCGGACGCCGTCCCACGGTGTCCACGAAGCGACCGGCCGGTCCGACCGCGACCGTCTGGACGACGGCCGCGCAGGTGAAGGCGATGCCGGTCCAGGAGGTGCTGCGGTGCAGCACCTCCACCACGAGCACCGGGACGAGCGCGGACCGGACGCCGAACGAGGACCAGCCCTGCCCGAGGTTGACCAGGCACGCGGCCTGGAAGCGGCGGTCGTGCAGCACCTCGCGCAGCGGGCGGACGGCGAGGTCGGGGGCGTCGTCGGGACGCTCGGACCGCGTCCGCAGCAGGAGCAGACCGACGGTGCCGGCGACGGCGAGCGTGGCGGCGTAGAAGAAGAAGGGCGCGGTGATGCTGATCGCCGCCAGCAGGCTGCCGATCGCTGGCCCGGCCATGCCGCCGATGAGGAACCCGGCCTGGAAGAAGCCGGTCGCCCGACCCCGGACGCCGGTCCCGACGCTGGTGAGGAGCAGGGTCGTGGCCGAGACCGTGAACATCGCGGACCCGATCCCGCCGAGCCCGCGCAGCACCAGCAGCTGTGCATAGCTGGTCGAGATGCCGGCGAGGCCGCTGCTGATCGCGACCACGTAGATGCCGACCGCGAGGACCACCCGTTCGCCGAAGATCCCGATCAGCCGGCCGCAGAACGGGCTGCAGGCCAGCCGCATCAGCGCGAACGCGGACACGACGGCGCCGACCTCGAAGTTGTCGACCCCGAAGCTGCGGGCGAAGACGGGCAGCACGGGCACGAGCACGCCGAAGCCCACGGCCACGCAGAAGGCGATCAGGCCGAGGACGTAGACCTCGCGCGGGAGCCTCTCGCTGCGCGGTCCCTGCCGCCGCAGGAAGGCGGGGCGGGCGGGCGGCACCGGCACAGTGTGCCCCCAAGGGACGCCCGGACGCAGTCCAGACCACTAACGTTGAGGGGTCCGGCACCCGTCGCCGGGCACGAGGAGAGCAGACGCGTGACCCTTTCGGAGCAGCTCCGCCGCAGGCTCGGCACCAGGTCCGACCGGCAGGCGCCGGGCGCCCCCGAGGTCGCGCCCAACCGGAGGGCGCTGGTGGCCCAGAGCCCCGGCACGGCCCTGGTCACGGGCGACGGGGCCGGCGCACCGGACGTGCAGGAGATCTCCGTGCACGTGGAGGACACGAACTCGCGCTTCAACGAGGCTGTGCCGGACGGTCTGCACGTGGCGGCGGCCTGGGGCTGGCGCGTCATCGTCGTCGCCGTCCTGGCGGCGCTGATCGCGTACGCGCTGGCCTACATCTCCGAGGTCACCATCCCGCTGCTGGTCGCGGTGCTCCTCACGGCCCTGCTGCTCCCGGTGACCAAGCAGCTGCACGCGTGGGGGGTCAACCGCGGACTGGCCACGGCCGTCACCGTCCTGGGTGGGCTCGCGGTGATCGCGGGCGTCCTGTACCTGATCGTCAGCTCGATCGTCTCGCAGTCCGCCCAGCTCGGCACCAACGTCGTCCAGGGCTTCAACGACCTCGCGGGCTGGCTGCAGAGCGGTCCGCTGCACGTCAGCGCCACCTACTTCAACTCCGACGAGTGGGTCACCCGCATCACGAACTGGGTCAAGACCAGCCAGGACACCATCACCACGTACGCCGGGGAGATCACCTCGTCCGTCGGCCACTTCCTCGCGGGCTTCGCGCTGACGCTCTTCGCGCTGTCCTACTTCCTGCACAACGGGCGCGAGATCTTCGCGTTCTGCGTGCGCTTCTTCCCCCGTCGGTCCCGCGGCCGGGTCGACGGCGCCGCGCAGAACGGCTGGCACTCGCTGTCGTCGTACGTCCGGGCCACGATCCTGGTCGCGCTCGCCGACGGGGTCGGGGTCCTGATCGCCGCGCTCATCATCGGCGTGCCGGCGGCGCCCGCCCTGGCCACGCTGGTCTTCATCGGCGCGTTCGTCCCCATCGTCGGGGGCTTCGTCTCGGGCTTCGTCGCCGTCGTCGTGGCCCTGGTCGCCCTGGGCTGGGTCAGTGCGCTGATCATGCTGGCCGCGATCATCGCGGTGGTGGAGATCGAGGGCCACATCCTGCAGCCCTTCCTGATGGGCCGGGCCGTCAAGCTGCACCCGCTGGCCGTCCTGCTCGCCATCGCGATCGGCATCATCCTCGGCGGCATCATCGGTGCCCTGTTCGCGGTGCCGATGCTGGCCTTCGTCAAGACGTTCGTCCAGCACCTCTCCGACGAGCTCCCCAACCCCAAGAGCTCGACCGTCGTCCGCTGACTCTCGTACGCCACAGCGCCGTCTGATCTTGTCGAAGGGCTGAGTTACGTCCCTGAGCCTGTCGAAGAGCTCGGTCACGTCCCTCGAGCCTGTCGACGGGCTGACTTATGTCCCTTGAGCCTGTCGATGGGCTGAGTCACGTCCCTTGAGCCTGTCGACGGGCTGAATTACGTCCCCTGAGTCTGTCGAAGGGCCTCGAAGAGGTCGGCGTCCTCACCCGTCGACGACGTCAACCGTTCCGGGCCCTTCGACAGGCTCAGGAGACGTTGTCCGGTCTCCTGTCGACGACGTCCGGGAGGGGGCGTGCACGTGGGGACAAGGAGAAGGGCGGGCCCGGCGTCAGCCGGACCCGCCCTCGTCGTTCAGCGTCTGTCGTTCTGATGCCTCAGAGGGCCGAGCCCTGCTTGTACTCCTTGAACGAGGCGTTCCAGTCGGTGTAGCCGTTGCCGGGCTCGATGCCGCGGCTGGTGCCCGTGGTGACGACCGGGTCACCGATCAGCGTGTTCTTGATGAGGTAGCGCGAGTCGGCGATGCTCATGCCGGTGCAGCCGTGGCTGACGTTGGCGACACCCTGGCTGGCGACGCTCCACGGGGCGGAGTGCAGGAACTCTCCCGAGTTGGTGAGGCGCATCGCGTACGCCGCGGTCAGGCGGTACTTCTCGTCGGCGCCGATCTGCTCGTTGGTCATGACCTTGTTGTACTCCTTGGCCATGATCAGCTTGGTGCCGCTGCGCGTCACCCAGCCCGACTTGCCACCCGTGACCGGGATGCTGCGGACCTTGTCGCCGTCCTTGTACACGGTCGCGTAGTCGGACTTGAGGTTCACCTTGATGATGAACGAGCGCCCGACGGTGAACTTCGTCGTCGACGACTGCTGGCCGTAGCGGCCGTTGCCCGCGCTCACCCCGTTGACGTCGGCGTCCACGGTCACCTTGGTGCCCGGCTTCCAGTACGACTTCGGGCGCCAGTGCACCTCCTGGTTGCCGTACCAGTGCCAGCTGCCGGTCTGCTTGGGGACCGTGGTGATGTGCAGGTTCTTCTCGAACGACTTCTTGTCCGCGACCGGGGTGTCGAACCGCACGATCGCCGGCATGCCCACGCCGACCTTGCTGCCGCTCAACGGGTAGAGCTCGGGGAAGACCTGGTCGCTCAGCGCCAGCTTCTGGGTCGTGAACGAGGTGGTCTCGGACGAGGCCTGGCCCGCGGCGTTCTTGCCGCTCATCGTGACCTTGTAGGTCCCCGACGGCTCCAGGAGATCGTCCGCCGTCCAGCCCGTCTTGGCCTTGTTCATCGACCCGTCGAGCGTGCCCTTCTGGGCGTTGCCCTTGCTGTCGGTGAACTTGTACGAGACAGCGACCTTGGCCAGCTTGCCCTGCGTGGCCTTTGCGGTGACCCGCGTCGACACCTTGACCGCGTCCGCGCCGTCCTCGACGTTGGAGCTCAGCCTGACGGCCGGGGTGCTCGGCGTCGGTGCCGTCGTGGGCGACGAGCCGGTCGACGTCGGTGCGCCGGGAGCCGGGCTCTGAGGCGTCAGACCCTGGGCGTCGGGGACCGTGCCGCACCCGGCGCTCACGGCCAGCAGCAGGACGGCAGAGACCAGGCCACCAGCGGCCAGGCGTCGTCGGATCGGCATCGGGTGTGTCTCCTCAGGTGCGTCCGGGTGGGCCCGGTGGTGCCGCGTCGGTCAGCGTTCAGCGGTGGCCCCTCAGGGCACAACGAGCCAATCTCTGCCAAGGTGCCCGCCCCACCCGCACCGTCAATGTTCCACCCGGGTGGGTCGTTCTCCTAATCGAACTCGCGTCCGGGACGAGACCGTCGAGAACTCCTACGGGTGCCGTGAGAAGGGTCACGGCGGAGTCTCGACCAGCCCGGCACGAAGGGTGCCGGGCCGCGTCGAGAACGGGTCGAGATTGGCTTCAGTGGCCGGCGCCGACGAGCTCCTCGCGTGCCTCCGGGGCAGCCGGAGCGGCGGTCTCGCGCCCGCCCAGCGGCTTCTCCCGCATCAGCAGCGCGATCACCAGGCCGACGGCGAGGAACGGCACGGCGACGAGGAACAGGTCGTCCATCGCCTGGGTGAACGCGGTCAGCACCCAGGTGTGGACCGGCTCCGGCAGCGACTGGATCGCGGTGACGTCGTTGATCGAGCCTGCTGCCGCACCGGCCTGCGCGCCCGCCCCCGGCGGGATGACGGCTGCGAGGTGGTGGGCGAGCCGGGTGTTGAGGATCGCGCCGAACAGCGCGGTCCCCACAGCCCCGCCCATGGAGCGGAAGAAGGTCACCGACGCGGTGGCGACGCCCATGTGCTTGCGGTCGACGTTGTTCTGCACCGCGGTGACGACCACCTGCATGGTCAGTCCGAGCCCGGCACCGAACACGAACATGAGGACGGCGACGTAGAGGTAGCCGGTGTCGACGGCGATCCGCGAGAGCCCGACGAACGCCGCGCCGACGACGATCGCCCCGGTGATCGGCATCCACTTGTAGCGGCCCGTGCGGCTCATGATCTGACCGCCCGAGATCGAGGTCGAGAAGATCCCGACGACCAGCGGCAGCATGGCCAGACCGGACTCCGTCGCGCTCATGCCCATGACGGCCTGCAGGTAGATCGGCAGGTAGATGAGGCCGCCGAACATGGCGACACCCATGATCATGGCGAAGCTGATGCTGGACACGAAGGTCCAGGAGCGGAAGAGCTCCAGCGGGATGATCGGCTCGCTCGCGCGGCTCTCGACCAGCACGAAGAGCACCGCCAGGACGACGACCGCGACCAGCAGGCCGATCCCCGTGGCCGAGGTCCACCCCAGGTCAGGGCCCGCCCAGCTGAGGTAGAGCACGAGGCTGGTGACCGACCCGACGATGGTCGCCGCACCGAGGTAGTCCACGGTCGCCTGTCGGCGTACGTGGTGCAGCTTGAGCGCGAACGAGGTGACGACGAGCGCGGCGACACCGATCGGGAGGTTGATGAAGAAGATCCACTCCCAGCCGAGGTGGTCGGTGAACAGCCCACCGAGCAGGGGACCGGCCACGGACGAGATGCCGAAGACGGCGCCGAAGAGGCCCTGGTACTTGCCGCGCTCGCGGGGCGGGATGACGTCCCCGATGACGGCCAGCGCCAGCGACATGAGACCGCCACCACCGATGCCCTGCACGGCGCGACCGATGATCATGACGTCGATGCCGGGCAGCCCGAGCGCGCTGGACAGCGGCGAGGCGAAGCCGCAGACGACCGAGCCGACCAGGAACACCACGATCGCGGACTGGAAGATCGGGCGGCGGCCGCGCAGGTCGGAGATCTTGCCCCACAACGGCGTCGCCGCGGTCGAGGTGAGGAGATAGGCGGTGACGACCCAGGACAGCTTGTCGAGACCGCCGAGCTCGGAGGTGATCTTGGGCAGCGCGACGCCGACGATGCTCTGGTCGAGCGCGGCGAGGAACATGCCGGCCATCAGCCCGCTCAGGACCCCGAGGATCTGGCGGTGGCTGAGGTAGTCGCCGGTCGCGGTGGGACCGCTGGCGGGCACGGTGCTGGCGCCGGGGACGCCGCCGGCCTCGGCCGCGGTCTCCTCCAGCGCGTGGGTCGCGGCGTGCGCGTCGGGGCGCGGCGCGCTTCCCGGTTCGTCGACGAGGGCTCGTCGTGGGACGTGGGTGCTCATGGGCGGTCTCTGTCTGCGAGTTCTGGGCTTGCTGGGTGGGACGACGTGCGTACGGCGGTGTGCGCGTGGGGTGGGCGCGTCAGTGCGTCCGGGACTCGATGCTGGCGACGAGCCGGCCGAGCAGGCGGTCGAGGTCGGCGAGGTCGTCGGTCTCCCAGGTCTCGAGGCTGTTGGTCAGGACCTCGCGCCGGCGGGCGGTGGAGGCCGCGAGCTGGGTGCGGCCCTCGTCGGTCAGCCCGACCCGCTGGGCGCGCCCGTCGTCGGGGTCCTGGCTGCGTTCGACCAGGCCGCTCTGCTCGAGCTGGGTGACGTGGCGCGACACCGTCGAGGTGTCGAGCTGGGTGCTCGAGGCGAGCGCGGTGATGCGCATCGACCCGGGCGCCAGGTTCTTGAGCACCCAGTAGGTGGCCGGCTCGAGCTGGTCGCCCGCGAGGCGCTGGCGCATCATCCGGCCGATCGCCATGGCGGTGTGCAGCACCGAGTCGACGACGAGGGTGGGGGACACCGGACCTTCCACAGCGGGGTCCCCGTCGATCAGTTGCATGGCGCAAGCATACAGGCCGGGACTTGTCCTGGAGCGAAGACAGAAGGACCAGGGACCTGCTCGACCCCGGGACGCCCCTGGTTCTGAGCGCGATGGCTTTCACAAGTGGAAAGCCGCGTTTTACATTTGAGCATGAGCACTGACCCGTTGATGTCCGCGATCCTCGACGACCTGTCTGCGGGGCGCATCGACGCCTCCGAGGCCGCACGCCGGATCGACGCCCTGAAGGCCGCGCCCGCCGAGGACCGGTCGGAGCCCGAGACCGTGGTGGCGGAGCCGTCCGCACGGTCGACGACCGAGGCGCACGACGACGCCACGAGCGACCCGTGGGCCGCCGCGACGGACCGGCCGCAGCACGCCACGTTCGCGCGGGAGACCGTCGGACAGGAGCCGGTGACGCGGAGCGAGAACGTCCCGGTGACCCCGCCCGCCACGGCACCCGCCTCCGGACCGCGAGGCGGCAAGGCGGCCAACGGGGTCGAGCGCATCTCCGTACGCGCGGTCGGGCGCCGCGTCCGCATCGTCGGTGAGACGTCGGTGGCCACGCTGTCGGCCGACGGCCCGCACGTGCTGCGCCGCAACGGCACCACGCTGGAGGTGTCGAGCGACGGGGAGATCGGTCCGAGCCTGGACGGCTTCAGCATCCTGCGAGGCGTCCCGCGCAGCCTCGAGGACATCCGCGCCCTCGGCCTCGGCAAGGAGCTGCTGCTCCGGGTCAACCCGGCGCTGGCGGTCGACGTGGAGGTGACAGCGGGCCAGCTCAGCACCGAGCGGGTGCCGCACCTGGGCAAGGTCCGGGTGACGGCCGGCGGCGCCAAGCTGCTGGACGTGGCCGAGGTGAACGACGTGCTGGTCCAGGCCGGGTCGGCCACGATCAAGGGCACCATCATGCAGGGCCGGCACCGGGTCCGCGTCGAGTCGGGGTCCCTGTCGATCACCCTCGGTGACGACTCCAACGTCACGGTCAAGAGCGACGCCCAGCTCGGCCGGGTCAGCTGGGCCGGCGGTCACAGCGGTGCGGGCGACGAGGTCGTGATGGGCCACGGCAACGCACGCCTGGACGTCGAGGTCGTGATGGGTCACGCCTCGGT
>Ga0210040_10002060_pt1 | contig 29049 bp, 18 predicted proteins | sample CryGeyCG12114_NA_FD_185462 | JGI IMG/M metagenome (GOLD analysis project Ga0210040, IMG submission 185462) | Groundwater microbial communities from aquifer - Crystal Geyser CG19_WC_8/21/14_NA (SPAdes) (version 2) | ecosystem: Environmental > Aquatic > Deep subsurface > Groundwater | place: USA...
ATTGGAATGATGCGGACTTCAAAGTAGCACGCTGGCAATGTATTAGCTGTGTAGCGCAATCTAGCATGAAAGCATATGACACCATCTACAGCACTATGTTAAACCGGCGTTCTACTATTACATTTGTTATTTATGTATCCTTGGGAATTTGCAGTTTAAACCTTCCAGCTTAATAAAGCTCAACCTTCTAACTGCTTTCCTCTTTTATTTCCTTACTTTCTTTTCTATTGCATACCTGGCTTTAACTAACTAACTTAAACCTTCTAGCATAAAATGCTTAACCTTCTAGTTAGTTAGAAAGCATCTTTTTGCATATCTTTTTATGGATGAAACTGCCCGGTTAACAACTCCGTGACCTGCACCGATGCATGCCTAGTCATTTCATGACACCCCTTTGTCCCACCAATTGATTAAATTGAAAAACAACATGACAAAAATATTTTGATCCTCCAAATTCAAACAGAAACACCCTCTAGTATGGGTGGGTGGACAGTTTTTTTATCCACCAGCTCAAAAATGTAACAGCAACAGCCCACTTGGCCTTCATAATTCATAATTTCTCATTAAATGCATTGGACGTTTGTTCTCAGATAGATACAAATTACTAAATAAATATAACCATTGTTCGATACAGTATGTAACAAAAAACTAGAATCTTTATCCGAATTCCGTGTTTTGGATATTTTTCTTTAAATTACATGCATACCTACCCTAAGAATCTCTTGACCAAATCTACTTATTTCTAAACTCACTCAGTATCAGATAACGTACGGCAGTTAGGTTTTTAGAGCCCGTGCCTCAAAAAATTTAGACAAAGTGGAATTTTTTTCTAGATGTGGAATGTAATAAGTTCAAACAGTTTTTCCTTTGTGTGTTTGATTTTGAAACGCGGGAAGGAGAAAGTTGAAACAGTTTTCGATGTATGCGGTGTTCTTAAACAGTAGGATTATATGCTGTCAAATTTTCTCTTTTGTCCATATCTGTTTGTTCCTAAGATATCTTTGTTTTTGAAAAAGTGAATAAGCCAAATGGATAATGTAGATGATACATAGAGTGGAAATGGTGAATGTAGACGTAACCAACTCTGAAGGCTGAATAACAGATTGTGCTTTTGGAACGCAGATCTCACATATGGGTGCGTCTCACTTTTTGTGCAGTATAAGTAATTGCCATCAAAATTAGATTAGTTGATTTGTGCTGGTCGTTTGGCCCGCATTCATTGGTTGAAACAAGAGAGAAACTCTGGATGGAGTAGAACATGTGTACAGCATTGATTTAGAGTAGATATGTGAACGGAAAGTTTTGCTCTGCCACGAGGATACATACATACGGAGCAGAGCACGTTGTGTACTGGGAATAGAAAAATCACCTCTCGTTTCTCTTCAGAATTTATGTGAGCCTCTCAGAGATTATCACTGCTACTATAGTCTGGCTAAATGCATGCAAAAGAGTGTAAACTATTTACCGGATTCCAGCCAATTCCTCTTCTCTCCCATGAAACAATCATAGCACAAACATATGGAATCCAACTTATCCAAAAACTTATGCCATCGGGCTTTGACTTGGACTTGAGGTAAACTTGTGTGAATTGCCAGTACATAAGTTGTGCATTATAATCAAAGGTATGGTGTGAGTTGTGTGGTGGGTGTTTTCGTGGATTTAATTTCTGGGTTTAAGGGGAGCAATGTTGAGCAATGTGGGATGTTGGGAGAGGAGGGAGAAGATGAGTGCCACATGGGGGAAAGTTTGTAAAAGTTTTTGGAATGTGACTACTCTGGGAGTGTGACAAGATGCATTCGCATTTCGTGGAAAGTGTGTCCCTTGTCTACCCCTTTGGGTGATACCCAAAGATGAGCACAGAAAAAGAGTGTTCTCACAGAAAGACTTTGTTCCACCAAAAGTTGAAGCCACTGGTGTCATCAATCATCCAAACAGCAGATTTTCTCAATTTCTTGGGCACGTCTTTAACCCCGCCATGTTGGTTCACATTTTAACAAGAATGCTTCCACGTTTCCACCCCCCCCCTCTTCCACTCGGCTCCTTCAGTTCTTTAGTTACACTTGTCGTCTCCCATTCCAATCATCATTCTGTACTTCTTTCCCCCCAAATAACAGTATACATATATACCTTTAATTTCCGTCCTTTCTTTTTTTCCGCTCCCTGGATCACTAATGTAAATTCCAGTGCGGAAAGACAAATGGAAAAAGATGAGAATACACCTTCTAATCCCAGAATCATCCATCATTATGTGATTTGGAATAGGAATGGTGCGCTCATCTGGAGCATATTCATTTTGTAATTTAGAAAAGAGTTAGAAAGTTGTACACATTTTTCATGGGAATGCTTTCTCTCATTTAAATACATTATAAGTCATGGGGCATGAGTGAGCGATTTTCAAACCCAAGAGTATGCAAATGATGACGTTTCTTTATGAATTTTTTTCAGGCTATGCTCGCTCAGTTGGTTGTTTTTATACCAAAATGTGGATTTTTTCGCATCACTGAAAAGATAAAATGGTTGTCAGTGGAGTATAATACTCTAGAATATAGAATCTCTGATTTTGATTTAATTCTGAATGAAGTCCATTGTCCTCTGTGGTAAACATAGTGAAAAGTATTCGTAGCCTTCAAATAGATGCTTCAACAAATCTTTATTTTGCTGCACCGTAGTCGCTACATGATGGGTTTTTACACAAGCACAAAATATAGGCAAATTCCGATATTTATAATCACTATTTTTGATTGTTTAAATGACTCTTCAAACATTCAACCCAAAAGCCAAAAATCATTTATTTGTAGCCGTCATACAAAGTCATCCATTGCGACTTTTTTAAGTTGCACAAAATTTGAATCCAATGTAGTCAGTTCTTTAATAGAGCAAAATCGATTGTATCGACTATTGACGCATAAATTCCAAGTGTTGATTTAAATTAAATTAAATTCATAGAGACCATTGCCAACCAACACACCAACAGATTTTATTCAATATATCGAGATAGCACTGTGATCGTGGTAGAAGGATGAGACAATATTAAATTGGAATTTACCAGTAAATTTTCACTGAATTCAGCTAATGAGCAATGCCAAGTAGAACCAACTTTTATTTACTACATAATATAGGAAGCCTCTTGTAAGTCAAAAAATTGGTGCACGTATAATTTTATGAGGAGCATTTCATAAATGAGAGTTGAGTAGGGAGCTCTGTTGGGATGGAACGGGATCCAATAATTAGAGTTGATAAATAAAGTTTGTAGAGGAACTTGGGTGATCATTACTAGATCTGATTGAAAAGTTAGACTGATGACTCTCCTTGTGCTTTTAAGTGACTTTCAAGAGAATGGACAAAGTTACATCATTATTTTCAAAAGCTCTTCAGTTGTTCTCAGTACTCCCAAGAATCAATTTGTTAGTCAAGTCGGTCGAAATAATTGCTCAGGTTTGTTGTTCTACTGCAACCAACAGCCAAATATATATGATCATGAGCTAGTTCCCAGTGTGGGCCCAGTCAACCTATTTATTATTATCAGTGGTGAAGCCTCCTCCACCTTGTCCACAGTCTTTAATTAAGATTTGAAAGGGAATAATGAAGAGCCCAACTATATAGAATGAAAGCCACGCCACGGGCTATGCACTTGGAAAATAAGTTTCAAGTCTATAAATATGAACACAACTTTGTGCACTACAAATCAACAGCTCCAAAATTTTCCACTCATTTTCAAATGCTCGCCCTTGCGTACGGAATATTAAACTGAATGCGTTCTGCTTTTCAATTATATGCTCACTTCACTATACAGTTGCTAAAAGGCAGTCACTGCACATGGCATCTAGTTTTACAAATTCAATGAATCCTTTGAACTTTTGAGGGTTTTTTTTTTCGATTTTTTTGCTCATTTCTGGAATCCTCACTAAAACTTTCCTTCTGACTCAGTCAGCTATCCCATATATTGTCAAAAATTGACATTAAAATGATATTATGATGACTCACAGGCATTGTAAAGGTCAACCTGTTTTGTATAACATGTAGACAAGTTGATTTATAAGTTGTCTCTGTTGGGAAATGTCATGGGCTTCATATAGCCAACTGTGGCTTGGCTTTTCCTAGGTAGAGCTGGCAGAATGCGTGCACTGGAATTAGCATCCACATTTATAATATGATCTATAGTATATGAAGTCGTCATAAACTAGACTAACTTGTATAATGCAGTTAGTAAAGGTACCAACCAACTTAGCAAGTAAGTAACTAAAAGTGGAGTATATGTGTGCCCTTTAGATTTTTTGTGTGCAAGCGACTTTGACTGTGACTACAGGGAGTAAACGATATTTCATGTGGGCATATGGGAAAACAAACAAACAAGGGAAAAGGTTGCCAGAGAGAGAGAGAGAGTGACTGGGTGCATGTCTAAAAATGCATAAGAAGGTGAGTAGGAAATTGTGAGAGGAGAGCTCTTAAGTAGTTGTTCATGGAGAAAGAGTCCTTTAAGGAAACTCACCCTGTCTCATATATCAATGACATGGGAGAAAGGAAATTCTCAGTCTCTAATGCAGCCACAACTACTCTCTACTAAATACATTGAAAATCCTATAGAATCCATCCATGCATTATTATTTCTTTTTGACTCATGGATCCCAGTTTCGTATAGACGAATCTTATCTTCAAGTCGAACAGTTTGTTAGCTACAGAGTTGTAGGTGGATTCAATAGTGTTAAGGCCATGTTTGACGCTATAGAGCTTCTCTTCCCAAAACTTGTAAACACTGCTTCACACATCAGGTTTCTTTTGCTGGTCACTTCACTAGACATACACCTTGAATTTCAAAACTTTGAGAAATAATGTCTGAACGAAAAAAAGTTTTGAAAACGACTATCATCCATTTATCTGTATGTTTTCTACATTAAGTAACTTTTGGGTCCCAGGCACACACATTATGATTGATAAAATGGGCGATCTGTCAAAGCCAAAAACTTGTCTATGGTAAGTAAGTAAGCGAGGGAGTCAAGAATTTTTGTCAACCAAGATAGCACTAGATTGAGTGTACGGAAGCTCTCTATAGCTATTGTATAGTAGCTTGTAATGTAGGCAATGAGAATGGAGATAAAAGTGCGTGCACTCTGGCATGACGCCACTATAAGTAAATGTCATCATCATATCAAGTTACACTTAATTCTGTTGTGAGTGAAAGTGAAGCATTCCTGGATTTGTTGCTCTCTCTCCCCATTTTGAACTTGTTTGACTAATGGCTGAGTCTTTCTTCACTTTTTGGACTGAAGGCCATCCATCATTCGGTCCACCTTCCTCCTGTCCAAAATCCTATATCATCCAATGACTTCCACAAATTATGCACCTCAAGGGAGCAATTATATCCAGCCAAATTATTTATTTCCTCTCTTCTCTCTTCGAAAACACTGGGTTCTCACCATTTCCTATTTATACTCACTATGAGAGTTTGTTCACATTAGAAACCAGAAACGTATGGTTACACTGCCAAATTATAGAAGGAGATAAGTTTGGAATTCCAAATTTGGGGAGCAGGTCGAGATTTTTCTGCCCATGGCACCTTGTGAGTTTCGAAGCGACTAAAACAAGTATTTCATCATAATATGAATCGTTGAGCTGGATCATATTGCCACAGACAAAGGAAGCATGAAGGAAAATTTCGACCTATGCAAGTTAGAATGCTGTCAACATGTCTATATTTTTGGCATGTTTTGACGAGCTGATTAAGTCTTATCGTGTTTTCTCCGCATATGACTCAAGTTATGGAACTAACCATAGTTTCCGCACTATTTAGATTCCACTTAATTCTAATCCCCGTCTACGTTTTCTCACCATCCGTATAAATCTCATTAATAATTGTTTCTCTAATTCCACTATAATTTATTGTGGTGCAAACAAGTTCAGGAAATTTGCTTCCTCCACTAGTATAGCAAGATGTGTGTTGTTGTTCTACAATGTTGTTCCATGTTTGTCGAACCCAATGTTTATAGTGAACCCTTGTGCATAGGGAGCACGTGCAGCTTTTGGGAACAAGTGTTTCCCCAATTTGCATTATGCAGAGCACGTTTTGAGAACACAAATTGGACAACTTTTGATTCCAATTAGGTACTATAAAAAATGTCTACCTTATTTCTTCTCACCAGTAGTATTTGTATGCACAATTCTTTACCTGCATTTATATCTTCCCCCCCCCAAAATTCGGATAACACTAACTCTGGACATAAAAAAAGTTTATCCATAATAATTTTTTATAAAGCTTCAAATGATCTGCACACACTCATCTGATCCGTGGAGCATTTCTTAAGGGAGATAAAAAGGAAAAAATCCGTTGTCTGACTTATGATGACAATTTGATGAGCCGCAGCTTTCAAGGATCCCTTCCACCATAGCACATAGTGGACCAAAATCTCTTTGTACATTCGTTGGCAATAAAAACCTTGTCATTTCCTACAACGTACATAGAACACATGTACCATATTATTCTAAAAGATTGCTCTCAAAGTAATTCAACATGTCTTCAATTTTTTCCTCTTTTTGGTCTTTTTCTCAACCCGTCGTCTGTAAGGATCTACAAACTAGTTCCGAAGCACATTAAACTCGACTTGTTCTTTCATGTCATTTAAAAAATTACTACAAGCGAAAGAATTGTTGAGAAAGTTAGTTGGTCCATAAGAAATGATGAAGAGGGCGGCAAAGTTTCCCCACAACACAGATAAATTCATAGCCAAGAATCATAATGATGATTTTAATGAGACGAGTTAACGTGGATTCCTTCTTGCAAGTAGACTGGGAAGCGGCCGGGAACGCACAATAGTTGTCTCCTCATAAAATGAGCTAACGACAAGGAGGAATGGATTGTAGTCGCTTTCCGCCTTCGTTGACAGCCTTCTATGGGTACGTAAGTACGTATAGTATGTATGCGACTATACGAGTCGGAGTTACAAACTCTCTGTCCGTGGAATTATATTTATATTTGTGGGGCGGGAGGAAGAAAGAAAGAAAGAAAGAATGAATGAAAGAAAGGATGGAAAAAATGAAACAAGTGAAAACGTAGGAGCAAAAGTAAGGAAGGCAACCTATGGAAGGCCTTTTAAAACGGAGAATAAATGGGATTCCCCAAAGTTTTTGCATATTTTGCTCACCGTGTCCCATTTGGTAGGGCATTAGGAGGGAAAAATCTAAATAGCTTAGCCTGTTACACTGCTCTTTTGTTATCTACTGCGTCTGCTGAACACGAGAAAGAAAACATTAAAAACTCAAATATATGAGACTCTCTGGGCATGTACGCACGTATATAATGTCTGTGTGTAGTGCAAGTGATTGTGTGAATTTCGTGGATTGGCCCACAGAAAAGGAAAAGACACGACATAACGATTTATGCTTTTTGCTTATGTCTCTGTGAGAATTAAATTACCTCCCGTCTTATAAGATTTACCAGCAGATTCCTAACTGAAATTGAACGGGGTGGCACGATTATATTTATGCACTATTCTTGGGGCTCGCACAAAAAATGAGCCTCTTTACGTACAACTGTAACCTCTCAACAGTTTTCAGACCTAGAAACTCACAGAATTGTTTAATAAAATGGACCCAAAATGGATAGCTAACATTCACTTAATGGATTTAGTAACAGGCACTACAATGGGGTCTGCACTCTTAAAAAGTGTCATTTATTTTTCTAACTTGACTACATATGTCAAGCTGTTAGTGAAACAACGTTTTAGTTTCCAATAGCTCTCCACTGACTGACTGACTCACTCTCAGTGAGTCTTGTATAGTTTCCCTCATATTTTTTCACATCATAGCCTTATCGGTCTGCCTGCTCCCTGTTTGCTTACCTTACTCCTTTGATTTGTATATGGCTCCACTTTTCTCATTCTCTCTCACTGGCCACATATTACCATATTGTGCATAGTTTTTCTTGCCAATGATGAGAGTGGGAAAATGCAAACGAGATTCCTGACAGTTAAAAGAGAAAAGGAAATGTCAAGAGTTCTCAATCCCAAATATATATAGATACTATATTATATGATGTACTCGAGTGCGCGTATATTTTCCTAAAAGTCAACTGCGGAAACTCATAGGGTTCAACCCATTGTGCTCATTGTGCTCACTTTCTGGGCTTATTATATTCTCCTGTATAAATAGAAGGGGAATAGACTCACTCAGCAATGCACACTGTTTGTGCATCTGTGGAACTTGTACGCATTTGGCTCCTTTTTCAACAGTCTCCCTTTTTCAATTTCTCCACACATCAATGGAATAAAGTTAGCTTGGTCCCGTTTTTTACTGCACATTTATACAATGGGTGCAAAAGGTTAGAGCTGGGAAAAATCTTTCTCCTGTTGCTTGCTTTTACCATTTTCTCTTTTTACAATTTCAATGCTACAGGTGATATTTTTTTGCACGGAACAAAGTTGGATTCATTTGCAAGAAAGGTTTAAAAATTTACGGCCACAGGGGAATGCCACCAGTACCGTTCTATGGCTAATGCAATTAAATTTTTAAGCAATCTGTAGAATTCATTTTCTTTTCATGCATATGAGATGAAATAGTGGCGCTTGGAAAAAAAGAAGCTGCAAGGCGTAAACGTAGCAGCCATTGCTAGGGTATGATGAATTCAGCAGAGTGTGAATCTTTTTCGGGGCCCTGAAAGAAAATAAGGTCCAATAGCTAGAATTGAGCTTTTGAATACCAATGTGGAAGGTTGATTTAAAATCCAGACCATGATGTGAGCAGTTTTGGCTCATGGCTGTGACGAGAGACTTGCGATTCACAAAATTGCTTCAAATTTTCTCCCCAAAACATTTGAAACGAGCTTTGAATACAGCAATGAGATGGAAAAACTCGGTCTGTCTGTACGTTCTACCTAAGGGCTTGTGTGTGTCTGCTCCTTCTTATTTATACTTCAACTGACAATATCTGGCCATGTTGTGCATCCAATCTAACCATCTTTCCACTTTCCTCCTTCTATCTATCCATCTGTAGTTAACATTACGTCTTCGATTTTGCTTCCAAATTGGGCAAATAAACTCTCTGCTAGCACAATATCACCAATTTTTCATTTCCATTTTGCACATTTTCTATGACTTCACACAACAAACGTCATGATATACAATATATAAAGTTTTACAATTATTATAGCTAGTATTTTTGAAATTTTTGGTAGAGATTTAATTGCAATTTTTGATCACAGCTCTTGTTGCAGGATTGTAGATTGTAGTCAAAGATGTGAACTAAGGTCTATCAGTTATTCAAGCCCATGACTCCAGTTTTGTGTCAAAGACGAGAGGATGAAAGCATTTGAGCAGGTGAAAGGTCCCAGTGCTCCATCTCATTCTTCCATCATTGCTCACCTTACCCATCATAGAGCATATAGAGCATAGAGAGCATATAGAGCATATAGAGCATATAGAGCATATAGAGGAGTACATTAGAGTGTGCCCACTCTGGCTCCTTTATTTATTGAGTCGGATTAAATGAGGCCACTGGTTGTGAGTCTCCTCTTGTTTTCCCCCCTATCTGTTGACACATTCGTGCGTGTCTTGCAAGAAACGGAATGGAAGCTTTTTAGCAGCGGACCAAGTCCAGTAGGCTTGAAAATTGCCCACGTTTTGCTCTTATTGTCTTGGAAAACCTATTTTCTCTACTCGACCAATGGACGGTGATAATGCTTTCCCAAAAAATCCTAATCTCAAACATTAATCACCAGAGACAATAGGTTGGACAGCTTTTTAATGCAACATTACTTCCCAATTGCGTATTTATGCGGTATTTTCTTTTAAATTTCAGTGCAGCAATTCTAGGTTAGTTTGTACATGGAAGTTTTCTGATGTGTGCGTGCGTACAGGAATGGTGCCGTGAAGGTAATGTGAAGAACTAAAAGTACACAAGACATTATTGAGCCATTAGGATTAGTCGGGATGATTAGTAGTGGATTGTGTGAGCAGTGGAGACAGACTGTTGTTTTCCAGTCTCATGTGTCCAACTCCACAGAATGTCAATGGGAACATCATTTATTCATTTGCACCAAGGTAAATTACCTTTTGAATGGGAGGACGTATTGGAACATTTCTTTCTTGTCGTCCTCACACAAATGTCCTCTGCCTTCCCATCTGACGGAAAGAAATTTAAACCGCATTTTTAGAAATACCTACCGTCACGCAATTTATACATATGTGAGTCTTTTTACTGTGTATACATTGCACTAAACTCGCTAAGTAGCTTTAACTACATAGTTAGCAAATTTTATAGTAAACTTGAATATAGTTTACACAAGTTTTGACATTTATGAATTGTTTTTTACCTTATTATATAGTGTAGTTTTTTGTGTGACCTGTACTTAAAGTTTTTATCACTCTGTGTGATCTGTAATTTTGAAATTGCCAATTATGTACGCATGTTGCTACCAGAAATAGGCAAACTGAACCAAGTAATTAACAAACTGAGAAGGAGTATTAGGTTTAAATGGACGAAACTCCGGTGTTGGACAGGAAGAAAAGGAAAGCTGGAAAAACAAGTGTTACGTTCTTCTCTAATTTCCCGTATCATTTCCTCATTTCAGTTGGGCTTCCCCTTAACTGACTGCAACTAGCTCACAACTCTGGATTCCGTATAGTTCCTGTATTCATGCAATCATCATCATTACGCTCTTCTGGCACACATGGCCATTATTTTTAGGGAACGAGCCATTTTCCATGCACGGAACTCCAATATCCACTCGTATGCATACTCAAGTGATATGGCTCTGTTTAAGTTAGTTTGTTAATAAGTGCACTCTAATGGGCCCTTTTTTTCAGTTAAAACTATACAACATGCTTCAATTTACTGCTTAACAAGTTGCTCATTATTGCCTATTCAAATAAATATGGGCCTACAGTCCGCATGTTTGCAAAATTCAAGTGCTACACCTTTTCACTATTCTGTTTTTCACATTTCCATTACCACATTGCTTTCTAGCCCAATCAGTTAAACTTGTACATTAAAATGTTCACATGCTTTTTCAATTGTCATATTTACCAATGAGTGAAAGAAAGTAGATTACACCGGAAAAGCATTTGTGCGTTTAAAAATCATACAAAAACGGATAGTTATCTCAGTTTTGCGAATTCATTAAAATTTTCAAGCTTTTTTTTGTGCTTACTAACTTTAGCTAACGAGTTTCATTTTTCTGTCTGAAAATGTGCATATTTATGATAAGTGGTGACCCGTCAGTTGTGTACTTTTCATTTGTGTACTCGTTCAGATGCGTAAAAAATATGTGTACTCGATCATTTGTGTACCACCTCCACTCTCATAATTTTTAACTAAATTTAACAATCGCCTTCCTAACCGTACATATTTATTTCTTCTGAACAGCTGCTTTTCTCTTGCTACAATAAGCTCCATGCTACGGTCAACGCTGTCTTGTTCTTTTTGTAGCAGCCTGAGAAAGGGAAAAAAAGTAGGATGATTACAGCCGGCACGCCCATGGATGCATTGCACAGGCTTAAACGCTGAAAAAATGTTAACATGTTTAGATTATTTATATAAACTTACAGTTTTACATATTACATACAGACGTACGTATTTACATACTTTTAGACTTTGTTGGGTAGCAAAAACAATCATTCGGTCACTGGCCTCTTTTCCATCATCATGCAGCAAAAATGGCTCGCCCCTTAAAGTAAACAAGAATTCGTCTGTAAAATTAATATCTTCTCGTGTTCTTGGAACACATTTAGGCCGATTTTTTCCCTTTAGGCGTCGTACTCTTTGCTTCAAGTCGTCATCGCTAGGCGCTGTTGGCCGACTGGCGGTTGATATTTTTTCCAGAGGTTGCGAAATTAACTTATTTGTCGGCAAACTTGATTGGCTGAGTGTTAGTTGTCGAATGTTATGGACGACACGCGTAACTTCATGCCTACGATGCATAAAATGTATTAACTTGGCATTGCATAACATATTTATAATGGTCAAAATCATTCATTCCACTTACTCTATTGCTGTGATTTCGTGGTCAATGTGTGTTCCAGACTCCTTAAAAATATCACCCACTACTTTCAAACGGGCATTACAACCACGATTACAGTCCTTGCACCTCCACCATGAGCTTTTGTGGTAAACATAATAATTATTTTTGTAAAATAATAAAGGTTTCCCTCTTTGTGTGGTAAAATACTCAGCCATTACAGAAAATGAGCAGTACAAAAACTGTAGTACGACAAAAAGTCTAGAACCGACTGACAAAAACTTTGAACTTGGAATGAAGGAAGGAATTTGAACTTGGCATTGCTCATTTGTATAAATAACCTAAAAATATGCTAATTATAAGTAAAACTTATCTGGTACACAAATGATCGCTTTGGAGTACACAAGTGATCGAGTACACATATTTTTTACACATCTGAACGAGTACACAAATGAAACGTACACAACTGATAGGTAATCTGATAAGTTGATGGTTCCAACATTCAAGGCATTGAAGACAAGACATTAGTTGAGAATAGGAAGCTTTAAAGGATGCAAAAATATGGTATGGACTGACGGAGTTGGTTTAAACTTGTTATAGATTTGTGTGGAGCCAAAGGAGCACATGTTGCACGTACTATAAAGGGAGAAGGAGTCTCTTTGAGCAATTGTGATGATGATGATGATGATGATGTGGAATACTTTGGGACTCACTGAAATGCAAATAAACTGAAAAGAAAATGTGTGGCACAAAGTTGAATAGGAGCACAGAGAAAGAAGATGAGGGAACTCATGTGCAGTGTGTCTCACGGTTCCCGGTCTCTATCAACTCCCGAATGCTCAAATCCCCAAAAAATCACATTTGTTTGCGTAAAAATATTTCAGCTTTTAGTTTTAAAAACGGAAAATGCAATTGTTGAATTCGGATGATAATTTGTGGATCATTTCAGATGTTTAGAGTGAGGGATATAATTTGTGCAGGTATATAATAAGTAGACGGGAGAGGGATACAACGTTTGGATTGGGATGAGTTTGATGCGGAGCCCTAACTCATATGATGATGAGTGGAGTCTTGTGCCATACGTAATACGTACCAGAATATACCAAGGAAGGTGGAGAGAGAGTTCTTTTTATGAGGGAAGTAAAAGGTACTTTGTGGGCTCCCTGGTCTCTCGTTATCCCTTCTGTCGACTTCAAAAGAAATCCACAGGATCAAACAAGTTGTACAGAGACACACGGGTTCGCACACAGAGTTGGTGGAGGAAAAAATTCCCACAACTTGAAAGAGAATAAATTACACTTCATTTCGAATATAGGCAAAAGTTTTTTACAACTAGTGCTCCTGAGTGAGTCCTCCTGTTGAATTTCTTTGATTGTGCATCCAAACTCACACACCTTTCTAAACAAGTCTAATAATATACTATATATGAGTATGAGACTGTGCTACATCCATTAGGCGATGGTTGGCCACACTTTCATAGGTTTAATAAGTTTCAATAGCACAGCTTTTAAACCCCCAAAGTAAATAATCACCTCTTTTTTTAGTTCATTTTGGCTTCAAAAAATGTTATGTCATCCGAACCTAATCCATGCAATTCTAATCTCAGCTCTTCTTCATTATATTAACAAAAGAACTGACGAAAGCTTGCAATATTTTATCTATACCACCACGCAGCAATATTATAGACTCTATAAAAACTGAGCCCTCTAAATTTTAAAACAAAAGTTTAAGTGGTCTACTTGAGCAAGCGTAAAACAAAAGCCTCATTGTTTAATACTTCAAGTGGCTTCTATAGTACATGAATGAAGTAATAAAGTATGATTTTGACAAGGCCTGTTAAATTAAGAATACTCTTTGGTAACTAACTAACTAAAATGTCCATGCATATGTATCTACTGGAGACTGGACATAATAATCAGTTCAAGTAGAATACTCCATTCAACGTTCCATACAAAGTGATGAGCAGTGCAACAGACTGCATTGTTTTTTCATAAGTTAGTTTGTTAGTTAAAAAAAAAAAATTAGAGTGACTTCACCTCCTTGAGTTTCATTTTCATTTGATAAGCTAGGAAAATAATAGGGAAAGAACAAAAGCACTTTGTTTAATAAACTTGTCCACCTCCTCTGTGTTATGAGAAGGGCATGGAAATGAAGACTGACTCTGACTGACTGAGAGCATCGTTGCTTTTTGAAACATGCGCTTGTATTTCTAACTCATCATCATTTATGTACTTATTTGAAGATAGTTACTAAAATTGTACAAAAACAGTAAGAAAATGTTTCTATGGAGGATCTTACCATATGAAATACTTGCTTGCTTTTTTATAATTTTTTTGCTAGTGAGCATTTGTAGAGATTGTGTAGAGATTGAGCAGGTGGAAAAGTAGATGGGAGTTTATTGTGGGAAGGACGGTTGTGAAATAATGGAGGCACTGAGTGCTCCCCTTATTGTTCATGCATGAATCTTGACTTTTGTCTTGTACACACAAACACACAGTGATGAAAACAACGTGGAATGAAAAAAGTTTGCAGCCATGCAGCACTAACTAATCTTTGTGTTCTGATGATGATGATGAGTAGAAGAGTCCTCCTTTCTTGTCTCTCACCGTTTTCATTTCCCCCCTCCCTCCCTATCTTATTCTATGGTATGCATACATGTATATGTATGTGTCTTTGCTCCGCTTTCACTTCATAATAACCAAAGTTGACAAAAAGAATGGAAAGTGTGTTCTGTTTGCTACACACACGGATCAACGACTACTTACTTACTTACTTACTTACTTTTAGTTTTCACTATGAACCCCGTCTTTGTTTATTATTACTTTTTTGTGCACGCTTTCGGTCAACAGAGCAAATCTCGTGTTGCTTTTACAACGACAACAAAGGCACTTTTTGGCTAATGTGTGTAAAGCAAAGTTTAGGTAGTTTGTTATGGTATACAAATTATATTATTATGCGGATGCATTTTTGGGTCAATTTTAGTTTGCCTTGTTTACTAACGAGCACAACTTTCAATCTGGAGCTTTTAGCAAAACATGAAATTTTTCATCCTGCCCTTGTTATTTTACAATTGAAAATCTAATGCTGCAATGGGTTGAACATATTGGACGAGGTGAAAAGCAAACAATACACCAAGCGATATGTCTGTTTGAAATAACAAAGGTACTTTAGTTGGAAAAGTAGCTTGTTGAATAGAAAGCCCGAAGCGACTAATCTTGCTTTTCATGTGGTCTTCCCATTTAGACTGGCACGTGAGTGAGTATTTGAGTCTGACTGCCAGTCTGTCAGCGAATTCCGATAGATGATCATTATTATGAAGAAGGGAATATCAAATTTCAGGAATCCAACTAGCGGCTCAAGTTAGTTAGTTAGTAGTTAGTTAGTTGGTAAGTTCGTGGGTAATGTACATAGAAGGCTTTTAGGGAGAAACCACCCTGTTGATCTTTAATTTTAAGAGAGTCAATAGCAATTCATTGGAACAAACAGAGGGAACAAATGAGCTGAACTCCCACCCATCCACTGTACTATAACAATGGGTGCAGAATCAACAAACGTTTATTGGTCTACCGAAGAGCAAGGAGAACATGCCAGTGCTTTCACTTTGGTTCAAACACTTGTCATAATCATCATGTGTGTATAGTCTAAGCGGCACTTGCTTTTTTCGACCACCACTTCTCAACATACAGTGGACCAGTTTATTTTTTTCATCCGTGTTTAACTCATGTCTTATATCAGAGCGCTGTGAACGTAGTTTGTTGCATTTTGTTCTTGGTTTAATAAAGGCATATTTTTTTGGATGACAACAGTTGAGCGAATTATTTTTGGGCTGAAAGTGATTAATTAATAATTTGTCTGCCGCATTAAATTATTTTTAGGAACGTATAATTTTCATGCAACTTTTTAATATACAGTGTGAGAGTTGAATGTCTTAACATGGAGGGAATAAAGTGGTTAAGGAGAACAAAGGATGTGTGGAGCTAAACAATAATATAGAGTAGAAGACCTTTAGCCAGACGCACTCTCACGAACAAAGTTGAAAACCTACAAACTTTGTAATGATCCACAAATTTGTTGATGGATAGTAAGTTTCTAGAGTGTGATAAACAAAATTGTAGAATAGTAAAGCAAACTCGCTATAGTGTCGTCAATCACATTTTATAAATGGCAGCCAGATTAATTTTCCAATGCACTTTTTGTCGTCATACTTGCTTTTTTCCTCGTATGTAAGAAAAAATGTTTTTGACTATGTCATAGTACAAATTATCAAATTTAAAAATTTCTGTCCTACAAAAGTGACTGCAGATAGTTAAACAATAGTGAGATGGAATGTAACGTATATTATGTAACAACACGTCAGCATTTTTAAGCAATTTTGACTGAAATAATGAATAGTATTATATAAAACCGAATAAACCCGAAAGATGCAGATGCGTAGAAAAACATAATGCGTAAATAGTTGGTCGTGGCCTCGTGGCTATGTGACTGCCTAAAACTGATGTTACCATTTTTTATGCAGAGCTATTCTAATAAATGGGAGAAACTGTCATGTCAGTCTTTCAATTTCCATTCTCCAAATATAAGATACTCATAGATATAAATTGTGTGGAAAAAAGCTTCAACTAGAAATACAAAATACCTGCATTATCATAGGATTGGGACCAAAACGCGGGCAAGGAAATGTCAATGGGATTGTGTTGCTCATGACATTCGTTCACAAAAGTAACATGCAAATTATTTTCCATCCTATTGGAATCTAGAAAATATTTTTGAAGCTTCAATAACCTACCTAGCCGACAAGATTTTTTCCATATTACATTTACCATAATTGCCAAGGTTAGATTTCTATTTATATTGTAATTTTATGCATTGCATGAGCTAAAAATTAAGTACACATTGGGTATGATTGATAGGAAAAGCTATTTTCAACAAATTGAGCAGATTTATGGGTAATTAGGGGCAACTCACTCAGTCGTGCAAAGTGTTAAGTATGACGCAACTGATTGATGAAGGAATAGATTCGACCTTTGGTTGTACTTGTTAGAGAGGGAAAGATTCATTTTCACAATAATGTTGCTCCATATATAATATGTAGACGCTCGTTTGGGGTCCTTGAGTAGACTGTAATAGTGTCTAAGATTGTAGATATTCTCGTCCTAATGGCCTCTTTATTTAGATATATTACCAGTTTTTAGCAGATATGTTAGGATTTGAAGAAGCATTGGAATTGAAATTACATAATAAGATATGAGAAATCCCATTTCATAAATGGCACATCGAGAGTCACACGAGGAAATACATTACGTAGACGTCCCATTTTCTTCGGTTTCGTTCAGCTTTTCAAATTATACAAACACTCTGTTTGTTTGGTGAGCATGTATTGTGTACCAGAAATAATAATGCAATAGCTATATTGTAATAGCATATAAGATGGGCTGGTTGTTTTCATATTCAGGATTAAACATTTGGTACAGTCTTACTTCCACTTTGTTTGTAGCAATAAATACATGCTCTTCTTAAATGCCAAGTTAATGAAAGTTGCCTTTGTTGAGAAAAAACCTAATTGTGGAGCATTTCATTTTGCAATTCTTGGTGGGCATCATAACTCATCACAAATCGGTCCATTTGATGCAATTGCATTAAATCTTTAATTAAAGCTTGAAAGAATTTCAAAGTTTGCCCGATCATCAGTTGATATCAACATTGTGATCATATCTAAAAATTCAACCACGCAGATATTTTGCTTTAACTCTGCATGAGTACTTTTTCACATAAACGGTTTTTGTACGGTGTACAAGTCTTTTAAAAATTAATTTAAAAGGTACAGCATGCTTTAATAAGCCATTTGCGGTATTTAAGACATTCTGCTTAGCAGCAATAAAACCTCTTATGCCATAGCCATTGTTTTGATTTATATGAAACATTTAGCATCCATTTTTGGACCAAGTAATGCACATTTAATTCTTATTTTCTGAAACTTTCATAATAAATTAGAGCATAAAAGTCCAACAACTTACAACTAGTGGGCACAATAAAACTAAATAGTGACTTATCTTTTCAACATTTTTGCAATATATTACGCAACAAAGAACTCAAAGTTTATATGTATATATTTTAACAACTCACCTTATTTTTCGTAGTTTATAAACTTGACTTATTTCATCTCCCTCTATGATTTCGCTAATTGCACCAATTTGTAAATCATTGCTACACATTGTGCAGTAATAAAGCAATCGTTTGCATTCGGAACTGGAGTTTTTCAAGGTATAAAACTATTCAAGTTTTTTCCAGTGTGTTAACATGTGGCCAACCAACCCAGTAGAGGCGTTTAACATTTCAAATTCCAATATGAAAGCTAGTTCTTGGGATCTCTTTCAACCCCCCAAAGTTTTTATTACTTATTAAAAGATGAAAAAAAAAAAAAGTGTTCTGGCTAGCTTTACAAAAGATTTACTTTTGAACCCTGTATATTCAAAAAGTACATGCAGCTTTTATTGAAACAACTTTGCTTTCACTCAAGGGGCTATGGCGAAGGAAAAAGCTGTCAGGAAAAAGTTTGACACGTACAAGTCTGTTCAATACATAATTTAAGAAACATAGTATTTCCCACTTGTTTTGGTGTAAAAGTTTAAAAATTTGTGGTTGCAACCCAAAGTGTTTAGAAAATACAGGAAACAATTTGTGTCGTGTGCCACTGTGTGTAGTCATTCATGGAAAGAAGATATCATTTGCAATTCAGTGTTTCTAATAAATGCAACATGCTTCTGACATTTTAAAGCTGGAAATAAAAAATAGGAAAACTATTCCTTTGAAACAGATTATGAGACACATTGGGGAATGAAATATGGGAAAGTTGAAATATTTTGGTGAAAGGATTCTTTTTGAAAAGATATGAGCATCTCTTGTATGATTTTTTTTTCAAAAAGGGGATCAAGGGAAATGCAAGCTTGTCTTTCAAATGGCATTCATAAATCAAACTATTTTTGGTCTGTCAAAACCATGCCGTTTATCCTTCATTTGATACACCGGATGTCTTGGAATTTCAATGGACGCTTTTCTTTCAACATGTGCATAATCCCACATATTTCAAAACTTTATTCCGTCACATCAACCACAACACGTTCCATGTACCCTTTCCTTACAAAATAATAATAACATGCGGTACAGATTCCTTCTCCCTCCATATACCTATAAAGTATTTGCTACTTTGCTACAAAAACACATGGCATGGAAATTTGTGGAAAAAGTGCTCCAAATATTCCGTCCCATTCATTCCATGATGAATAGGCCAAGTGCATTTGAAGCATTTCACTAGACCTACTATATTTATTTATGAAATTCTGTCGGCTCATCAGAGCATACACATTTTAATGCATGGTCCTACTACATAGTGCATATCCCATGTATGTAGTGGCATATGTTCAACTCATTTGCTTGTGAAATGCATTTCTCATCTTCATTTAAATGCAGTCCACATTAGGGTTTCCTATACGGCACCACTTACTTATAAGTCAGAGTGTAAATGTCTTATTCTTAATTGGAAGTTGCTATTAAAGTGAAGTGTGTTAAAAATGGTGCATTAAAAATGAGAAAGGACTTGAGGGAACTCCAGGAGCATATTATCCTTCCAACCTTTTGATCCCTCTGTGTGTACTCAGTTGCTCCTGGAGTAAAAATTAATTAATTGAGTAGTGGAGAAAATCCAATTAGTTATCCTGTGAATAATGACATTGTGATGAAAAGCTGGTGCTCAATAAAAGGAAACCTGTAATTAAACTTTTCCTCATTATAGCCAACTGTAATTTTTAACCTCATAAGGGTCTTTGGCAATAATAATTATGATGGAGCAAGTCTACAAGTCTACACTAACTAACTGACTCTTGTCGAGTAAATGAGTCGAGTTCTTCGCTACATCCACATATGTACATACCATTGTGGTTCAGGTATGGGCACTCATTGAGACTACTCTTGATTGGAATTCACCAAAGTCACTTTGTCAAAGTCAAGTCTGCACTCATTAAAATCATGTTTGTCCTTTCACGTTCCCCTGTCTTGTTCACTGTTCAGCTATCGGTAATTCAGTCTTTCGGCTATACACGTGTAGATTGGGAATACAAAAATCTAGCTGATTCCAAAGGTATTTCACGTTTTGAAAACAGTTTTCCAATGCTCTCCATGCCGAAAGTAAAATACTTTGTTGGGCTACAGCGTTCCACAATATTATCCAGCAATGCGATGAGACTGTGATGCATAACCAAGTTTTTGTTCCATCTCTTAAATATATTACTTTTTATACCACAAAGTATATAAGATTTTTTTTTGCTTTTGTCAACAAAAAACTTTAGTCACTAAATGAAGTTTGTCTTTCGTAAAAGTTGAAGATCGGTAGACGAGAAATTACAGCAAGTAGAACTAGAGTTACTTCAGAGTACAGTTTTCCCAGCCAATCTCATTTCCTTTTGTGTGGGCCAAACTAAATGTGCAAGTGGTTGTGTATAATCAAAATTGGGAAATTCAAACTCACTTGATTGAATAACTTGTCATCATACACAGAAGTCAAGTGGTCCAATTAGTGACAGCCAAATGAAATGCTTTCTTCAAAAGTATTTAATGAAATCTCTATGTTATAATTCCAAGAGTTTGTGGCTGACGGGATATCAAGTTGCACCCGTTAGTTAGTAAAGAATCGCTCAGACTATTTCTCAACTTTATTTTACCGATATGATTGTTAGGTTTTTTTACAAGAAAACTGTAGCTGGTGGGTAGGTCATGATGAGGTAGCGTTGTTAGAGTTGCCAACTGTTCTCAAACCTGGAGGAATGGATGGAGAGGATCCGTCAGTCAGTCCGTATGCGGAGAGATGGTTGTTGTGAGACTTGACAAGTCGCACACTTGAATGGCAGATGCCTGTGAGTTGATTCTTTGGTTCCATGATCATTCAAGTGGTTTCCCCGTAGACATCTCAAGAGTATCTGTGTCCTGAACATTTTTGCCAACTTTGCGTCTTTCCATACTGTACGCAGAGTATGTATTCTCTATTCAACAAGGTTGACACCCAAGAACTTGTCTTCATCGAATTTAACAACCACCACTGTCTTCTATAATGTATGCAGCGTCAGATCCCTTTGTATAGAGAGAATCTGTTCGCTTTTCACCTCCAAATTTACATGATTTTGAATAAGTCCGTCACACGTGAAATTCAAGACTTGCTTACTCACACAAAATCCCACTCCACACAGCTCCCTATATCTATCTAGAGCACTGTCGAACTTCACCCCTTCTTCCATTACATACATATAAGACTAATACTTTCTACTGCTACATATCTACATGTTGTAGTCGCTCAGGATTTTCCCATTTCCGGCATGTCCATTGAAAAATACTTGTCTTTTTCACCTAAAGCTCAACCTATAGTCATCAAAGATCCTAATAATAACTATAATACAAGTATCTCGAAATGCTACAACCTTATGTTCAAGTGAAAACTGAAGAAACGCCACTTGTTCCTCACTTTTGGATTACATGTGCAGTATAGTAGATACTCTATTGGAGCTGGAGCGGATTGTGTGTACCCACATTATTATGAAGATGATCATGAATGATGAACCACCATCATTATTATTAAAATGATGGGAAACTCTGAGGAAGATACGTACAAGGGCTTTGTGAATCTCTTGCGGGGGGCTGGGAATGAAGAGATGAGACGACGTGCTCAAGTGGACTCAGTCAGTCAGTCAGTCAGTCAGTCAGAGAGAGTCTTGCACAAAAATCCTACAAATCTAGTATATTTATACACCCTTGGTCTCTTGAATTTCCACTTTTGTCCAACAAAAACTGGAAACTTGTTGGCATCCTCAGATCAGATGAAACCCTTGAATCCATCACACGAAATCCTTATCAAGCATTTCTCACATAGTCGGCATTTTCCCCCCCTCTCTGTAAAAAATATTCTATTCCGCGCAGTGAGCAGTTTTCAGTACACTTTTATGCAATCCTCCTCTGTTGGTAACTATACTAATGAGCACATGAGCGTAATTAATGCTGACAAGTGAATATACCAAGGGGTTGGTTCCCAATCCATGATAAAAGTCACACCGAAGCAAAATGATCATTAATTTGGGGATATGGGATTTAGTTGATATCTCTAGTAGTTAGTTCAAGTGCAGTTGAGTTAGCACCACTATTAATTAGTGTCCACATCCAAGGGCATGGATGCAAAGGGTGAAAAATCATGTGTCCCTTTGCTCCAACATTCAGATCCTAACCGGACCCGTTGATTCCATGTGTAAAGGATTCAACTATAGTGAGCCACGAGTAGTTTGTGTATTATGTTATAAATGAGGGGGATGGAACAGAGATATAGTAGAAACTATCAAGTGCTAAATATAAAGGCGTGCGAAAGGTGAACTTTTTTTATTGCTGTTTGGTGTGTCAATAATGGTCCATCTTATTTACTTTCCTTTTGTCCTGCCCTTTCACTTACTGTTCATTTAGAGGCAAGTAGAAATCTTGTTCATTTTGATTTCATATTATTATTGGGCTTCTATCTTATTGTATGTTATTTATTAGTTCTTAACTGTGTCATGCCCATATTTTCTGGTACGCATGGGATTATCAAAAGTGACGCAAAGCCATAAATCGAGAAATGTTCCAAATATTTACGACTATATACAAAACCAAAGGATGAGATGTGGATGAAAAAATGTAAGAAATGAATTTAGTGACTCTCCACTCGGACAAGTAAAAGCACTGCGTGGATGTACATATAATGGGTGTGTGTGTGTGTGACTCTGTCTGTATAGGGATAGAGAGAGAACTAACGATGGGGAAAGTGAAGTTAGTAGCGCTTGTATTGATTGCCAATTGAACATACATACTCACATACATAGAGGGTCTGGTGTAGGCCGCTTGTAGGTACGTTTTCCCCAGAGTTTTCTTTTACACTCATTCTCTTTATTCTTTGAGTCTCTCCCAGGGCTTGTTGTGAACGGCTCCTGTCCGGAAATCTAATTTGTCTCAACAAGTAACCCAACAGTCTTGGTGCTAATTTTGTCGCCCCAGGTGTCTCTGTCTGTGCACTACATTTCAGTCACTCACTCCAGTCAGCTCTTTTATGAATGTGCCTGTGCACACATACAGAATGCACGGGAATTTCTCCTCTTTCTGCCACGAAAATCATGGGAATGATAATAAGTCATAGACTCAAGGCTTGGGTTGGTCGGAATTCATCTTCAAGGCAATGCTGAATTAGTACACCAAGCTGTTAGTTAGAAGTATTCTAATCTTTTGGTAAATTAGTACATACGGAAAAAAGTTGGTAATCTAACTTTTTTTTGGCTGTACAGGTGATTTTGAATTCTGAAATCTAAATTTACAAGAAACTTTTGATATAAAATTAGTAATTTTTGATTTAAATAGAAAAAAGTGCTGATTTCTGGTAACATTAAACCTGCTGAGCAACTAAATAGAGCTGAAAATGAATTGTAATTTATATTTCACCTGCACAAGTATTACAGTGAAAAGATTATTTGGATTAGAGAGCCCTTTTAGTGCATTATGCAGTTAGGACTTGAATGACTGGAGCCTGTAGACGCTGGAAGCAAGCGAAGGGGTTGAGTTCATAAGTAAGGGAACAGAGCTCGTCGTACATAAATATTCAGAGTAACTGGAGTAAGTGGAGTACATAGAGCAGATACATATATATAATTTGAAGAGCTTTTGAAATATTGCTACTTCTTAGCCATCTACCAAGGGGATTTGGGTTGAGCTAAATAATCGCACAGCAGGAGTTTCTAAGAGCATTGAGAACAGCAACTTTTTGGACCTGATAATTTGTAGCTCACATTCTGTGGCAGACAAGTCTGTTTTTGAGAAATGGCTTCATATGTTTCTCTGTGTACAAATTTTTCCTTCTTTGTTTGCAAAATAGCAACAACTGGATTCCAAACTTTCAGCCAAGTTGGATAATCTTGAAAAATTGCCCTTGTTTCTCAATATTTGGCATCTTTCATCTACTCAAAAGGATTGATAATTTCCACGTGCATTCCAAACCAAAGGTTCAAATTCTTTTCCCTCCATCTTCCCATACATCATAGGAACAGAAAGTACTAAGTTTTATTTTTTGCTCAACAGCTTCCTGAACATGTGAATTTGTAAAAAAAAAGTACAGGACCATTATGGTTCTTTTCAATATGTAAAACTTAAGTAGAATACATAACTCTTAGGAGAAAAAAAAACCTGCCGACTTGTACTTTTCTCACTTACTTGTAATACTTTTTTGTGGGGAGTACAAGAAAAAACATCTTTCTCGTATCTTCGTGTTCTTCTTCTCTCTTTTTTTCCCTTTCTCTTTCGTGTGGAAGAAACAAGTTGAAGCAAAAGTCTTAAGTCTCACATGACAAGTTTTTGAATTACATATCACATCACTTACTTACATATATTGAGCCTGGTAGTGTTCACCTAGTAAACCTAGTTGGAGCATTGGTGTCAACTTTCCCCTTTTTTCATAAATTATGCATATTCTCGTGCTCAAAAGTTATCAAACTTTCAAAACCAAACTCCCACTTGAATTCCATGGGCTCCACTTTTGGAACACAGTTTTTTTTTGGGTGCAACTTTTTCTCTCGTTTTCATCCCATGGTGGTACATATTTATGCATGGAAATTTGGAGGCAACGTGTTGCAATTTACAGTTTCCAAAAGCTTACTGCCACTTTTTATGACCCCTTTGATTATTTATTTTTCTTGTCTGGATCAAATAACAAAATTGTCCAAAGAAATTGGGATTTGAATATTGCTACAGATTTTTGGGTGACAGACTTGTATAATCATTTTCATGCTAAAGCTATATGAAAGGAATGTTATTATGTGAGATTGATGCATAAATTTCACTTTTTACTATTGTGAAGCCATCCATTGTTCCCTTAGAACAAATAATGGGGAAAATGTGCCAAAAAAGTAGCTCTTTCCCAAGTCTTTTGTTCAACGCAGACGAAAGTGACAGGAATAATACTACTGACTGGTAACAAAGAAATCATTTTTAATCTCGTAAAATTAATTATTTGGCATCATGAGGGATTCTGAAAAAACAAAGTTGCAGACCCTCCTAACTGACTAACTAACTAACTAGCTAACTAACTCATCCACGTTTTCAAAACGGAAGCAATAAATATGAGTGGGAAACTTTTCTACCTGTCCATAGTCTTCTGCTATGAATTATTGAATCAACTTGTCATATCCCTCCGAACAAGAAAGTTAGCCCCCAAAAAGTTTTCTACAATTGCAACAGTTCATGCATTTTTATTGCTCCTTTTGAATATTAAGGTTAGCTCGTGCCCTAGTCATCATTCTTGCTCCAAATGCATAAACGCACAAGTTAGCCTTTTTATCCCCAAGGAGCTCAAATAACCTTACATATATGGCTATACCTACTACCGCGAAGGAAAAAAAACTTGAGGGTGAGAATATTAGTACCACATTTTATGAATTATATATTAAGCTCTACCCGCACTCACCATATAAATATTGTACTTACTTACTGACTGACTGACTGTGGCTTCTAAACTTGTGTACAAATCCAATCGTATAGGCATTGAAAATCATTTTCGCTCTTCTTACAACTTTCACACAAAAGTGTATACCGTCAGCTAGCGTACATTCATAGTTATTTAATCCCATAGCCCGTGTAAGTTGTTCAGATTGCCAAGTTTTGTCCATAAGTCAGTCAGTAACAGGCTCAACACTGGGATCCAGACAAAAGAGGTCCATCTTTCACGTCCATGTGTACACAGTGGCACACTGAAAATGGCGTTCTGCATGAACAGTGTACTTTTAGAAACGGACAGATACTACCCTGTACAAGTTGTACAACACGTTATGTAGTATGTATGTATGTATATGATTATCATTGGGAGTTTCGTTAGTTGTATCTATCTAAAAGTTGCTCTTGTAGACAGATATTTTATGAAATGAGATTGGCCTTCCGGGGAAACTTTTTGGCTGATTGAAGCTGACATGGTGGATATTAAAAGGCTCAGATTAATTCATACTTTGTGAGCTTGAAAAATGAACAACATTAGGGACATAAAAGTGGCCATTAGTTTCTTCTCTCATCCCCCTCTTCTCATCAGTATACTCTACCATGTATTATGGCAAGTCGGCTACACAAAACATTGCATTAAATAATGAGATGAGTCAAGTTAGGCCAGTTCCAAGGGTAACTACAAAATTATTTTGTAGCTACAACAGCTATATATAGCTACGAGTGGATAGATATCACTGGAAATTTATAACTGACATGAAGTTTTACAGACAAAACCGTACCTAGCCATTTGTAAATCGGACAGAGTATACTATTGACACGGCCAACTAAATGTCTGTGCAGTTTAACAACTCACTTACAGTAGTTGCTATTAATTCTTAGGAGTGAAAGCAGATTTGTATTATCGTTTGTGTTTACAAGATTATGTAGCCAACAATTTATTGGATTATCTGGAACAAGCTAACTGACTAATAAAAGAATAGAAAAGTTAAATCCTCCATTATTTGTGTAGAGTTAGTTAGTTAGTTGTGAATAAGAATGATAATATGTTTGAAAGGGCTTTGTGAAAGTGAGGAGATTTAATTGTCACGTTGAATGTGTTAATCCTCACTCCAGTGTACATGGCTTTCACCTACCGTGAGTCGAAGGCGAGTAGAAAAGCCATTCATTTTGTGCCAAATTTTGAAAACTCGCATTCATTTCCATCCAACGTGATGGGAGTGCATGCTTAAATAAGACAAATGGGTACAAGTCAGTTTGGCCAATCTGGGCCACTCACTGCAAACAACAGTTTAACCTCGTAAATTCTATTTTGTGTGGGTTAAAAATGGAATTTCTCCTTTGAAGATAGCCATGATTTTAAGAACACATTCAAGCGCCACTTATTAACTCTGGCTCCAGGAAAATACTGTTTAGTAATGTGCTAGAGCAAAATATTAAATTTTGTAAGCAAAAAAAGTCAAATGGGTAAAAATGGCACAAGCTGCTGGTAGTGCTGGTTAAATTGATTGGTAATAAGGACTGGGTTATTTTGAGTGTTTTAGTTGACGAGTTTGTACATTGGTAAAAGAGGAAGCAGTGTTGCTTTAGGGCACTACATGCATAGCACTTAGCACACAAGGTCTTAAAAATGTGTACTGCAGCACAAACATAATTGAACTATTGACTTTCTTATTCAGCCAGTAAACCGTATATGTAGTATCTTTTATTTTTATAGAGTCTGCTACAACTGGAACTACTTGCCTTTCTCATTTCCAAGAGAACAGGAACCAAGCAACACATAAAACCACTTTTTCAGTGCAAAGATAAAACTGTTGAATAAATTCACTCACACAATAAAAAGTGTTGCATGCTCAGCTCGCGCGTTGTTATCAATATACAGACGACCATATCCATGCTACTCGGGGAGAGCCAAAAGGAATTAATTTACGTAAATAGTCTATCAACAGTACAATTGGGATGAAAATATGCAATTCACTCTTACGAGTTCATTCTCCCTATTGATTGCATCAAATTCTATGGCGTTCATCTCATATTTATTCCAATCATAAACTCGGGAATCGACTGAATAAAAAATAAGTACACCCATTCCGTATAGATGTACTAACTTTAACATTTCCTAACTAACAATAACAAATATACTACTGCAGACTATGAACAATCTAAATACATGACAGTAACCAATGACGCAAGTAGTCCTTAGAATTTGCATACCAATTTTTAATGGACTTTGCATTGGGGCGATGAAAAATAAAGTTTTCATTCAATTTTTCTTCCCAAATTGCTACAGGTACTTTCTCCTTGTTAGTTATTAGTTGGTTAGTTAGTTAGTGAGTTAGGAGAAAGAGAAAAAAACGTATTCCTTCCACTTGTACACTTTGTGTGGTGGATAGAATTATTAGGGTATAGCTGGGGATTACACTGCGGTCTGTGGCTTTTCATAACCACTGGATGAATGGAAGGGAGTGTGTGAAAATCCAATCGGATCATCTATATACATACTATGGGCTACTGGGATGATCATAGTAATGGTATGCCTGTCTGTGGGAAAAAATGAGAGAAAGTATAAGTCCTGGGGGTATTTTTCCCAATAAGAGATGAAATGAAATAAAAGTGGGAGCGAGAAAGAAAGAAAGTGAATGAAGGAAATCCACAGAGACAAGGAAGACTTGGGACCTCTGAAACTGCCACCAGCATTCCTTGGAGCCATCATTCCCCCACTTTTTTCTCTTCACTCACTCTATGGATCTACTCTGTCTGTCTGTCTGTCTGTCTGTCTGTCTGTCTGTCTCTGGTCCACACCATTTATACGTGCATCTCCTTGTTTGCGAGTTGTCTCCTTTGCTTCGTTTCCAAACAATGCTCCAATGGGCTTCCAAAATTTGTGTCCGATGCGTCTGTTGGGTACCAATGGTTTTGATATTGACTCTTGCCTTCGTGGCAACACGAATACACGCACATTTGGTATTTGATGGCTTAACTGCGCTAGTGGATAATTGCTTGTCTAGCTAATAACTATTTAGCTAATAATTAATAATAATGTATGGGAAAAGCAAATACATAGATTCTATGAAATCAACAGTGAAAACATTGTAACAAACTGCAGGGAAACATAATCTAAATTCTCAGTTAATAGGAACATGTTAGTCGGAGCAAGGAATCAATTCCTAGATGCATATTGTGAATTGTAAAGTTGTGTAAAAAAACAAGTAGGGTTGGAAAATGAAAGACTTTTGGGTAAAAGAGTAAACAACAAGTGAAGGAGCACACACAAATGTTGAAAAGTAAACAAGATTAGTGCAGCTGAATGACGGGCGACACATGTACCTAAACGAGATGAGAGCTATGTAGCCATCTTATTACGAAGCCGAAGGCGAAGTCAGGTAATTACCAACGGGAGCGCCCTATGCTGCACATGTTAAAGCTAGAATCACCTGAAAACTCAAGATGAAATTTGTGTTAGTAAACTCTGTTTGGAACGGGGTAAAAGTTGTGTGCGCAGTTTTCAGACAGGTTTTAGAATAACCCCAACCGTGACCAAAATGGTTTAATTTTGTAATTAAATGTTT